>Ga0302326_10001016_pt1 | contig 73607 bp, 54 predicted proteins | sample Palsa_T0_3_FD_202264 | JGI IMG/M metagenome (GOLD analysis project Ga0302326, IMG submission 202264) | Peat permafrost microbial communities from Stordalen Mire near Abisko, Sweden - Palsa_T0_3 | ecosystem: Environmental > Terrestrial > Soil > Palsa > Peat permafrost | place: Sweden: Abisko... | reverse complement strand
GGAGGGCCTGTGCGGCGCTGCCGCCGGCCGCGACCGCCGCGCCAACGTTAGACACGCCGCAGCACTCGTTCGCGATGCTCGCCGCGCTGCCGGCCGCGGCATCGAGTCACGACCCGAAGGTCGTAAAATTTGAATTTCGCACCCGCATTTGAGCAAGGGGGACGGTATGGGCATTAAAAGTTTTGGAAAAGGCGTTTTGAGTGTGCTGGGCGGCCCTGAAGTTTGGGCGGCGGAGAAGGTCGATGAGGTCGGTACCGAGGTCGCTCGCGAAGTCGGCCACAGGACCGGTGACTGGATCAGTGACAAGGTCTATGGGCCAAGCGACAAAGGAGGCAAGGAAGGCCTTCCAGGCCCCGCAGGCCCCACAGGCCCTGCAGGCGGTAAGGGCGAGCAAGGCCCTCAAGGCATCAGCATTCAGGGTCCTCAAGGCCCGACAGGCCCTACAGGCCCAACAGGCGGTAAAGGCGAGCAAGGCCCTCAAGGCATCAGCATTCAGGGTCCTCAAGGCCCTACGGGCCCGACAGGCCCTACAGGCGGTAAAGGGGATAAAGGCGATCAAGGCCCTACCGGCCCTACAGGCGGTAAAGGCGATAAAGGTGATCGAGGCGAGCAAGGCCCTCCGGGCGCCGGGAACCTGATTCTCTTCCAGATAAACAACGAAGGTGGGACTAAAGACGCTCCTGGCGTTCAAGTCACTCAAGCGCCCCCGCCGGACGGCAGGGTCGCTCCGGCTCCCGACGGCAAGGTCGCTCCGGCTCCCCACGCGCAGCCGCAGCACCACTACACCCCCTCCGCCCCGCAGAAGCCCGAGTTCGTCACGGTCGACGGTGTTAGAAAGTCGGTCGAGCACAATTTCTCTTACAAGGGAGAAGCGCGTACGGTCGACTTCGACCCGGATCGTGAGGGCGATGGCGGCCGCTACACGGTGAAGTTCAATGACCACAACCATATGCGTACGATGAGCTTTCACGATCCGATGCTCGACGCGTCCGGGAACGTGATGAAGGACGCGAACGGTCCGATCCACCACCCCTATGCCGAAGCGGCAAGTCAACTCCGGGAGCAGATGGCTCAGGATCAGATACGAAAGATCGAGACCGAAAAGGATTTTGGCGCAGCGCGGCGCGAGGACGCTCAGGCTCGGGATGGTTTAAAGGCTGCGACCGCGAGCGGAGTGCCCGATCAGGCCGATCTCGATAAAGACTCTGCAGCCAAGGCGAGGATGGGGGCGGATGCGCTCGCCGAGAAGCCGCATATGTACGCCCTGGACTTCAAGAGCGACGGCAAGTGGACACCGGCGGAGGATACGAAGGGTACCGTGACAATGTCGGCGACGGACGGGCATCCTTCTGAGCCGCACGAGCCGATTCAGGCGCGTTCTGGGCCGCCGCTTGATGTATCGCGAGCCGAGCCGGTGCTGTCCGTCGGAAGGGGATAAAGAGGTGGGAGTACGCGGCAGCGCATCGCCGTTCGCGCTGCTCTCGTTCGCGACGCTCGCCGCGCTGCCGGCCGCGGCATCCGCCGCTCCGCGATTGACGCTCACCACGACGACCTGGACCTCGCCGGCGGGCGGGTGCTCGCAGGTAATCCAGCACGCCGAGGTCGAGGGCGTGTCGGGTGACGCAAAGACGATCATCGACCGCGACCTCACGCAAGCGATGATCGACAATCAGCTCCCAAAGCTGTATACCTCGAAGGACGACATGGCGAGGCGTTGCGCGGGTTCGGAGCGCGCCGTTTCGATGGGGCAAGTGTGGTCGACCGGTCTCGCGAGCGACCGGTGGCTGAGTGTCCGCTTGCGGCAGTTCGTGCGCAAACCGTCCACCGGTGCGGACCTGGAGACCTACTTTTGCATGACCTTCGATCTGAAGAGCGCCGACGGTCCGTTGCCGACGGAGCACTTCTACACTGCTGCGACGCGACCGGCGTTCAACTCCGCGATCGCCGCGTATTACGGTAAGAGCCTCGACTCCGCTCGCCGCTCGTTCTACCTCGGTCTCAACGTGGCCAATACCGAGATCCTCGTCACGGAGACCGGTGCCGAGGTTACTGAAATCAATGACGATGCAAAGCACGAGAACGACGTCGTCAAGCTTTCCAACGCTTCCCTCCGCGGTGCCTACGCGCCGAACGGTCCACTGGATCCGGCCACACGATAGTCCGGCCGCGAGTCGGCTCGAAACAGAAAAGCCCGTCGGAACGGGCTCCTACATTGGTGCGCGAGACTGGACTCGAACCAGCACGCCCTTGCGGGCGCTAGCCCCTCAAGCTAGTGCGTCTACCAATTTCGCCACTCGCGCACGGGGACTACGGATAGGTATCGGCCTGGACACTGCGGTGCCCCACCCCCATCGTCCTGTCGGGACGCCGGGCCGAGCGGCACGGCCTCACTTCATGTTCGGGTCGAGGGCGTCGCGCAGGCCGTCCCCCAAGTAGTTGATCGCAAGCACGGTAATCAGAATACAAAGGCCCGGGAAGATCGCGACCCACGGGGCGATCGCCATGTTCGACTCGGCGTTCGCGAGCATGTTGCCCCAGGACGCCGTCGGCGGTTGGATCCCGAAACCCAAGAACGAGAGCGTCGACTCGAGGATGATGACGTTTGCGACTTCGAGCGTTCCCTGGACGATGATCGGCGCGACGGCATTGGGCAAAAGATGCCGGAAGATGATCCGGCCGTCGCGATTGCCGAGGGCCCGCGCCGCTTCGCAGAACTCTTTCTCGCGCAAGCTCAAGAACGACGCGCGCACGAGCCGTGCGACCGCCGGCCACGACGTGCCGCCGATGATGACGACGATGACCCCGAAGCCCAGCGCCGCCTTGTTTGAGGACGCCGCGACGATCGCGGTGAGGACCAGGAGCAACGGCAGCAGCGGAATCGAGAGGAACACGTCCGTGATGCGCATCAGCACGTAGTCGATCCAGCCACCGTAGTAGCCGGAGATCGCGCCGATCACCGTGCCGATCGACAGCTCCATGAGCACGGCGAAGAACGCGACGGTCAGTGAGATCTGGCCGCCGTACATCAATCGCGAAAGCAAATCGCGCCCGTTCTCGTCGGTCCCGAGGATGTGGTGCGCGACGCCGGGAGCGAGGGGATAACCCGACCAGTTGGCTTGATCGATGAAATTCGGATCGGCTGGGGCGAGAAGCTTCGCTGAGAATGCCACGATCGTGACGAGCGCGATCACGACGGCGCCGACGAGTGCCAGCCGGTGCCGGCGGAAACGCTTCCAGACGCCGTGGCGCTCGATGCGGACGTCGTCGTCGGTCGCGGGAATTGCGATAGGGCCGGGAGCGACGGTCGTGGCCATTAGTCGTACTTCACCCGCGGGTCGAGCCAAGCGTATGCCACGTCGGCGAGCAGATTAAAGAACACCACGAGAAACGAAACGATCAGCAGATAACCCATGAGAAGCGAAAAATCGAACTGGCCCAGCGCGTTGAAGAACAACCGTCCCATCCCGGGCCACGCGAAGATCGTTTCGGTGATGACGGCGCCGGCGAAGAGGCCCGGCAGCGAAAGCGCGACGACCGTGACGACCGGAATCAGCGCGTTCTTGAGGCCGTGGCGCAGGATGATCGTCAGCTTGTCGAGCCCCTTGGCCGCGGCCGTGCGCATGTAGTCGGTGCGAACGACCTCGAGCATCGAGCTGCGCGTGAACCGGCTCCAGGTCGCGATGTACACGAGGCTCAGCACGATCGTCGGCAGGATCAGATGTTCGATCCGGTCGCCGAAATCGAACTCGTCGGTCGACGAGATTCCGGCCGACGGCAGCGCGAAGTGGTACCCGAACGCGGTGACGCCGGTGACCGCAAACGCAAGCTGCAGCATCAGCGCAAACCAGAACACCGGCATCGACTGCCCGAAGAAGGCGAGCGTCGTAACGGTATAATCGAGCGGTGAGTACGGCTTGACGGCCGCGAAAATACCGATCGACACGCCGATGAGCAGCGAGAGCGCAAACGACGTTCCCGTCAGCAGCAGTGTCGCGGGAAGGCGTTCGAGGATCGCCTGCACGACCGTTTCGGAGTTCGAAGTCGAATACCCGAGGTCGCCTCGCGCGACCATCCCGAGCCACCGCAGGTAACGGATCGGCAGCGGCTGGTCGAGCCCAAAGTTATGTTTGAGGCGTTCGATATCGGCGGCCGTAATGTGCGGATTCTGCAAGTACGGCGCGAGCGGGCCGCCCGGCGCATTGCTCAGGATCCAATAAAGGATGATCGAGATCAGCAGCAGCAGCGGCACCGATTGCAGCGTCCGCCGAACCACGTAATTAAACAGGCAGCTTACCTCGCTCTGGACCTTTGCTCAGGCGCCACCTTCGCGGAGCGCGCCGCAGGTACTTCTCAGCGGGCCGCGGCCGCCGGGACAGGGAGCCCGAGGAGCTCGCGGGCCTCGGCCGGGGAGGCGACCGGGCGGCCGAGTTCGGTGGCGATCCGCGCGACGCGGCCGACCAACTCGTCGTTGCGCGCGAGCCGGCCCCGCGAATAGTAGATGTTGTCCTCGAGGCCGACCCGCACGTGTCCGCCCATCGCAATCGCAACCGTCGCCATCGACAACTGGTCGCGTCCGATCGCGGCTACGGACCAGGTGCAGCCCTCGGGCAGCGCGTCGACGAGGTGCACGAGATTGCGGACGCTCGCGTCGAGGCCGCCCGGGACCCCGAGCACGAAGTCGACGTGGGCTGGAAACATCGGCAGCCCTTCGGCAGCCAGCCGCTTCGCGTTGCTGAGGTGTCCCGCGTCGAAGATCTCAAGTTCGGGGCGAACGCCATAGCGGAGGATCTCGGCGAGGATGCCGCGCATGATCGGAAAGCTGTTCTCGAAGACGTCCTCGCCGAAATTGACCGTGCCGCACGTCAAGCTCGCCATCTCCGGACGCAACTGCAGGGGTCCGGCGCGCTCGGCGACGGTCATCCCGATCGCGCCGCCGGTCGTGAACTGCACGATCAGATCACTTTTCGCACGGATCGCTGCCAGTGCGTCGCGGAACCGCCCTACGTCGGCGGTATTGCTTCCGTCATCGTTACGGCAGTGGACGTGAATCATCGAAGCGCCCGCCGCTTGGCAAAGCGCCGCGGTCTCACCGAGCTGCTCCGGCGTAATCGGTAAGTGCGGCGTCTGTTCGGGCGTCAACTCGGCGCCGACGGCGGCGACGGTAACGATTAGCGGGAGCATGCCCGAACGTTCCCGTAGAGCGCCCGAAGGTCCGCCAGCGTCTTTCAACACCGCGCGAGTGCGCCGTTGGGGGCCATCGGGGGGCACGCCGCCCGATCTTTCAGCACGGCGCGAGTGCGCCGTTGGGGGCCATCGGGGGGCACGCCGCCCCGATCTTTCAGCACGGCGCGAGTGCGCCGTCGGGGGCCATCGGGGGGCACGCCGCCCCGATCTTTCAGCACGGCGCGAGTGCGCCGTTGGGGGCCATCGGGGGGCACGCCGCCCCGATCTCAAAGGAGAACGCCACTGCGCCTGCTGCGAATCGTCGCGCTCGTCGTCCTGCCGCTGGTGTTTTTGGCCACGGCCGCGACGGTCGGCATTCTGCTCGGCAGTTCCCGGGTGCTCGGGCCGCGTGCGCTCCCGAGCGCCGCAGCCTTCAGCTCGGCCGGGGGTTCGATTGCACACGGCAGGCACATCGCCGCGAGCTTCGGCGCATGCCTCGAATGCCACGGCGCGGACCTCGCCGGCGGAAAGGCATTCTTCCATGGGTCGATGGGGAGGCTCGTCGCCTCGAATCTCACCCGCGGCGCAGGCGGCGTCGGTTCGAGGTTCAGCGACGCGGACTTCGAGCGCGCGATTCGAGCGGGCTTGCGTCCGGACGGCACGCCGCTGCTCATCATGCCCTCCGTCGCGTTCGCGAACATGAGCGATGCGGACGTGCGCGACGTTATCGCTTTCATCCGCAGCGTTCCCGCAGTCAGTCGCCCGACGCCGGCGCGGGCGATCGGTCCACTCGCGCGCGTGCTGCTTGCGACCGGCCAGATTCGCGTCGAGCCGGACAAGATCGATGCCGCGACCGCCCATCTTGCGACGACGCCCGCCGGCGCGACCCTCGACCACGGCTCGTATCTCGCAAATGTGGGCGGTTGCATGGAATGCCACGGCGCGAACCTCGCCGGCGGGCACTATCAGGGCTCGCCGAAAGATCCGGCCGCCACCAACATTACGCCCGCCGCGATCGGCAGTTGGACACAATCGGACTTCATTCGAACGATGCGCCTCGGGCGCGATCCGAGCGGCCACGTCCTGAACAGGTTCATGCCTTGGACGTCCTTCGGCCAACTGGACGACGACGAACTGGCCGCGCTCTGGATCTATCTGCGCAGCGTGCCGCCGGTGAAATCGTAGCGCGGCCTACGTACTTCGAACTTTTTCGATCGGGCCGTATTTCGCTTCGTAATACGAGTCGCGGATGTTGCCGAGTTGGAGATCGCCTTTGATAACGGATCCGTCGCCGCGCGAAACGACTGCGGATTTCAGCAAGGTCACGTACGCGCCCAGGCGCGCGGTCTTCCAATCGGAGATGCGCCAGCGCTGCGGCGACATCAGGGTGTAATCGTAGCTTGGAAGCGTTTTCGTTTTCGCGAGCAGCGGCTCGAGCTTGACCCGAAATCCCTCGACCACGAAGATCTGCTCTTCTACCTGTGAGATCGTCGGCATTAGATGTGCTCCTTCGCGCGCGCGATCAGGCCTGCATCGAGCCCAAGTGCGTCGGCCAGGGCGATGGCGTCCGAGGGGGACGGGGCGTCGTCGGCGACACGGCGCAGGCGGTAGTCCATCGCCTCGGAGATGCGGCGCAATGCCGCGTCGAGATCGAGCGGCGCGCCGTCCCGCGGCGGCAGCTCGGCGAGCCCGCCGATCGCAAAGTGCGCGACCCGGCCGTTCGGCGTCACGTGCGCGAGGTGGGTGGCCGCAAGCGCGAGCGCCCCGCGCTCGCGCAGCGTTTCGAGCAGCGCCACCAGGAGCGCACGGCCTTCGCGCGGTGCGGTCGTGCGCGCAAACTCATCGACGAGTACCAGCGGCAAAGCGAGCTCGCGCCCCAAAAACGTGCGCAGCGCGACGACTTCCGCGCCGAACGACGAAAGCAAGCCGTCGTCTTCGGGCGCGGCACCGATGCCGAGCCACGCGATCTCGTCCACCAGCGGCAGCCGCGCAGAGACTGCCGGGACGGGGACGCCGAGCGCGACGCAGGCGGCAAGAAAACCGAGCGTCCGTAGCGCGGCGCTCTTTCCGCCCATGTTCGGCCCCGTAACGACGCCGATGCCGTCGAGCTCGAGCGAGATCGGCGCGTAACGGCGGCCGTGACGCTCGAGCGCGAGCGCGAGCGGCAGGTAGCGCGCATCCGCAAACGCGGCCTCCGGCTTCTCGACGATCTCGGGCACGACACACGCATACTGCTGCGCGAATTGCGCGCGAGCGAGTACGAGATCGAGCGCACCGAGCGCATCGCGCGCGCGCTCGAGCGCCGGCGCCGACGCCGCTACGTCCGTCGACAGGCGCGCGCGGACGCGCTCTTCGACCTCTGCGACGCGCGCCGCCGCGGCATCGCGGGCCGCCTGCGCGGCCAGCGCCGGCTCGTCGAGCGAGACCTCGCACAGAAGATAGGTCTGCGTCTCGCGGAGCACGTGAATCTCCGGGGGCAGCGGGCCCGTCACGCGCTCGCGCATCAGCACGAACTCTCCGTCGCGAATCGCTTCGACGCCGGCAAAGCGGGCGATCCGTTCGCCCAAACGGCTCCGCGCCGCGTCGTAGGCGGCTTGACGCGCCGTCGCCTCGGTGCGCGCAACGCCGAGTTCGGGGTCGAACGAATCGTCGAGGTAGAAGCTACCCGACGGCGTTCGTCCGGGCGCGAGTTTGACACGTAGCGCGACATCCGCCTTTGGCAGTGCATGACCGAACGCATCCGCATCGGCGCTGGTGACGACCGTTTCGAGTGCGTCGAGAAAACAGACGAGTTCGAAGAAGTCGACGTCGCCCAGGGTCGCGCCCGTGCGAGCGCGCACGAGCGTCGCACCGACGTCCGGCGCGGCGGCAATGCTCGCGCGCAAACGCGCGAGCTGCACGCCTTCGACCCTGCGCGCGACCTGGTCAACCTGCGCGATCCGCGCGCGCGCGGCCGCTTCGTCGCCGCGCGCGAAGGCTCGCTCCCGTTCGCGCGCGCGCCGTCCGAGCGGGCCGCTCGGCGCGAGCGCCGCGCGAAGCCAGTTCGCGCCGATCGCCTCGCCGCAGGCTTCGGTCCAATGCAGCTTCACGCGGCGCTCGGTTCGGCGACCGTTCCAGCGTAAATGTCATACGTCGGAAGCCCCGTCCGCTCTGCAACCGCGCGCGCGAAGGTGCGCGGCTCGAAACTGCGCTGCGGGCCGAGCGGCGCGACGCTGCACGCAACGACGCGAAGCGTTCGCTCGCAACGCAGATCGAGCCGCGCCGAAATTTCGAGAAACGTGCGGCCGCCAAACGAGATGCGGGTCGGATCGGCGACGACGATTTGGCGCCGTTCGCCCGCGCGCGCGTACGCGGCCGCAGCGCCCGCGCCAAGCGCCCCGGCGATGCGTACCGCATCTCGCGCCGGATCCACTGCGGGCAGACGCAATCGCCCGGTCAGCGCCGCGATCTCGTCGAGCGCGCGCGCCGGCGTCGCCGAAACGGCCGCTCCAACGGCGACGACGATCGCGTCGTCCCCCTCGCGCAGCGCGGCGATCCGATCGACGGCGCCGTCGACGAGCACGAGGCGTCCGTCCCCAGCGAGCGCGCGCACGATACGGCGCAGCGCGGAGGCGCTCGGGGGGCCCGCGATTTCAACGAACCCCGGAGCGCGCACGCGAGCGAGCACGATCGCTCCGAGCGCGCTCGTTTCACTCGTAACGCGAATGATTTCGAGTGCGGGCGATCGCGGCACGAGCGCACTCGCGGTCGCAAGCGTTGCGCCGGGGCGCAAGAAGTAGCGCGGCTTCGGCGCCGCATCGACTGCGTCGGCCGCTTCGCCGTCGCGCCCGATCGAACAAAGCCCGAACGGCCGGCCCTCGCGCGCGAGCGCCGCCGCAAGCGCGGAGATCACGACCGTCTTCCCGGCATTCTTACTGGTTCCGACGACCGCAATCGACGGCGCATCGCACGCGCGAGCGCGCGCTAACAACGAGTCTGCGACCTCCATCCGCCGCGGCTTCCGCGCGCGCGACGGTGGTTCCGCCGCGACGCCCGTACAACCGGACCCCGTCCTCACTCCAGACCAGGCGCGCCGCGCCGCGCGCGACTTCGCGTTCCAAGACCGGGACAATCTCGCGGGTGAACCACGAATGCGCGTAGGTCGTATCGGCGAGCGCGAACCGCGGCGAGTTCTTGAGCCCGAGCCGCGCTTTGGGGTCGAAACCGAGGTGCGCGTACAGCTCGTCGAACGTCCCGACGTCGAGGCGCGTGCCGGCTTCGGCCACCGCGCGATCGAGGACGGCATCGTGCGCGGTGCGCGGCCCGAGATAGTGCCCCCAATGCGTCGGGCTCGCAAACGCAAGGATCAGCGCACAAAGCGCGAGTGAAACGCGGACGACTCCGGTTCCCAAGCGCGGCGAACGCGCGTAGAGCCGTGCGACGCCCGAGACGAACGCGAAGAGCACCCAGGGGACCCAGACGGCGGCATAGTGCGTCCCCATCGTGTACGTCAGCGACTCGTGCGAGCCGAGGACCTCGGCAAAGCCGGGAAGCGCGAACACGAACGCCGGCGATGCGAAGCACGCAAACGCGAGCGGAACGACCGCTTCGAGAAAATACGCGGGCCGTCCGAGCGAGTACCAAGGTGCCGTGCCGCGCGGCACCGCCGCTTGCGTCCACGTATAAAAATGCGTCGGCCGCCACGCATCCTTCGCACCGGCGAGCGGTCGCACGATTTCAAAGAATGCGACGAACGTCGCCGCCGATGCGACGCAGGCTGCCGCTGCAAACAGAGCGCGCGAGCGATCGCCCACGCGCCGGAAATAAAAGAATGCGACCAGGCCGGCAAAGCCCAAGATGGCGGCCTGATCCTCTTTGATCGACAGATCGAGCGCAAGAAAAAGCGCGGCCGGCCCAAAGCGCCGCTCGTCGACCGCCCAGATCAGCCACAGCGTCGCGGCCGGCGCGAAGCCGTTCTCGTGGAAGTCCGTGAAGATCACGCCGACCAGCGGCGGATAGAGCGCGGCCACGAGCGCAACCGTTAGCGCGAGCGGCTCCGGCAACCGCCGCCGCGCGAGCAAGTACACGGGCGGCAGCGCAACGCCCCCCGCGATTGCCTGCAGCGCGGTCAGCGCGAGCGCCGAGTGCGCGACAAGCAAGAACGGCGCACACAGGTAGAGGATCGGTGAGAAGTGATACGTGAAATGGCTGCCGCCCTCGATCGTGTTTGAAAAGCCGTGGAAGATGGTCGCGATGCTCTGCACGAACAGGCCAAGATCCGCGCCCGAGCGATAGGTCGCGTACCGGTCGGCGCCGAGCGCAAATAAGACCGCCGCGTACATCGCGGCCGCGACCCATACTCGCGCGAGCGCGCTCACCCGACCCGAAAGTACTTCAACAACGCGAATGCGGCGCCGGTGGCGATCAGCACGATGCCCGCGACCAGGGCCGCGCGCTCCCCGACGGCGGCACCGAGACGCTTCCCGAACGCAAGGCCGAGCAGGGTCGAGGCAATTGCTGCGGCCGCGATTGCCGCGAGCGTTATCGGGAGCGGCACGCCGATGTAGACGATCGAGAACCCGATACCGAGCGAATCGAGACTGATCGAAAGCGAGGCGGCGAGAAGCCCCCATCCTTGCGAGAGATCGAACCCGCGCTCGTCTTCCTGGCGGACCGTCTCGACGATCATGTACGCGCCGACGCCGACCAACGCGGCGAAGCCGATGTAGGCCGCAACCGCGCCGATCGCGTGCCCGAGCAACGCGCCCAGGCCGGCGCCGATCAAGTTCATGGAGACCTCGGCCGTCGCAAACGCCGCGCCGATGCGTGCCATTGCGGGCCGCGTTACCCCGCGGATTCCGACGCCGACGCTCACCGCAAACACGTCGAGCGCGAGCGACACGGCCACGAGCGCCACCCGCAGAGTCAGCAGAAGCATCCCGCGGCTTTACGCCGCAACGCTCCGGGAAAACTTCTCTCTTTTGTCACGCCGAGCTTGTCGAGGCGCCGCCGGGGTCGACGCTTCGGTGGTCCTTCGACTCCGGCGCTTCGCGCCTGCGCTCAGGATGACAAGGGCAAACGGGGGCTACGCGAAGCGGACCCTCGGGAGCAGTAGCTTGCGGATCGTCGCGCGCAGTTGCGTCAGGGTGAACGGCTTGTCGAGGAATGCGTCGACGCCGGCGGCCCGGGCTCGAGCTCCGACGTTAATCTCGCCGTGTCCGCTGATCATGAGAATCGGCACCGAGGCGACGTGCTTGTCGCGGCGGACGCGCTCGACGAACTCGACCCCGTTGATACCGGGCAACATGAAATCCGAGACGATCGCGTCGTAGGCAGGCTGCGTCGCGAGCAGCGACAGCGCCGCTTCGGCGTCGTGGACGGTTGTGACGTGGGCAAGCGGCGCGAGAACGAGCTCGAGCAGCGCGCATACGTCCGCGTCGTCATCGGCGACGAGAACGCGCTTGGGCCGTTGACCGGCTCCGATCCCTGAGATATGCGTCACATCTAAGGTTTCGGATGGTTGGAGAGAACGGCCTAGCGCACCGGCTCGCGGCCCCGTAAGGATTTCTTGCCGAAACTCCCGCAACCGCGGAAAACGGCCGCCCGGTTTGGCCGGGGGGCGGGTCATCTGAACCGTCGAAGCGCTTTGACTCGATGGCGGTCATCGATCGGTTCCTCGCTCCGGACTCGGTCCTTTCTCACCGCCTCTTCTTCTTAGCTCGGCGCTTTGTCGCAGGCCAAACGATCGATTCGGCGCTCGCTGCGGTCAGGACGCTCAATACGGCCGGACTGACAGCGACACTGGATTTCCTCGGCGAGGACGTAACGGATCCCGCCGAAGCCCGCAAGACGCGCGACACGTACGTACAACTGCTGGCCGCGATCGAACTCGCCGCCGTGCAGACGAACGTCTCGCTGAAGCTGACGGCGCTCGGGCTGCTCGTCGATGAAAAACTGTGTACGGAGCACTTGAGCGAAATTGTCACCCGCGCTCAGCAGCTCGCCGATCCGTTCGTGCGCATCGACATGGAAGGCTCCGCCGTCACCGAGGCAACGTTACGCGTCTTCGAAGCGGTCTACGCCGGTGCGCCGAACGTCGGTCCGGTCATTCAAGCGTATCTACGGCGCTCGCCGCAAGACGTCGATCGAGCGATCGCGCTCGGCGCGCGCGTGCGCCTCTGCAAGGGCGCGTACCGCGAGCCCGAGGCGATCGCGCTGCAAGACATGCCTTCGATCCGGCGCGCGTATTTGCAGCTTGCCGAGGCGCTGCTCTCGCGCGGGAACTATCCGGCGATTGCGACCCACGACGAGCGCCTGATCGCCGCGCTCAAGGTGTATGCAGCGGCCCACGCCATCGGCAAGGAACGCTTCGAGTTTCAACTCTTGTACGGCGTCCGGCCCGACTTGCAGCGCGCGCTCGCACGCGAGGGCTACCGCGTGCGCATTTACGTCCCGTTCGGAAGGCACTGGGCCGGCTATTTCTATCGCCGCATCACCGAACGTCGCGAAAACGTCTGGTTCGCCTTACGCTCGCTAATCGGAAGGTAGCCCATGTCAACGTGACAAGCTCTTAGTCGGCGGCGATTTGCTTCGCGGATTCGATCTTGTCGCTTTCGAGAAGGTTCGCCAACACGTTGAAACCCGATTCGATCTCACCGAAGACGGTGAAGGCGCGGTCGAGGTGTAACTGCGGTGAAAGCGTGACGTAGAATTGCGTGCCGGCGGAATCGCGTTTCGCTGCGCCATTTTCGTAGTCGAGGCCCATCGCGATGACGCCCGTGCGTTGCTCGATGGGATTTTCCTCGGCGGGGATTGTGTAACCGGGATCGCCGGCGCCCGTGTTCGTCGGGTCGCCGGTCTGCACGACGAAGTCCGGTACGATGCGAAACCAGCGGTTGCCGTCGAAGTAGCCGTCGTCGACGCGCGCAAGAAAGTTGGCGACGGTCGACGGAGCCCACTCGGGGTAGAGGCGCACCACGACGTCGCCCGCGGTCGTGCGCAACAGGACGCGCGGATGCGGTCCGGCGGTCGGGCCGTCCAAGTCGCTCGCCGTCCGCGGCAAGAGCGGGGCCCCGAGCGCAAACCCCTGCGGTTCGGGAGCCGCGGCCTTCGGCGCGGCGGCCGGCAGCGCGGTAGCGACGGCTCTATTCGGCTCGTAGGTCCCCGGCAAGGGCACCTCGGAGGTCGATGGCGGCGCGTGTACGTCGGGCCGGTGCAAGCCCGCAGGAAAGACCTTCAAATGTTGCGTCGGCGGCTCGAGCATCAGGCGGCGCAGCGCCTCGCCTGCTTCGAGCTGCACGTGCCACGACGGGTCGTGCAACAGCGGCCGGACGACCGCGATCGCCGCGAGTTCCTTGCGCCGGCCGAGGGCCCGGACCGTTTCAACCCGGACCAGCTCGTCACGATCGTGCGTCTCGCGCGTTAAGAAGGCGAAGCCGGCAAATTTTGCATAGCCACGGAAGAGCATCCAAGCAGCATGCCACCGGACGCCCGAATCGCGTTCGCGGATTTCGATTTGCTCGAGAGCCGCGGCGATTCGCGGCGCCTCTTCAGACTTCGTGAAGGCGTCGAGTTGCGCGGCGGCGTGGCCGCGCACGACAGGATCCGCATCGCTGCGAGCGACGGCGAGGAGGGTCCACGCAACGTCCGGCGTCGCCGCGGGCGGGTTCGCTGCGGCGATCCGTCCGAGCGCGTCGACGGCCGCGTACCGCACCGCCGAGTTCGGGTCGCTGCGCGCGAGCGCGCGTATCTGCGGTGCGGATGCGCCGTCGCCGAGCAGCCCGAGGCCGTACGTGACGAGCGCGCGCACCGACGGGTCGGCGGCGGCGAGATGCGCGCGGAGCGGCGCCGCGCCTTCGGACCGCTTCGTGCGCCCAATCGCTAGCGCCGCGCGGGCTGCGATCCGCGGCTCCGCATCCAGGCTCGCGACAAGAACCGGCTCGATCGTTCGATGGAACTCATCGATTTCGATAGCTCTAAGCGTATCTTCATCTGCCGACGTAGCTTGCCAGCCTCCTCCCAGCAATGCGGCGTATAGCAAGAGAACGGCGAGCTTCATACCCCACAGACCAACTTTCCGAGACGGCACATCGTTATCTGTTAGCAGGCGCTCCGCTCGCGCCCCTGTGCACCCCCGAGCGGCATCACAAGGCGAAGGAAGGTACTCTCGATTATGTCGACCCCCAAGCGCAAACCCGGCGGCGGTATGACGGTCCGCGAAGCCGGCCAGAAAGGCGGGGAAACCGTCAAGAAAAAATACGGCCCCGAGTTTTATGAGACGATCGGTCGCAAAGGCGGCGAAGCGACAAAGCTTGCGCACGGCCACGAGTTCTACGAGCAGATCGGCAAGAAGGGCGGGAAGAAAGGCGGCGAAGCGACACGCGACCGCTACGGACCGCAATTCTACGAAGAGATCGGCCAAAAAGGCGGACAGAAGGTCAAAGCGTTGATCGAAGAAGGCAAAAAGGCCGCTGCCGCCGCTCGAGAGGCGAGCGCTAAGAAAGCTTCCTAAGCCGTGAGCGCGGGCGCTCGCGGCGCGGCCGAGAAGGCTCTGGCCGCGATCGGGCTGCAGGCGCTGCTCGTCGCCGCGCTGAGCCCGGCCGCGCCGGCCCTCCCGCCGCCCGCCGAGCCGCGCGGGCGCCCGACGTCGACACCGACCCCCGAAGCCACGCCAGGGACGACCTTTCCGTACGGCTCGACGCTTTTTTTCGTCCTCGACGACAAGATCGACTCAGGCTCGACCGCGCCCGGCACGACGATTCACATGCACCTGCGCACGCCGCTCGTGGTGAACGGCTCGACGATCGCTCCCGCGGGCGCGCCCGCAACCTTGCAGATCGTGACGACGCGCAAAGCCCAGACCGGCGACGAGGACGGGGCGGTCCAAGTCCATCTCGACCCGTTCGCGCTGCCGGGGCGAAGCCAAGTGCTGCCGATCCGCGCGCTTCATGAATACTTAACCATCGAACGAACCGGTGGCCAAATCGCGACTCGGGATACGACCGACACGATCGGCGACATCTTCATCCCAGGGCACATCCTCTATCATGCGTTCCGCCGCGGCCAGCAGTTCGTCTTGCCGCCGGGCGCCGTGCTGCGCACGCAGACCGCCGCAACGATCGACGCGAGCAATCCGCGCGCCATCGTTCTCTCGACGCCGCCGCCGTTCGAGAGCACCTACGATACGCCGCACTCGGATCTGACCGCGCAACCGCTCTACACGCCGGCGCCGATCCGCCCGCGCCCGCTGCCGCATGGGAGGCCTACGCTACCGCCAAGTCCAACGCCGACGGTCGTGCCGACAACTCCAGCATCCGCCTCGCCGGCGGCAATCCCCGCGAGCGGCGCTCCGAGCGCCGCACCAAGCGCGGTCGCGTCTTGAAGCGCGCCGCACTGCCGGCCGCATTGGCTCTCGTGCTCGCGCCGGTGCTCGCACAAGCCGATCCGTCGCCGGCACCGACGCTCTTGCCCGTGCCGACCGCTAGCGAGCAGCCGTTCGTCCAGAAGGCGGCTAAGGATCTCGAGGCGCGCTATCCGACCGCCAACGATGCGGTCGCCGCGGGCTATACGCGTTTTACCAACGAGGACAAGACCGGCGCGATCAGTTACGAAAACGGCCACTGGACGAGCACCGATGCCGATCATCCGAGCCAACTCTGGTACGACGTCAATGGCCGGCTGCTCGGCGCCGACTATTCGGTGCCGCTCAGCGATACGCGCCCGAACCTTTTCGGGATCGATCCGTCGCGCTGGATAACGTTCCGCGCGCACGTCCACTACGGGCTCGTTGGTCCCGGCGGGACGACGACGTACGGCGGCACCGGCGGTGCGAAATTCAAGGCCGCCGGCGGAAACGTCGCGGCACCGACGGCCGATCAGCTTGTGGCGGCCGGCATCGCGAAGAGCGCAAGCGACGTTCGCTTCGTCTTCCCGTTCCCCGCGATCTGGGACCTCGAGGTTTGGATCCTCCCGAATCCGAGTGGAGCGTTCGCCGAAAGCAACCCGAACGTCCATCCGGTGAACCCGCCCAAGGAAATGGACTAAGAACCCCGCGCTGCGATCAGCGTAGTGCTGCGATGCGCTGCGCCATCATCTCCGCGACCGCGCGCTGACCGTCGACCGTAAAGTGCATGTTGCGCGGCATGTACGGACAAACGGGAAGCGCGCGCAAGGCCGGCCGCAAATCCCACAGAACGACGTGCGCGAGCGCGGCAATTCGCGCCGCGCGCCGGTCGGCGAGATCGAGATCGTATTTCGTCTTGTCGGCGAGATCCACGTAGCGCGGATAGTAACGTAAGGCGCGTGCGTCGCAGACGGCGACCGGGGGCGGCACGAACGCGACGACGGCGCGACCGCCACCCCCGCGGGCGGCGCGCGCGATCTCCGCAAATCGGGCTGCGGTCTTTGGTATCGCCTCGCCGCCGAAGGGCTCGTTCTCGACCTCGAGGGACGCAAAGTTCCCAAGAAAGTACCCTTCCGCTGCGGGCCGGTGCTTTACGATTGACACAAGCGGTTCGACGACGCGTACGTGCAGCCACGCGCGGAGTTGCGCGAGGCCGAATACCGCCGCAAGCCCGGTCTGCGCCGGCTGGCTAAAGCCGATGCTCGCGCGGAATTGATCGTCGCTAGCCAGCACGTCCTGCGCGTCGTTCGCGAAAGCATGGGCGAAGTATTCCACCACGACGAGGTCGGGATGGTAGAGCGGCGCAAACGCACTGACGACCGCCGCCTCTTGGTTTGGACTGTAGCCGGTGATTGCAAAGTTGAGGACTTCGACGCGCCGGTTGGGAAGGCGTCGCTGCAGGTCCGCTTGTAACAACCGCGGCCACGCCTGGGCCGTGTCGACGCCCTCGGCGCTGCTGAATGCGTCACCGGTTACCAAGATGCGCAGTGCCTGAGGCGGTTTTTCGATCGAGAATTGCGGCGCCGGAAACCCGAGCGCGTTCGAGGTGACGCGATAATCGTACGATTCCCAACGCAGCCGCGTCGTCCGCGAGGGAATCAGCTTCCATCCGAAACGCGCATCGGGCTCGAGCGATGCGCGTTCGCCCCAGCCGTTGACTTCTTGCGGATCGAAGGCCGCGACCGCCAGATCGGCGCCGACGGGCAAGAGCACGAGCACCAGCGCCCCCGCGGCAAGAGCCGCTGCCGCCGCGCGCGAGCCACGTCGCGCGCGCAGCCGGCCGAGCGCCGCCTCGACCCAGGCCGTCCCGCGCTCGAGCACGACCGTGGCCGCGAGCGTTCCGCCGATTGCGGCTGCGATGCCGAAGGCAACCCGTGCGATCGCGTGCGCTACCGGAACGAACACGAGCACGAACGGCTGGTGGGTCAAATACAACGGGTACGACTTGCGCCCAACCCACTGCAGCGCGTCGTCGCGTTCGCTGCTGCGCGCGAGAAGCGGGAAGAGCGCGCCGGCGCTTCCGGCGCCGAGCAGCAGCGGAGCAACGATCATGCCCGGAAGCGTGAACGAAAGCGCAGCGCCGGCGACAGCGGCGGCCGCCGCACCGAGCCACACCGCCGGAGCGCGGAAGAGCGCCGCAGCGCGCGCAGGTTGCGCGAACCAGAGTTGCCCGAGCGCCATGCCCACGACGAATTCCGGCAAACGCGTAATGAAGAACGCACCGCGCTGCCACGCGTCGAGATACGTGGAATGAAATAACACCGGTCCGAGCGCCAGCGCAGCGAAGCCGAGCGCGCACCCGGCGCAGAGGAGCGCCATTGCGCCGTAGCGGCGCAGGAAGCTCCACAATACCGGAAAGACGAGGTAGAACTGCAAGATCAGCCCGACGTACCACCATGCGGGTGAAAAATAGTAGAACATCCCCGGTAGGAAGCGCAGCCCGACGAGGTCCGCGTAGAACCGCCAGTCACCGGTCGAAAGCGCGCCGGTCAGCAGCCCATAGGGCAAGAAGAGAACGTGCGCGCCCCACCACAACGGAAAAATGCGAAAAGCCCGCCGCCGGTAAAACGACCGGGCGTCGAGCACCTCGCCCTTGGCGAACATCCCGTACGTGAGCCCGAAGCCGCTCGCGATGATGAACAAATTGACGCCGACGTCCCCGAACCAGCCGAAATCGCGCACGACGGTGAGCGGCCAGTTCAGCGGTCCCGCGCCGCTGACCGGAGCGAATTGCCCGAGGCGCGTCCCGAGCGACGGCCAGTCGAACGTCGGATTGTTCGCGTATGCACCGCCGGTCAGCTTCTCGACGATGTGATTGAGCAAAATCCAAAGAAATGCAAAGCCCTTGAGCCGATCGAGCCAGGGCAGTGTGGCAGCCGGGCGAGCGGGCTCGGCTATGTTATTCGCTCGACCAATAATCTTTGAGCGCTTTGCCGCGTGACGGGTGGCGCAACTTGCGCAGCGCCTTCGCCTCGATTTGGCGGATGCGCTCGCGGGTCACGCCGAACTCTTGGCCGACCTCCTCGAGCGTGCGCTGGTGGCCGTCTTCGAGGCCGAAGCGCAGCACGAGCACTTTGCGCTCGCGCTCGGTCAAATTCTTGAGGACGTCCGCCATTTTCTCTTTGAGCAGCATGACCGAAGCCGCCTCGGCGGGCGCGATCGCTTCTTGGTCTTCGATGAAATCGCCGAGGTGCGAATCCTCTTCTTCGCCGATCGGGGTTTCGAGCGAGATCGGTTCTTGCGAGATCTTGATGACTTCGCGAACCTTCTCGGGCGTGAGGCCCATCTCGTGCGCGATCTCTTCGACGGTCGGGTCGCGGCCCAACTCTTGTAAGAGCTGGCGCGAGATCTTGATGAGCCGGTTGATCGTCTCGACCATGTGGACGGGGATGCGAATCGTCCGCGCTTGGTCCGCGAGCGCGCGCGTGATCGCCTGGCGAATCCACCAGGTCGCATACGTCGAGAACTTATAGCCCTTGCGGTAGTCGAATTTTTCGACGGCGCGGATCAGGCCGAGATTGCCCTCCTGGATGAGGTCCAAGAAGAGCATGCCCCGGCCGACATACTTTTTCGCAATCGAGACGACGAGCCGCAGATTCGCTTCGGTCAGCTTGCGCTTGGCTTCGAACCCGTGCTCGACGACGCGGCTTTGGGCCTGGCCGTTCTTCTGCGATTCGAGCTCGCCCGCTTCGATCGCCATCGCCAGTTCCTTCTCTTCGTCCATTGAAAGCAGCGGGACGCGTCCGATCTCCTTGAGATACATGCGGACCGGGTCGTCGAGCGAGAGCCCGGCGGGCAAGGTCTCGACCTCGGCCGTGTCGTCGGCGGCCGGCTTCTCGTCCTTCTGTTCCTCGACGACCTCGATCGGCGGCGTCATTCCCGCGATCTCTTCAAACAGCGCATCGATCCGATCCGGATCGACGTCCTCGACGCTATCGAAGACCGCATTGATTTCTTCGTACGTCAAAGAGCCGCGCTTCCGCCCGCGTTCGATAAGCTTCTTAATCTGCTCCTCAAGCGGCAATACCGGAGCACCATTCTCCGCCGCCGCCGAACCCGACGTCTTCTTACGTGCCATAATCTCTTAACCTCACCCCCTTTCTGTTTGAATGCCGGCGCACGTTGCGCGCCGGCTGGCGCTCCGGTCTACTTCGTGCCCAGCCGTTTTGCTCTCCGTTGGTTTATCTCTTCGCCCAAGAGGCGGTGTTCGTCTCTTTCTTCCTGGGAAACGGCGGCGCCGGATGCAAAAGCCTCGTCGATTTTAAGGTCGAGTTCGCGCCAGCGCCGCTCGAGGCGACCTTCTGCTAAACCCGCTACGACGCGGTCGAGATGCGCCCGGCGCGCCGAAGAGTCCCCAAATCTCACTTTCGACGAACGGTCGGGCTTCTGAAGCGCGACCAGGAGCTCGACCGCCTCACGGTCCTCGCCGAAGGCGGCGTACACGTCCGCCGTGGTCGCAAGTTCTGCTGCTCGCGCGCACAGCGTGCGGTAAATGTCGCGGTAGCGCGCCTCGCGGAAGACTTCAGGCCCGATGCGCTCCGCGTATTCGGCCACCAGCGCAGGCTCGTCGACCAGCGCGGCGAGAATCTCCCGGCCGAGCGGCGGCGGCTCGGCGGCAAGGGCGACGTGCCGGCTCGGCCCGCGAGGCGCGAAATGCGTGCCGGCGAGCGGCCGCACGAGTCGTCGAAAATGATTTTCGTCGACTCCTAGGCGCAGAGCCGCGTGGCTTTGCAACCGGTCCGCATCGGCGGGCGGGATGTGTTCGCGAAAGTAAGCGGCTACCCGCTCGGCGGACTGTTGCGGCGAAACGCGGCTGGCGAGGACGCGCTCGATCTCCGCGTCGACGAGAAATTTTGAGCCATACGTCTCGAGCGCCGCATCGAGCAACCCTTGAAACGCAGCCGCGCCCTGCGTCCGGACGAACGTGTCGGGATCGTCGCCCGGGGGAAGTCCGACGATGAACGTGCTGCAGCCGGCCGCCCCCAGCAGGTCGATCGACTTTGCCGTCGCGGCGCTTCCCGCCGCATCCGCATCGAAGCAGAGAAAGACGCGCTCGGCGTATTTGCGGATCTCGGCAGCCTGCTCGGCAGTGAAGGCGGTGCCGAGCGAGGCGACGGCGTTGGTAAAGCCGGCCTGATGCAGAGCGATGCAGTCGAGGTACCCTTCGACGACGACGAGCGCTTCGCGCGCTGCCGCGGCGCGCCGCGCCACGTTGAGCGCGTAGAGCCCGCGGCCCTTCGTGTACACGGGCGTCGTCGTCGTGTTGAGGTATTTTGGTTCCGAATCGTCGAGCGCGCGCCCGCCGAACGCGACGACCTCACCGGTCGTCGAATAGGTCGGAATCATTAGCCGCGCGCGATAGAAATCGTAGAAGCCGTGCTGGCCGCTTTTCACGAGCCCAGCGAGCGCAGCAATCCGCAAGTCGACGCCGTTCGCGGTCAACTCGCGAACCAACCCGTCCCAACCCGGCGGCGCGTAGCCGAGTTTGAACGCCTCGACCGTCGCGCTCGAAAATCCGCGGCGCTCGACGTAAGCACGCGCGCCCGCGCCCTCGGGCCCCAGGCGCAGCGTGCGTTGAAAAAACGCAGCCGCCAGCTCGTTTGCGGCGTAGATCTGCTCTTTTTCTCCGCGAACCCGGGCCGCTTCGGGAGACTCGTCGGCGAGCGGTATCGCGGCCCGTCGCGCGAGCACGCGCGCGGCTTCGGGGAACGGCACGTTTTCGAGAAGCTGCACGAACTTGATCGCGTCGCCGCCCTGACCGCAGCCGAAGCACTTGAAGAAGCCGCGATCGGGGTGAACGTGGAACGACGGCGTGTTCTCGGCGTGAAACGGACAGAGTCCGACGAGGTCGTTGCCGCGCTTGCGCAGTTGCACGTACGCCCCGATCAGTTGGCCGATGTCCGTCCGGGCGAGAATTTCGCGAATCGCCGATTGTTCGAGCTTCACCGGCTCCTAGTATTCGCCGCGCGTCGCGCTACGCTTGCGGCGGGCAAACCGAAAGCGTACACCCGGCCCGATGCAGCCGCCGCGTAGACTCCGCTCGGCACGATCGCCGGCGAGCCATACGCATAATCGTCCCCGTAACTGTAGGACCACAGCGTCGCACCGGTTCCGATCGACAACGCGTAGAGTCCGTCGTTCATACTAACGAAAGCGAGGCCCGGAACGACGGCAGCGCTGCCCAGCATCGCGGTCTGCAACGTAATCTTCCACGCGACGGAGCCGCTGCGCGAGACGCCGTATAACAGGCCCCCCGGGTTGTCCGGCGTCTTCGTGGGATCGTTGATGTACCCGCCGCCGATCACGATCGTTCGCCCGTCCGTGCCGGGGCTCGACAATCCGCCGTAGCCGTCGAGGTCCCCGAGCCGATCGCTCCACGCGATCGTACCCGAGGCCCGATCGAAGGCGTAGAGGATGCCGTTCTTGTCGATGCCGATCGCCTCGTCGCCGACGATCGCGAGCGCACCGCCGAAGTCGTCGTCGCTCAGGGCGTTGGCCGAATTGTGGCCCCACGCGACGGTGCCGGCGGTCGACAGTTTCACGGCCGCGTTGGCATAAGTGATGCCGGGCGTACACGTATTGCCGGTGCCAAGATACAGCGCATCACCGTCGGTGCTGATCGGACTCCACACCGCACCGCCGTCGGACGGGGTCGGATCGTCGTACCACGTTAAAACCGGCGTCCCCGTCAACTCGTTGAAGCCGTGCACGCCGCCCTGATTGCAGGCCGGCGGGTCGCCCGATGCGTCGCCGACGTACACGACACCGCCCAGCACGAGAGGCTCGCCGCGAATTGCCCCGGGAAGCGTCGCGCTCCACCGGACCGCGCCCGTCGCCGCATCCAGCGCATCGAACGTGCCGGGCGCCACATGCGTCCCGACGAAGAGCAAGCCGGCGTCGAGCGTGGGCGTCATTCGCACCTCCGCGCCGACGTTCGTCTGCCAGACGACCGACCCGTCCGTCGCCGCAAGCGCGCGTACCGTTCCGCTCGATCCGGCGAGGTACACGAGGCCGCCCGCGACGAGCGGGCTCGAAAGGACCGGCTCACCGTATGCGTACGACCAGCGCAAGGTCAGGCCGCCGACCGTCGCGGGAGTTATGCCGGTGTTCTGCGCTTCGAACCCCGTTCGCGCGCTGTCGTGCGCGAACATCGTCCAGTCGTCGACCGCCCCGGCTTCGGTCGGAAAGGCGGTCGGCGACGCCGCCGGCGCGGCAACCGGCGCGGCGTACGGCACCGGCGTATGCGATCCGCCGGCGCATGCGGCAAGCAGCGGGATCGCGCCCCAAACGAAGCGACGGCAGAGCGATAAGATGCGCAAAGAAACCTCTAGTAGATGGAAGCGTACGGCCGCTGTTCGAGGTGGAACTCTTCAAGGAGCGTCATCCAGCGGATGTTGTAGTAGCGCGGATCGCCGTAATCGTCGATGCGGTCGAGCGGCAGCTTCGCGAGCATACCGGTAATCGATTCGAGCACCGTGCGCGAGGGTGTGAAGCCGAGCACGGTGCTGAGCTTCGCGTTGCTCATGCGGTAGTTGCGCACGAGTTTCGGCAGCGGCGCTTCTTCGAGATCGACGCGAATCGGGGGCTCGACGAGCGACAGCGAACCTGCGACCAGCATCGCGAGTTGGCGAATTTGGTAGTTCTCCTCGAGCACGTTGAAGATTTGGCCGCGGATTAACTCGAGCGGCGCCGCTAGCGCCGTCACGTGAACGGCCGCGACGTCCTCGACGTCGACCAGCGGTCGCCACATCCACCCGCCGCCGTGGAGATAGAGGCGCTTCTGCACGATAGCATCCTTCACGAAGGTATTGACGACCAGATCGAAGCGCATCCGCGGGCTGTAGCCGTAAACCGTCCCTTGGCGAAAGATAACCGGTGAGAAATCGGGACCGGCCGCGCGCAAGATGGCGTCCTCGGCGTATTTCTTCGAGATCGAGTACGCACCCCGAGGCGCAACGACGGTCGTTTCGTCGCACATCGTCGGCGAACGCAACAGCTCGTGTGACGACGCCTCGTTATCGTAGATCGAGGCGCTCGAGGCGAACGTGAAACGCTCGACGCCTTGCGCCTTGCACGCGGCCACCACGCGTTCGGTACCGAGCGCGTTCATCTGCCAGTTCGCCTCGGTGTTGTATTCGGCAGTGGGATCGTTCGACAGCCCGGCGAGATGGCAGACCGCGTCGACCGCGCGCAGCCAGCCCGGATTGAAATCGCGTACGTCGCCCGGGATGATCTCGACCTCGCAGCCGCGCAGCGGCTTGCGACCCCAAAAAAAGCGGTCGACGACGACAGGCTGGTGCCCCGCGTCGAGGAGCCGCCGGCAGAGCACCGCCCCAATGTAGCCGCCGCCGCCGGTCACGAGTACGCGCATGCGCCCCGCTCTTAGCCGTCGCACCCCTTGTCACCCTGAGCGAAGCGCCGAAGGCGCGTAGTCGAAGGGCGACACAGACACGGCGGTCCTTCGACTGCACTCGCTTCGCTCGCTCCGCTCAGGATGACAGCCGCTAGCCGTCGACGACGGTCGTTCCGTTCCCGGACAGCGCGCGGACCAGGGCCCCCGGACCGCCTCCGGCGACGATCGCGGCGCGCGCACCGAGGGAAAGCGCGTCGAGTGCGCTTTCCATCTTCGGACGCATCCCGCCGTCGAACGTGCCGTCGGCGAGATACGCGCGCGCCTGCGTCGCCGTCAGCTGCGCGATGCCGCTGGCCGGATCGGCTGGATCGCGCCGCACGCGTTCGACGTTCGTCACGATGACGTACGCGTCGGCCCGCAGCGCGCCCGCGATCGCACCGGCTGAGGTGTCGGCATTGACGTTCAGTGCCGTCGTTGCGTCGGCCGTCACCCCGAGCGGGGCAACGACCGGCACGAGCCCCGCGCCGAGCAGCCCCTCGAGAATTGCGGGCCGCACCTCGACGATCTCGCCGACGAATCCAAGCGGGCTTCCGTTTCGCGCGTTCATCGGCCGCGCGACGAGCAGCGCACCGTCCTGCCCGCTGATCCCGGCCGCCCGCACGCCGCGCCGCAAGAGCGCCCGCACGAGCGCCTTGTTGACGTCGCCGCAAAGTACGCGCTCGGTCACTTCCAGCGTCGCAGCGTCGGTGACGCGCAAGCCCTCGATGCGGCTCCCCGCGATCCCGCGGCGCGCAAGTTCCGCATCGATCTGCGGCCCCCCGCCATGTACCAGGACCACGCGATCGCCGGCGACGACGCGCGCCGCAACGTCATCGAGCAGCGGATCCTCGCCGTCCGCCGCCATCGCGTTCCCGCCGTATTTTAAGACGATCAGCACGAGGGCCGCCTTCGGTTCGTGCGGGGGCAGCGCCCGCCGCCGCGAACGACCGGCGGAACATGAAGCGGATTTTCGATCCGATCCATCACTTTATCGAGCTCGACGATGCGGAGATCGCGCTATTGAATGCTGCGCCGGTGCAGCGGCTGCGGCGGTTACGGCAGCTTGGGCTCGCCTATCTGGCGTATCCGGCGGCGGAGCATACGCGATTCGGGCACGCGCTTGGTGCGCTTGCGGCGGGCGACCGGATCCTCGACGCGCTGCGCCGGCACGAGCCGGACTGTTTTAGCGGAGCTGCCGATTTTAACGCGCAGCGGCGCCTCTTACGGGCGAGCTTGTTGCTGCACGACATCGGGCATGGGCCGTTCAGTCACGCTTGTGAAGCGGTGCTCGGCGTCTTTCACGAGGCGCGGACGCGCGCGATCTTAGGGCTGCCGGAGATTGGCGCGGCGCTCGAACGGATCGGCGTGGAACCGGTCGAGGTTCTGGCCTTGATCGTGGGCGATGCCGAGTCGCCGTATCCGTTGTTGCGCGAGCTCGTCAGCGGGCCGAACCTCGACGCGGACCGGATGGATTACCTCCTGCGCGACAGCTACTTCACGGGCGTCGTCAGCGGCCGCTACGACGCCGATCAGCTGAGCGCCTCGCTGCGCGCGTTCGACATCGGCGGACGGACGGTGCTCGGCGTCGACGGGCGCGGCGTCGTCGCGCTCGAATCGTTCGTTCTTGCGCGCTACATGATGTTCTCGACGGTCTACTTCCACCATACGACGCGTCAGTTCGAGCGCATCCTGCAAGCGGCGCTCCGCGAGCTGTGGCCGGATCCGCGCGCGCTCGATCCGATCGAGGAGTTTTTGGCATGGGACGACTTTCGCGTTTTTGACGGGTTGCGTTCCCTTTCGAGTCCGGTCGCGCGCGCGGTTCGCGAACGGATCACGCTCTACGCGCTGGTCGCCGAGTTCAACGCGGAGCGGGATCTTTCGACTTTCGAGGCCTGCTATGCGGCGCTGCGCGAACGCTACGGCGACGCGGTTTGGGCCGACGCTCAGGAGCAACTGATGCATCGTTTGCCGCTCGGCGCGGACCCGGACGCCCCGACGGTCATGGTGCGCACGCATGCCGGGCTCGTCGACGCGCGTGAGGCTTCGGATCTGATCGCGCGCGTCACCGGAAAAGCGTATTGGCGCAAGCTCTACGTCGAGCGCGCGAACGTCGACGTGGCCGCGGCCCGCGCGCTGTGCCGCTCGCTCACCGCAACATCGAAGGAGCATTTTTCCCTTGGACGTGCTTGACACGACTTTTGAAGACGCGAAGATATTTGTCCCGGACGTCTATCGGGACGAACGCGGTTTCTTCAAAGAGACCTATAACGCGGCGCGTTATAAACACGCGGGATTGCTCGACGATTTCGTTCAGGACAGCGTCTCGTTCTCGGCAAGAGACGTCATTCGCGGCCTCCACTACGATCCGGCAATGTCGAAACTCGTCCAAGTCTTGCGCGGGAAGATCTGGGACGTCATCGCCGACATTCGCTCGGGCTCGGCGACCTACGGGAAGTGGGAAGGCTTCGAGCTCTCCGAAGACAACCACCGGCAGCTCTACATCCCAGCCGGTTTCGCGCACGGTTTTCTTGCGCTGAGCGACGACGTCATCTTCTCTTACAAGCACGGCGCTCTTTACGATCCGGCCCGCGAGGGCGCGATTCGGTGGAACGATCCGACGCTCGCGATCGCGTGGCCGCTTTCGGGCGAACCACGGCTATCCGCGAAGGACGCCTCCGCTCCGCTCCTGCACCACTAGCGGTGCGCTTAATCGCCCGATGACCTAGCGACTGGGCTAACAGCATCTACCTTCCGGTCAGTTTAGTCCAAATGAATTCGACGTGGTCACCGCGAACGGCCCGACTCACATGGCGTCCCCCCGCTACTCGTTGATCGTTCCTGCGCACAACGAGGCAGGCCGCATCAGAACCTTTCTTGACGGTTGCCTCGACGAATTCGCCGATTCCGAAGTTATCGTCGTCTTGAACGGTTGCAACGACGGTACGGCCTCGGCCGCGTTCGATACGGCCGGCGAGCGGACCAATCTGCGACTACTGCATTTCAATCACGCGATCGGAAAAGGGGGCGCGGTACGCGCCGGATTTCTTGCGGCGCGCGCTCCGGTCGTCGGTTTCGTCGACGCCGACGGTGCGACGTCGCCGGCCGAGACACGTCGCCTCTTCGAAACGCTCGGCCCGACCGACGACGCCGTCATCGCGTCCCGCTGGATGCGAGGTTCCCACGTCGTGGTCGCTCAACGACTTTCACGCCGTCTCGCGAGCCGCGCGTTCAACGCGGTCGTGCGTCTTTTGTTCGGCCTGCCGTTTCGCGACACGCAGTGCGGCGCGAAAGTCTTTCGAGCCAATGCGGTGAAGGCGATTGCGGAGTCGCTGGAGACCTCAAACTTCGCGTTCGACGTCGACCTCTTGTACGCGCTGAAACGTCACGGCTACAACGTTCGTGAGGTCCCAATCTCCTGGCAGGACATCGCGGGATCGCGGATTCGCCTTCTGGGCGCGTCGCGAAACATGATCGCCGCGGTCTTGCGGCTGCGCGCGCGACACTCGATTTTCCGTTACATCATACCCCTGCTCGATAACATCTGGCCGACGATGCCGTTGCGCGTGCGACACGGACTCTCGGTGCTGATCTTGAACTGGCGGGACCCCAAGCATCCGCAGGCGGGCGGCGCGGAGCGTTATCTGTTCGAGATAGCGCGTCGCCTCGTCGAGCGAGGCCACAGCGTCCACTGGCTGACCGCGAGCTTTAAAGGCGCGCCGCGCGAGGATTCCATCGACGGAATATCGATAACCCGCGTTGGAAATCGGTTCAGCGTTTACGCCCTGATACCGTATACCTACCTGCGCTACTTCCGCGACCGCTTCGATGCGATTATCGACGCTGAGAACGGCATCCCGTTCTTTTCGCCGTTCTTCTCGCTCAAGCCAAAGGTGTGTTTGGTCTTCCACGTTCACCAGCGCGTTTTTGAAAAGTACCTGCTTCCGCCTATCGCCTTCGTCTTCAAATGGCTCGAGGCGAGATTAATGCCGTTCGCATACGCATCGTCCCGTTTCGTCGCCATATCCGAGGATACGAAGGCCGAACTCGCGAATCTGGGAGTTGACGAAGAGCGCATCGACATCGCTCACAGCGGCGTCGATTCGTCGCTGGTCGCGGGTCCCAAGAGCGAGCGGCCGCGCGTCCTCTACGTTGGGCGGTTGAAGGCGTACAAGCGGGTCGATCGCCTCATCGCGGCCATGCCCGAAGTGCTCGCAAGCGTGCCGGACGCCGAGCTCGTTATCGCAGGTACGGGAGACGCAAAGGACGGGCTTGCTGCGTATGCCCGCGAGCTAGGCGTCTCGAGCCGCGTGTCCTTCGAAGGCTTTGTCGACGAGCGGCGCAAGGCCGCGCTGATGGCGAGTTCGTGGGTGTTCGCCATGCCCTCGGAGATGGAAGGTTGGGGCCTTACGATCATCGAGGCAAATGCCTGCGGTACGCCGGCAGTCGGTTTTCCGGTGCCCGGCGTCGGAGAGGCCATCGTGGATGGCGTCAGTGGCCTTTTAGTTGAAGACGCGGACTCTCTTGCGCCGGTCATCGTGCGCGTACTGCACGACGAACGGCTTCGCGCGGAGCTTTCGCGCGGCGCGGTGATGCGAGCCGGCGAGTTTTCTTGGGATCGGGCCACCGACGTCATTCTCGAGTCGCTCCGCGTCGAAGGCTCGCGTTCGCATACGAGCATGCTCCTGTCGAACGACGGTTACTCCGTCGTACCCCACCGGCGACTCTCGGTGGCGTTGAACGTTGATTCGATTCCACACAACAACGGGAAGCTGGTCAACAACCGCCGAGAAGCCGTGTAGGCCAAGCGCCCGTAGCGATTATGCAACCTAGCGCCGTTCGCTCGCTCATGCGAGACGCGCGCCTGCGAACGCTCCTACTGGATGCACTGTGCGTTCTTCCGGGGATCTGGACGGCCGCCGCTTTTGCTTTCAGGCGCGGCGTGCCGGGATTTCGTCACGACTGGCTGTGGCCGGCGAAATCGAGCACTTTCGTGCGGTGGGCTCTGGACTCCGGGCTTTCGCAATGGAACCCGCATGGCCTCGGCAGCGGAGGGCAGGCACCGACGATCAACGTGGTCCTGATGTTCCCAGCGCTGATGGGCTTGCTCCACTTCCCCTCGACGACTATTCTGTTCGCGCTTTTCTCCCTTGTCTTCTGCGGCTCGGCCATCGGTTTCGTCCGGTGTGTCCAGGCCTTCGACATAACGCTGGACCCGGTTACCACGCGTTTGCTAGCCATCGAGTATGCGTTAAGCCCGGTATGTTTTCAAAAGAGCGTGGCCGGACACTTAGCTTGGCTCATCGCTTATGCAGCGTTGCCCTGGTTCGTTACGAACGTACGGCTCGGATGCGCCCAAGCGGAGGGCTCGCGCAGACACTTTGCGGCCGCTGCGCTCCTATTCGCGATCGCTTCGACGCAGATCCAATTTCTGCTGTTCGATACGATCGTTCTTCTCTGTGTCGTCGCCCCATTTGCTCGTCAGAAGCGCGCTTGGCTCGGGTCGGCGCTCGTCCTTTGTGTAGGCATCCTGCACAATACGATGTGGCTAATCATCCCGCTCGCACCGGTCTACGGCTTCAACCCCGTTCCTCTCCACGCGACGCTCATCTGGGAAAACGGAATGAGTGGTTTTCCCCTGCCGCTTTGGACCTTTTCCGGATATCAACATTACGATGACCTATCGTTAGCGAGTTGGGCAACCGTGCCGTTCTTGCTGGGTCGGTGGGCGCTTGCGATCGCCGCCACCCTCGCGCTCGTCCTGCGTCCGGATCGCAGGACGATCACGTTTGCGGCCATTGCCGCATTTGCTCTCGCCGTGGCAGCCGGACTGCACGGCCCGTTGGCCCCTCTCCTAAACGTAGCGATCGTACGATACGACCCGTTCTTGCTCGTTCGCGAATTCTTCCATGCGATGGCGCTCTACGCCCTCGCCGCCGCCATGTTAGCTGCATTGACGCTCTCCCGAGTGCAGCCACGTGCGCTACGCATCGGGATCGCTGTTCTTTTCCTGCCGTGTATCCTGCCGTTTGCTACCGGCGGTCTCGTCGGCCTCGTCCCAGACGTAACCCCGGATCGAAATGAAAACGAGGCAGACTTTTACCTTCCGCATCTTCGCGCCCTGATGCCCTTCCAAGAGCCGATCGGCGTGCCTAGCGAGCCAAGCTTCGGCGCCGATCCGGCGCGTTTCGCAGACGACGTCGTCACGACCGGCAATACTCCGCTCTACGCCTACGATTTTGTCTGGAAAGGGGCCGGCTCGAACATTCCGGTCCTCGCCGACCTTGGTATTTCCGTCGTGGCTTCGCGCCCAAACCGCGAGTCGAAGATAAGCACGTCTTTCGAACCGCACGTGGGAGCACATTTCGAAGGATTTAAAGAGCGCGCCGCTAGGCTTCAACAAACATTTGGACCACGCACGACGATACCCGGAGCGCGAAGCCTGTTGCAGCTCGAAACGAGCGATTCGCAAGAGCTCGCGCGGCGGGTTGCTGATATCGAACTCCCTCGAGGGAGAGAGGTGTCGATTGAAAGCTCTCACGTCGGAAACGACATCGATCGCGAATGGGTCTCCGGCCACCTATGGATGTGGCTCGATCCAAGCTTAGCAGATCTCGTTGCCGATCCGGTTGTGACCGACTCAGACGCTCCGCTCGTCGTTCCCGCCGGCCTGAAAACCGGGGAATCGCTGTATGTCCTCGCGCGCGGGTCTCGTTTCACGCTCGACGGGAGTCCGCCGGACGCCGTGATCGGAACCGATGTGGAAGACTACCGATGGTGGCGATGGGACGCTCGCGATTCCACAGCGGCCGTGTCTCTCGCGCCCGGCGGCCGCGGCCTATCCAGCGTGGCGCATGCGATCGTTGCGGAATCGCGCGGATGGCGACCAACACAACGGACGCGAGTCCACGGCTTCGCGACTGCGGATTCTCCGCCTTACTCGGCAAGCGTGCCATGGAAGATCACGCTCGAGCTCCCGGCGCTTTCGGCTACCCGGACCTTGGTTTTCGCGCGTTCCTTCTCTACCGGCTGGCACTTGTTTGTTGACGGGCGAGATATGGGCCCATCACGCCGCGCCGACCGAGTGTTCAACGGCTGGACGGTCGGTCCGAGCAACGCTCCCGCTCGCGCTAGCCTTCAGTTCGTGCCACAACGGCTCGTAAACGGCGTGCTCGTAACGACCGCAGTCATCGAAGGCTCGTTACTCGTAATGACGCTTGTCCCGTTCCGGCGTCGCCGCCCGCCGGCGAGGGCGGAATACGAGTAAACCGAGGCTCAGCATGGCCGCCGCCAACGTCAAGCCTACGCCGGCGAGCAGAGTCGGCGGCCAATGATGAACGATCTCATATCTGCCGGGCGGAACATCGAGAAAGCAGGTGTTAACGATATCGCAAGCGACGCCGACGAAGTTGCCGCCCGCACCGTGCAATTCCCAGTTACCGTCGTTCAGCTGCGTCGCCAACACGTCGACGCGCTGCTTCAGGTTCACGCTCCACCTCAGAGCCGATGTCTGATGATAGTCGAGGGACGACACAACCCGAGGCGCAAAGCCATGTCGGACGAGGAGAAGTAATGAATCCTCGTCGGCGCGGGGAAATTCGACGAGGTAATATCCGTCGCGAACAAAGGTGAACGCGTTGACGCCGTTCGTGCGGCCGAGGATCGACACATCGCGTGGGCTCTGGGACGTGCCGTCCGGACGCACGAGCGAGACGTCGTAGCTTCCGGCGGCGATCCAGAGAGACATGCGTGTTCTCGAACTTTCCGGACGGTCGCCAATCGCGATAGCCCGTATCGAATGCACCGCTGTGTCTCCCGCATTCCAGAAAACATCCACGATGCAGTGCTTCGGACCGTCTGCGTCGGTGAGTGAAAGCGCTGCGCCGCCGTTTGAGATCGGCGCCCTCGTAGTCTTCCGCGAGCAATTGAGCTCGCCGATTGCAGTGCCGGTCGCATTCGCGCTCGACGTTATGACCGCCGACACTCCAGCCGCATCGGCGGGAACCTCGATCGGGACTTCCAAAGCGGAGCCGGCGCTCGCGTGCAGGCCGTCAGCCTCGACGTGAAAAGCCCCGCGCTTTGAGGTGGAGGACAGATCGAGCGGATCCGTTAAGTCCAGTGCGCTCGTCGCCTCCGACCGTCGCGCGGCTCGTAGCACGGCGTGGGGTCGGAGCCGTACATCGACAATGTCCTCCCCCAACTCCGGCTTGAAGACCGGTCTCGACAAGCGCACGACGACCGTGCCGCCGCTCCTCAGATGGAGTGCCCCAGAGACCACGAGCCTACCGCTCGAGTTGGAAGCGCGCGAGACCGAGAATGTACAGCAATGGTTTTTGTCCGTTCCAAGCGCCAAGCTTGCGCCATCCTGGTAGCTCTGGGCGCTTGCTGCTACGTCGTAAAGCCCCGGCGCGCCGGCCCAGCGAAATACGAGGCTCGAGTCATTGCTTGTCGCGACGAAGTCGGGGGTGTCGCCAACCGAAGCGAACTTTAGGCCGACGGTCGAAACGGGTTTCTCCGTCCCACGGGGAGCGAATACAATTGGCGTCGGCGCGAGCCCGGTCGCAAGGTCTGCGGCACCGATGTCCAGCGAATGCGCAAGAAACAATGCGCTCGGCGCCCGATATCTTGCGGCGAAACGCGGCGGAAGCACGACGACGCCGTCGATGACAAGGCCCTGCCCGGCACTGGTTTCGCCCGGGGCCTTGCTCGGCAAGATTGTTATCGTCACCGGAACGTTCGACGGCACCTCGGCTGCGACGGGAAAAGCGTACCATCGAAAACCATTTGAAGGCGGCACGACGCCCGTTCCGATGTCCGGTCCCTGCCCAACCTTGACCGCGATCGAGCCCTGCGTCAGCGTGCAGGCACGGATCTCGACTGTCGATCCGGCCGGCCAGGTACCGTGCGCTCCGAGCCGTATCGATGCCCGTTCGGGCACGAGCACCGCGCCCGAGTCATCGAACACCGGTCGCTCGCCGTCCAGCGAGTTTCGATACCAAGGAATGTTGAGCATGGTTCGATTGAGGACCGCATGGTAGTCGGCGTCTCGCAGGGGCGTCCCCGTAAGCCCGAGACTCGACGCCGACCAATGGTCTTCGGGGCCTAGTTCTCTCCACTCGTCGCGCAGATCAAAGTCGACAAAAGCGCTGGAGGAACACCTTGACTCGGGATCGGTGACCAGGCTTACGTCCGCAAGGGCCGGCACGAGCAACAGACGATCGAAAGCACCTGGGCCTCCCCTGACGCATGTCGCCGTCGATGCAGAAACGGGGCCTTTCGCATTGAGTTCCAGTACCGATACATCCTCGGGGCTCGAGAAAAGGTCGCGCGCCGACGGTACTTGCCGAAAGACATTCGCCGAAGACGGGCTATAAGGTTCGTCGTAGGTCCAACTTGGACCAACGACGACCGTATGGATGCCGGCTCGTCCAAATATTCCGGCACCGCCTGCGCCGTCGATAAGATAGCGGCCGGCAAGATCCGTGTCCGTGTACGCAAGCATCGGCGCAGGCCGCCCGTACGCCGCGGCGTCAAGGGCGGAGCCCCCGCGAACGCCCACGAGCGCCGTGCTTCTGCCGCCGGCTGCCAAGACCGCCTGGCGAACGGCATCGAGCTGCGGCTCGCGCTCGCCCTTTGAGTTGTCTACGGTAAACGACCGCTCCGAGTAGTCGAATGTCAGAAAAGCAGCAAAGACAAGAACCGCAAGCCACATCGCCACCCTTGCGAATGCGCGAAACCGCCGGCTGTGAACGTCGAGCCCCTGAACGAACCAAAGGAGGACCACCAGGGGGACGATTGCGAGAAATCGGTCCGTCGTACGAATACTATTTACGAGCGGCACGCTCGCTAGAAGATGCCAGAAGTAGCCACCTCCGGGCACGTTGACGCCCATGGCAAGCACGACGCAGGGCGCGATCACGAAGACGAGCCGGCGCGACCCGCCCAGGCCACGCGCCCAAAGCAGCGTCGTAAGCGCGACAATCCAAACCACCATCGCCGGAATGCATAGCCACGGCAACGCCGCTCCAACGTTGAACTCCGGAGCGGCAATCGCGCTCCATTCGTGCAGTACGAGCGTTGCGAGCCCTAGACTCGTCTCGCTAAACGTTCCTACAAATTCGCCACTCGAAAGGCTCGCCGCGCGGTTTGCCGCGTCGCTGAAAAGCGGATGCCCTGCGATGCTGGGCAGCATCACGAACGCACCTGCCAGCAAGCACGTCAACAAACCCAACGGCAAGAATATTGCCATGCCCAGCCGGTCTCGTTTCACCGGCGTCGTGCAAATCGCCGCATAAAGAGGCAGAGATACAAAGAAGAGAAACTGCGCCGCGATGACGTGACCGGCGAAGGAACACCCCAAGCCGACCAAGGGCAGCGCTTTGTATCCGAACCGATCGATCAACGCGCGGCCGCCGGCGAGGGCCCACGGCATGAGCGCCGCTATCCACCCGAAATCCTGATTCCATCGGACCAAGAGCACCGTCGGCGGCGCGGCGGCATAGAGCAGACCGCAGCAAGCCGCCCATGCTTGAGAACGGCGAAACGTCAAATACATCAGCGCCCCACCGGCCGCCGCAACGATGATCTGACCGACCTCTACGATCTTCACCGCGAGCCACGAGTCGCCCGTGAACGCCGCAACGACGATCGAGGGAACGTCCCCGAGGTACGAGTTCAAGTACAGCGTCGGTCCGCCGTTCCATGGCGACCAGGCTACGCTATCGAAAACATCGATCGGTGAGTGGACCGTATGGACGGCCCAGTCTACGACCTCCCAGTTGAACCCGAGATCTTTATAGTATGCGAACGGAAAGACCGGCAGCGCAATAAACACACACATCGCTAAAAGCCAAGCGAATGCTAACGCGAGCAACACCAAGGCGGGGACGAACATGACATCGCTTAGCCCCGACGCTTTGAAACGCTCGCGAATCCTTGTCAACTGCGCCTGCCGCGAGCACGGTCTCCGACAACGTCGGCGACGGCTCTCCCCTCGATCGCAGCAGCGGCTTCCCAAGAAAATGCCTTCGAAAGGGACAACGCGTCGGCTGAAAGTTCCGAACGTAAGACATCGTTGGTCAGCAGCTCGGTTATGAGGCGAGCAAAGCTCTCTACGTCGTTCACCGCGACCCAGCGCCGGCCCCGAGTGAAGACGCTGCGGTACGCCGGCAAATCGTACGTAATGCACGGCAAACCGTGTGCCATCGCCTCAGCGAGAACGATGCCCCAGCCCTCCTCTTTGCTTGGAAAGGCAAATATGCTCGCGGCGTTGAGCCGCTGCTTCTTCTGCTCTTCGGTAACGAAGCCGCAGAAGCGCACGGATTCCTGGACACCCAACCGAGCGGCTAACCTTTGCAGCTCCTCAAGATATCGTGGAGCACCGACCCCGGCAATGGTCAAGCGCGCGCTGGGTACGGCGCGAATCACGAGGGCCCAAGCGCGTAGCAAATCGTCGATTCCTTTGGTTTCAACGAGGCGGCCCAAATAGAGCACGCTAGCCGCATCCCGCTCGAGAGCGCCTGGCTCTGCGCCATTCACGTGTTCGACTCCATGAGTCATCACGTACACTCGGCCGGCTTGTCTAAAGCGCAGCCTTGCGGCAACGTCGCTGCTGTTCACGAGCACGGCCCCGGCAAATTGCCGAAACAGGCAAATGGAAGCCGCCTGAAACACGGAGGACACGAGGTTTGCGAAGACGGAGCCGGGGCGTTTCCACGGTGGGCCTAACAAGTGTTGAACGCAAACGATGCTACGGCGTCCCTTGAAAGACGCGGGCACAACGTCCGGGAGAAAATGGGATGTTGCGATCACAATGTCGCAGCCGCGGATCGCGTTGATTCTCCGCACGCAAGCGACCGTCCGGTAGAGGTTGCGAAACAGGCGCGGTTTTATAAAGCGCTCGCCGGAGGGCATCGAAACGAAGCGTGCCCGCGGCAGCTCTCGCGTGATGATGGCTCGCGCCGACTCCGGCGCGAAAACCGTTACGTCGCAATCGGGCCAGCGCTTCGCAACCTCGATAAAATGAACGTGGCCGCCGGCGACAATCCCGAACAAATTATCAAAGGTATTCGCTAGCAGCCCTACCCGCAGTTGAAGCGGGGCGTCTTCGGCGCCGTCTCCGGGTCGCAACACGAGGAGTGCTTTACCTTTTCAGCGGACCTCGGCCTGCCCTACCGACCGGTGGCGCCGATTCAGCGAGCGTTCCGCGCGACACAGATCAAGCCCGGACACCACTCAATTCCCAACAGGAAGCAAAGAATGAACCGCGGCGCCATAATAAGCAGATGCGTTGGATCGTACGCATAGTATGTGCGGTAGACCTCGACATCGGAAAACGTTAGGCGAAAAACTGCAGCGAGATCGTACCACGGATAGTGCTGAACGTGCGTAAAGTCCCGAGCGATCCCGCCCGGCGACGTCGGATTCGGCGTGCTCGCGATAAAGATTGCGTCGCGCGTCAATTTTTGGCGCAGGGGCTCGACGATCGAGGTTTGCCAGACGTCGGCCGGCATATGTTCGATCACTTCGGAGGCAAGCACCAGGTCGATACCGTCCGGAGTCTCGCTAATGTCCTCGAGGACCGTCCAAGGCCCGATTACCGTCTCGTCTCGATCGAGGCCGTAGTAAGCGTTGACCTTGTTGCCGAATTTTCCGCGGATATGACGCGCGAGATCGCCTCTTCCCGGGCCAATCTCGAGGATCGTGAAAGGCTTTGCCCGCTCGCGAAAGATACGATCGACGATTGAAAACATGGGAGGCGAGTCGCTCACGTAAAGCGGGCCGAAGCGCTTGTGCTTCATCCCCTGGTCTCGAAACCCGAAAGAGGGAAAGGTCACGCGAACCGGCGGTCCGGCTACGACGCTGATGTCATTGGCGCGATAACGCTCGAACGCTTCCTGGCGGAACCCCATAAGTTCGTGATAACGGTCCGCAAGGCTGCCGCGGACCTCGGGACGGCCGTCGACGTTCATGTGCCCGTTCGCTTTTGCGCGGCGCGCCGCGACTCTTCTCGTGCATCGTTCGTGCGTTCCGTCACGACGTAATCGACAGCCGCTAAATCGCATCGGGCAGCGTTTGCCCAACTGTATCGTCGACAAAAACGACGGCCGGAGTCGGCGAGCTCGCGGCGAAGACCCTCGTCGCGCAAAAGCGTGATGATGCAGCGAGCCAGATCTGCCGGATTCCCACGTCGTGCGGCACACCGGCCTACCGGGAATAATTCGTCAAAGATCGGCAGGTCGTACGTCACGCATGGGAGGCCTGCCAGCATGGCCTCTGCGATCGATATCCCAAAGCCCTCCTCGACACTCGGAAACGCGAACACGTTCGCCTCATTGAAGAGCTTCGATTTCACGGGCTCCGAAACTCTGCCGAGAAAGGTAACGCTCCGCCCTAACCCAAGCTTATCCGCCATCGCACGGAGTTTACGGGAGTAGCCTTCACCGCCGCCTCCAGCGATCCAAAGCTCGGCTTCCGGCTCCGCACGCAGAACGTTCGTCCATGCCGACAACAGCGCTTCGATTCCCTTGGTGGGAGCCAAACGCCCTACGAACAACACGCTGTTCGTGTTTCCATTCCTGCCGGCGGCGTAGGGGGTCTCGTGCGGCGCGTTAACCGTAAGAAACGTCTTCTGCCTGATGCCGAAACGTCGTATCTGCGCCTCCACGATTCGCGAGTCCGTTAGCACGGCATCGGCGCGCCATCGCGTTACCAAGAGCGCCAGACGTTCAGCAACGAAGTGGAGAGCGTTAGCAAGCGGGTTTCCCTTTCGCCGCCAAGGTGGCTCGACGAGGTGGTGGACGATAACGACCGCCGCGGAATTTCGCAGGAACAGTAGGGGTAGTACGTCCCCGAGAAAGTGCGATGCCGCAATGATAGCGTCGGCACCGGCCATCTCCCGGCGGCGGGCGATCCAGTTAAAGAACGCAATGCATTGCGTGGCTATCGTCGATCCCGCGAAGACGCGGGGCACCGGCGTAACGATGAACTGGAGATCGGGATAGTCACGCCGTGCGTCGGGCTCGATGAAGGCGGGAACGACGACTCGAACCGTGTGCTCGTCAGCGAAGATACGCGCAACCTCCAGCGCGTGCGCGGTTCCTCCGGCAACGATTCCAAAGCGCGGCCACTGCACGTTCGCGATGATCAGGATATTCAACGATCGATTCCCGCCCGGTACCGTCCTCACGGTTCCCTCTCCGCGGCCTGGCTGCCTCCGCCGCTTGCGGGCGTAGCAGGGCGACGTCGGAACGAGCGCGGAATAGCCCAATGTTGCCATACCAAGCGAGTTCTTCGCACGCGCCTCTCGTGGGCAGTCGGGAAACCGTGCACGACGCCGAGGCCCCGCGGCGATGGAGCTGGTCGCATGCGCGGGACATCGCGCGTTCGCGCGATGCGGTTCTTGCGGCGGTGTCCTACGCCCTCATCGCGGCGATGTGTCTGCATTGGATGCACCCGGGCACGGTCATCGAAACCGGCGACAACTATTGGCAGTATCGCCCGCTTCACGCAATGCTGCGAAGCTTCGCCGGCTGGAACCATTTCATCAACGTCGCCGGTGCCCGAAGCGTCGGCCCTTACGCGCTTCCGTGGCTGGTGCCCGCGGCACTTCTAAGCGCCGCCGGCGGAGAATCGTTCGCACAAATTGCGATGCTCGCACTGATGCGTGGGTTTGCGTGGACCGGGGCCTATGCTCTCTGCCGGGCTCTGGGCGCGAGCCGCCCGGCGTCGTTCGTCGCCGCGTGGGCGCTCCTTTTGAACCCGTACGTTCACACGATGACGCTGAGCGCTCCGGTTTTCGATTGGCTTTTGGCTTGCTTCGTTTGGATCGCGCGGATTGCCACGATCGCGGCGCGCGACGCGCGGAAACGTCCCGCCGCGACATTCTCGCTCGCGGCAATCGCTGCCGCGGCCCTGCTCTTCGTCGCGCAAAATCCCGGGCTGATCGTGCTCGCCGCAATTGGGATCTTCTCGTTCTTCGCCTTGGGATTACTGATCGCAAAGGACCGTGCGGCGTACGCGCGATGGACGGCGCTAACCGCCGCAGCGATGCTCGCCGCATCGCTCTGGTGGCTGGTTCCGGCCGCAAACTACTATCTCGGCTCGACCGTCACCGCCAACACCAATACGACCGATTACAGCTGGGTCGTGCGCAACTCGAGCTTGCTGAACAACCTCCGCTTCATGCCGACATGGTCGTGGGCCTATTCGACCTACTTTACGTACGCGCGCACCTTCGATTCCAATGCAATCACGTACGCCTCGAGTTTCTTGCTCGCGCTCTTGCTTGGAGTCGGGCTCGCGACGGCACGGGGTCGCAAAGCGGCCGTCGCGCGTTACTGCACCCTCGTCGGGCTTGTGATGCTCTTTCTCTCCAAGGGCGAGCACCCGCCGCTCGAGGCGGTCAACGCCCTGTTCTACCACGTCCCGGGGTTCGTCGTTTTCCGGGAACCCACGAGCAAGACGCCGCTTTTGGCTCTCGTTCTGTTCGTACCGGTCGCGGCGTTCGCAATCGACGCGCTCGCGCGGCGCGCGGCACGCGCACTCCGGGCGCCCCGTGCGGCGGCGCTTGTGACGTTCGCGGGCGTTGCGTTCGCCGCGAGCGCCGTCTCGGCGTATCCCTTGCTGACCGGCGAGGTTTTCCATGGGGCGACGCCTGGTCTGCCGTCCGTCTACGTTAAGCTGCCGCAGTATTGGCGCGACGCCGCGGCGTTTTTGAACGAGCGAGCGGACCGCGGCGCAGTCACCGTTCTGCCGACGGGCACCTACTATCAGGCGGATTATACGTGGGGCTACTACGGCTACGACGGCCTTGCGTATCTTCTGATCGATCGGCCCGTCGAGCAAGAGATCCTCGGAACGTACACGGAGGTACCGCAAATCAACGCGATTGCCGAACGGATCGTGCGGGCGATCGGGGCGCGCTCGCCCCTGGTTCGTTCGATGCTTGCCGATTTCGACGTTCGGTATCTGCTCTTCCGCGGCGACGCGCGCATGAACGACGGCGTGCCCTCGCCGAGCGAGCGCGACGTCTTAGCGATCCCGGGAATCGTCTCCGTTCACCGCTTCGGCCCGCTCGACGTCGTCGACCTCGGCGATCCCGGTCCAAGCGTTACCGAGACGCGCGACTGGATCGCAAGCGACGCCGAAACCGCCGCAGATACCGTTCTCGAATCGCGAACGATGTTGGAGCACTTGCCGCGCATCGACGTCGCGACGACGAACGCTTCGCTCTTCCCTCCGCCGGCCGTTTTCGAGAACGCGGGCGCGCTCGCCCCGATTCCAATGCCTGCGTCGGTCCTCGCCGGCGCCCCGCACCGTTTTGTCGCCGGCACGGCAGCGACTGCGACCGGCTTGGTGCATTACTCCCCCGGCGGGATCGTGAAAACGTCGTTTCTCCGGCCGCTGGGCGAACGGAACAGCGTTCGGTTAACTCCGCGAGAACTCGCGGATCCGAGTAGCGCCCCCGCCGTACCCCTGCTCTACGAAAATCCAGCACCGGAGATGGGTCGCATCGAACTCTTCAATCCGGCGGCGGCCCCGATCCGCTTCGATCTGCAGGTGGCCGTTCAGTCAGACCGAGACGAGACCTACGTCCTCTCTTCAGCCGGCGGCGTATGGAAATCGTCGCCGGTTGCGGCTGCAGCCGAGCCGGTCTTCGCGAAGTTCTCGAACGTCGTCGCCCGCCCGGGTCCCAACGTCTTTTCGCTCGGCGGCGACTCGAGCGACGCGGTCGGCTTCGGCGAGCTGCATTTCGCTCGGATTGGGACGCTTTCCGATCCGACGCGCGCAACGCGTGACGCAGATGTGAGCCTCGCGCGATCGGGGCGCCCACATGCAATTGTCGGCAGCGTTCCGCTCGGCATCCCGGCCGATGCGCGGCCGTCGATACAACTCGAGATCGCGCGGGATGCACTTCCGCTTTCGTACGGCGCGGTCGCCGAACTCTCATATGGAGGCCGCAACTACCGGTGTTACGTCCCGATTCCCGCGGAGAAGCCCTCGGATGCGGATTCCGGCGCCGCCTCGCATTGGAGCTCGGAAGCAAGCACGACAAACGACGCACTCAGCCAAGCGATCGCGGCCTGCTTGAAAGACGGCGTTCTCTATCGTCAAGCCACGACCGGCGATCTGGCGCGCACGCTCGTACGCGCCATCGACATCGACGTTGCGCTGCCGCCGAAAGAGAAGCCGTCGCCGGCGACTTCTCCATCGCCGAGGCCAATGAGCGATTCGCCGACGGTCAACCCGGGCATCGCATCGGTTGCGGTCAGTTGGGACGGAACTGCTTCCCGCTCGCTTACGAGCGCGGCACCGACATCGAACGATGCCGACGTCGACGAGAGCGAACGATCGGGGAATGCGTACGCGTACCAGCTCCACGCCAAGGCGCAAACCTTGAGCGGCAACCTCGTCGGCCACCTCGTCCAACTCCAAACGCCCGACGGAACGTTTCTCGGGCGCGTCGAGGCCGAGGATGCGCGCGGACTCTTACTGCGCGATCAAGACGGGGGCCGCGAATGGCGTCCGTTCGCGTCGATCGACAGGGTCGGCATCATCGGGGCGGGCACGCTCGACCTGGAGCTTACGTGGAACGCGGACAGCCCGTTCCGGCGCGGACAATACCTGGGTATCGCGCTCGAAGGCGATCGGATCGAAGCGGCGAGCGCGACGTTCGAAGCGCAAACCGCAGGCGGCCTCCGGCGCTTCAGCGCGCCGCTGCACGTCACGCTTGCCGGCGACGGCGCATATATCGCGCGATTCGCCGACAAGGCGTTCGGCGCGGCCGGCGGCTCGATACGGCGGATCAGGCTCAACCTGCATGTGGGCGCTCGCGTCGTCGACAATTCCGTGCGCGTCCGTATTCAGCTCCCGGACGATTCCCCGGCAGGCAGGCCACAGATCGCAATCGTGCGCTCGGGCAACGCCGCCGGCGTCGTCTGGGCCGATCCTCGCCTCTCCCTGTTCGCACTGGGAGCAGCTCCGCGTCCCGCGGCTCCGGAGATCGCCGATCGCGTCGCCTTCACGACGGACGGCCTCACGATCGCGATGCGATCGCCTGCGGCGTCAACGCCGGCAATTTTCGCGACGCACGAACTCTACGATCCGCAGTGGCAGGGGATGTGCTTCGGAAGCTGCCGGCCATTCCTGCAGCATTTCCAGGTCGACGGCTATCGGAACGGCTGGCTCGTGTCGGGAACGGGAACGATCGTGATTTTCGAAGCGATCGTCGTCGTACAAGCCGTGCTCGCAGCCGCATCGCTCGGCTTGCTGGCTCTGCTCGCAGCGCAGATGCGCCGAAGGGCGCCGCGATGAGACTGCGGGGACCCGCCGCGCTGCTCGCGGTCGCGACATTGGTCGTCGCAATAGGGTTGCACCTCGCTCGCGCGAACGGCGCCGCCGAGACCGCCGGCGATGTTGCCTTCGGACTCCTTTTCGTCGCCGCGCTGCTTCCGCGCGGTCTGCGCAGAAGGCGGCGCGGGGCAGCGGCCCACAAGTAAACCCCGATGCGATTGCTCATGCTTAATTGGCGCGATGCCTGGCATCCCAAAGCCGGCGGCGCGGAGTTGATCACGCTGCGCGTGCTCGAACGGCTCGCACGACGCGGAACCACCGTCGAATGGTTTTCGGGCGCGTACGCGGGCGCGCCGCAAAAGGAGGTTCGCGACGGCATTCGTTACGTTCGCGCCGGCACGCAGGCCACCGTCCACCTCGAGGCTTGGCGACGCTATCGCCGCAGCAGCGCGTTCGACATCGTCGTCGACCAAATCAACACGATTCCGTTCTACGCACACGCATACGTGCAGGCGCCGGCGATCGCGCTCATCTTTCAATTGGCGCAAGAGGTCTGGCGCTACGAGTCTCCGGCTGGATTCGGATCGCTCGGCGAGGCGCTCGAGCCCGCCTACTTGTGGCCCTACCGGCACGCGCACGTCATGAGCATCTCGGAGTCGACCATCGCGTCGCTGCGCTCGATCGGTTTTCAGGGACCGATCTCGCTGCTTCCGATCGCCGTCGACGACCCCGCCGAGCCGGCCGTTCCGCCAAAAACGGAGCCGCGCGACGTCATCATGCTTTGCCGGCTCACGCCTTCCAAACGCCCCGAGCACGCCATCGAGGCTGCGGCGGCGCTTCGTTCGCTCGGCTGGGCCGGCCGGTTCGTCCTCGTCGGAGGCGGCTCGCAGAAGTATGTCGAGCGCATCCGCGCACTGGGAACGTCGCTGCTCGGCGACCGTTTCGTTATGACCGGGCACGTCGACGACGAGCGACGTTCGCAGCTCTTGCGCGACGCATCGTGCATCTGGATGACCTCCGTGCGCGAAGGCTGGGGCCTGGCAATCACCGAGGCCGCCCGTCACGGAACCCCGGCCGTCGCGTACCGCGTTCCGGGATTGGTCGACTCCGTCGACGACGGCGCGACCGGCTATCTCGTCGATCCGAATCCGGAGGCCCTCGCCGGCGCTACCGCCCGCCTCTTCGAAGACGGGTACGCGGCGTTTGCCGAACGGGCCCTCGCCGCATCGCGGGCGTACGACTGGGCGATATCAACCGATCGTTTCGAGCGAGCCCTGCGAAATCGAATCGCCGCAAACCAAGTGCTGCTACCCACGACTTAAGGAATGCGGTACAGCGCTTCGAAGAACTTGGTTTGCACCGCGGCCGGCCGTTTGTAGACTTGCCGCCACGTCTGCGGTATCGGATAGTCGTCTTCCCGGATGACGACGCCGTCGAAAATGTTTCGGCTGGCCTTCCACTGCTTCATGTAGAACCAGCCGCTCGTAAGGCGATCGACAAGTTCCAGGTAAGCTGCAATTTGCTTCGGGAGCATTTCGTGCAAGGACGAAATGTTGACGAACACGTCGCACGATTTTGCCGGCAGCAGACGAGCTTGATGCGGCAGCAAGAAGGCGAGGCGCGACGCTTCGTATTCCTCCGCGATCTCGGCGTAGTTCTCGAATTCGCGAAAGGCAAAGATTTTTTCGCCTTCAAAGACCGCCCTCAAGTACTGTTGCGACACGTAGAGGGCCGGCGGGATATCGACGATCGCGTACTTGAGTTTCGGAAATACATTAAGAAACACAAAAGCGTTGCGCCCGTAGCCCGCACCGAGCTCGACGACCCTGCGAGGCTCGAAGCCCGGCGCCATGTCCGAACAGATCGATTGAAACTCGAGCACCGAGTTTGCGAGATCTTGAGAGACGAGCTTTCCGGCGACCCGTATGTCGAAGGGCGAACCGTAGGCCGGCTCGGAAATATTTTGCAGTAGCGCGCCCGAATCGCGACGCAGCGTATAAAGCCACAGCATCTTCGTGAGGATCGATAGCGAAGCAAGCGACGGTAAACTCAGTTGATCGTCTCGCAAGGACAACGCTCCGCTCAGCACTGCCGGCCAGTCGCGGAGTTTTGTACGCCTCGCAAGGAAGCGGAACTGCGCACTATCGGTGAAAAACGTGAAGGTGAAGTACGTGCGCGCGAGCGTGCGCTTGAAGTTGTCGAGCCCGCTCTCGCGCAGATCGGCAACGTTGCGCGCGTTGATGGTTTGCCAGAAGGCCGACGGACGAAAGACTTCGTCGCCCTTGTCGAGCGCCGCAAACATCCTCTCGAGCGTCGCCGACGAATCGTTTAACACCCCATACCTTCGGACCGCCCCCTCATAGCACCGTAAACAGGGGCTCGTCCGGCAATCCGGGCAGGGTACCCTCCCCGAGCGGCGGGGCGTCCGCCGCCGAGCCTGTTTCGGCGCTTTTCGAGAGGCGTCGCGATTCGCCGGTTGAAGTGGCAGGTGACGCCTCCCCGTGCGCGCTCTTGTAGCGCACGGGTCGCGCGTTCTGTTAATAGCCAGTTTGTCTAATAGCCAGTTTGTCCGAAAGGGGCTGTCATGAATTTCTTGCCAGGTCGGAGCTTTAAGCTGACCGGCCGAGGTTTTGGTCGCGTTTTCGTGGGTCTCGCAGGGCTGATGTCGCTCGCGATGATTCCGGCGAGCGCGGTCACCAACGAAACGGGAGAATATACCTTCACCACGAGCACCGATCCGTACGCGATCCTTGCCCTCAACAATAATACCGCGAGCGGCACGTTCGGCATCCAAGGGAATGCTGCTGGAGCGGCGGGCGCAGGCGTCTACGGATATAGCGACGTCGCGAGCGGTGCCGTCGGATACGGCCTCGCCGGTATCTCGCAAACCGGCTACGGCGTGTACGGCTCGTCTTACGGCGCCGGCATCAGCGCGATTTATGCGGAGAACCTAGGCACCGCGGGAGGCATCGGAATGCAGGCGACCAGCGCCTATGGCGTGGGTGCGAACGCGATCGGCGCCCAAAACGGCATCCAAGGCCAGACGAACGCAGCGTCCGGTTCCACCTTTGCCGGCGTTCTCGGCATCGATAACTCGGCCGGCGGCGCGGGTGGCGGCTCCTACGGCATCGCGGGAACCGCGGCTGGGAACGACACCGCCGCGGGTGCGTTTGCCAGCGGCACCGGCGACGCCCTTTATGCCAGTACGACCGGCGGCGGCTTCTCTGTCGAGGCTTCTTCCGACACGAATACTGCGATCGATGCATATACCGGCATCGAGACGACCGGCGGTGCCGCACAGATCGCCGCGGGGACCGGCGAAGGCGGCATCTTCTACGGGTTCTCCGGCGGGTCGACGGACCCGGTCGTGGCGGCGTTTGACGAGGCGGGCGGAACCGACCTCCTCGGCACCTATTCGTTTAACTCGGGCACCCCTGCGGAGTCGTTCATCGTCCAGGCCGGGTCGGCGGACAACAGTGGCTTCGTCTCAAATCCCGCCGCGAGCGACGTGCAAGTCAGCGGCGACATCTACGCCGACGGCGGGATTTTCACGGGTTGCACGACGTTCCCCGAGACCGATCCTTCCGATGACTGCGACAATCTGACGGACGCGCGCAGCGCGACGGGTAGCCGGATGAAGACGTACATCGCAAAGCAAAGCACGAGTACGATCGAAGATTTCGGCGAAGCGGCACTCGTGAACGGCCAGGCCAGCGTCGCGCTCGAGGCCAATTACGCGTCGTCGATCGCGCGCGATCACTCCTACCTTGTCTTCATTACGCCCGAAGGAGACAGCAACGGCCTTTACGTGACCGCAAAGACGCTCACCGGGTTCACCGTTCGCGAATCCAAGAGTGGCCACAGCAGCCTCGCATTCCAGTACCGTATCGTCGCGCACCCGTATGGATCTTCCGGAGTGCGGATGGCGGCAATGCGGCCGAGAGCCATGTCTACCGTCCATCGCTTGTCGGCAAGTCAGCGCATGCTCGTCAAGAAGCGCTTCATGGTCCACATGCGTCGCCCGGCTTCGATCGGCGCCCGGATCACGCGGCCGCCGCACATCTGGGTTAAGAACATGCATCGCAACTAAGAAGGATCCGTAAGGGAATGCGGCCTCCGGCAATGCCGGAGGCCGCGTTGTTTTCCGCACCGCAAAGCGTGAAGGCGGCGGGGTTTTCGGGTTGAAGTGGGGGGCGTCACGTTCTACTTGCCTTCGAAAGGGGCAGTTATGAATTTCGGTCCGAAAAGAACCGGTCGAGGCATCGGCCGCGTGCTCGTGGGTCTCGGAGCGCTGATGTCGCTCGCGATGATTCCGGCCAGCGCCGTCACCAATCTGACCGGAGAATATACGTTCACGACCAACACCGATCCGTACGCGATCCTTGCGTTCAACTACAACACGGCGAGCGGGTCCTACGGCGTTCAAGCCAACAGTTATGCCGCAGCCGGGTCGGGTATTTACGGTTACAGCGATGTCACCGGGGGCGCGGTCGGCTACGGCGTCGCCGGCATCTCGCAGACCGGCTACGGCGTCTACGGCTCGTCGTATGGCGCCGGCATCAGCGCGATCTACGCCGAGAACCTCGGCACCGGCGGCGGCATCGGCATGCAGGGCACGAGTGCTTACGGCGTGGGCATCAACGGCCTCGGCGCGCAAAACGGCGTCGTCGGGGAAACCACGAGCACGTCCTCGGCCAGCGACTATGCCGGCGTGTACGGCATCGACGCCTCGTCGGGAGCCGGTGTTGTCGCTTACGGCGTCTACGGGCAGACCGCAAGCAACACCGGTGTCCTCGGCATCGCAAATGGAAGCGGCTACGGCGTCACCGGCTCATCGACCGGCAGCTTTGGCGTCTTCGGAGAAGGGCTCGGCTACGGCGGGGGTTTCGAAGGCTATTCCGGCGCCGGAGTGTTTCCGGCTCTCGCCGCCGCAGAGGGCGCTCCTGGAACCGACCTGTTCGGTACCTACGGCTACTCCAATTCCGGAAGCGGGAACACATTTCCGGAGAATTTCATCATCCAGGCTAGCTCCGTGGACAACAGCGGTAACTCGCTCGTACCCGGCGCAAGCGACGTGCAGATCAGCGGTGACGTTTACGTCGACGGGGCGGTCTTTACGGGTTGCACCGCCTTCCCGGAAACGAGTCCCTTCTCGGACTGTGACGACGAAATTGACATCCGGAAATCCTCGACGGGCGCGAACTTGAAGACCTATAGCGCGCATCAGAGCATGTCGAGCATGGAAGACTTCGGCGAAGGTGCTCTCGTCAACGGACACGGCTATGTCCCGCTCGACCGTGCCTTCGCGTCGTCGATTGCTCAGGATCGTCCGTACCTCGTATTCCTCACCCCCGAAGGGGACAGCAACGGCCTGTTCGTAACCGGCCGCTCGCTTGCGGGGTTCACCGTCCGCGAGTCCAAGGGCGGCCGCAGCAGCATTGGGTTCACATACCGCATCGTCGCGCAGCCGTTCGGCGTTCGCGCGGTGCGCATGGCGGCGATCGCGCCTGGGCGTGCTCGCTTGTCGGCGCGCGTCGCGGGACGTCAAGCGCTCTGGCCGAAGACGTTCAAGAGCCGCATGATGCGCCCGGCAGCGATCGGCTCGCGGGTCACGCGCCCGCCGCACATCTGGGTCAAGAACATGCATCGGAGCTAACGTCGCTCTCAGTAAGGAACGCGGCCTCCGGCAAAATGCCGGGGGCCGCATCGCTTCCCCCCGTTGCGAGGCGCGGGCACGTAAAGGCTTGACGAATTACCGCTTGAAGCTAGAACGACACGTTCTTCGTGCCCGCGCTCTACGCGGCGCGCGGCTTCGCGTTCTTATTCAAAGCCTTCGAAAGGGCGTTATGGATTCTTTCTCTAAAATAACTGGTCGAGGTATCGGCCGCATGCTCGTGGGTCTCGGAGCGCTCATGTCGCTCGCGATGATTCCGGCCAGCGCCGTCACGACTTTGACCGGACAATATACGTTCACGACTAGCAGCGATCCGTACGCGATCCTTGCGCTCAACAACAACACGGCGAGCGGGTCCTACGGCGTCCAAGCCAACAGTTATGCCGCAGCCGGGTCGGGTCTTTACGGTTACAGCGATGTCGTGAGCGGCGCGGTCGGATACGGCGTCGCCGGCATCTCGCAGACCGGCTACGGCATCTACGGATCGTCGTACGGCGCCGGCATCAGCGCGATCTATGCGGAGAATCTCGGCACCGGCGGCGGCATCGGCATGCAGGGCACGAGCGCTTACGGCGTGGGTATCAACGGCCTCGGCGCGCAAAACGGCGTCGTCGGCGAAACCACGAGCGCGACCACGGCGAGCGACTACGCCGGCGTGTACGGCATCGACGCCACGTCGGGAGCCGGCGTTGTGGGTTACGGCGTCTATGGGCAGACGGCAAACAACACGGGCGTGCTCGGCCTCGCAACCGGAACCGGCTACGGCGTGATCGGCATATCGGACAACGGGCTCTTTGCCGTGTACGGGCAAGCGTACGGCATCGCCGTGGGGGCTGAAGGCTATTCAGGCGTCCCCGGAACGGCGGGGTCCCCCGCCCTTGCTGCCGCAGAGGGCGCAGCCAATACCGACCTGTTCGCTACGTACGGCTACTACGATGCCGGAAGCGGCAACACGTTCCCCGAGAACTTCACGATCCAGGCCGGCACGGCAGACAACAGCGGTAACCCGCTCATACCCGGCGCGAGCGACGTGCAGATTAGCGGCGATCTTTACGTCGACGGCGCAGTCTATTCGGGCTGCGCGGATTTTCCCGAGACAAACATCACTAGGTGCGACGAAGATATTGACGTCGCGCGCAGCGCGACGGGTGCAAAAGTTCGGACCTACGCACCACAGCAGAGCATGAAGACGCTCGAAGACTTCGGCGAGAGCCAAGTCGTGAACGGCCAGGGATACGTGGCGCTCGACCGCACGTTTGCATCGACGATCGCGCGCGACACGCCGTATCTCGTCTTCATCACCCCCGAAGGCGATAGCAACGGCCTGTTCGTAACCGGGCGGTCGCTTTCCGGGTTTACCGTCCGCGAATCGAAGGGTGGCCACAGCGCCATCGGATTCACCTATCGCATCGTCGCGCATCCGATTGGCGCTTCTGCGGTGCGGATGGCGGCGATCGGCGCGCGGCCGGTCCATACCCTCGCGTCCAATCCTCGCATGCGCAGCCGGTGGCTCAAGCACCTGATCCGGCCGGCCTCGATCGGCTCCCGCATCTCGCGGCGGCCGCAGGTCTGGGTTAAGAACATGCATCGCAACTAGGAAGAACCCGTTAGGAAACTCGCGGCCTCCGGCAATGCCGGAGGCCGCGTTCTTTTTCCGAACGCGCAACGCGTGAAGGCGACGGGATTTTCGGGTTGAAGTGGGGGGCGACACGTTCCAGCGCTCGCCTCTTTTGGCATGCGCGAGCTAACGGTCTGCTCACTTGCCTTCGAAAGGGGCAGTTATGAATTTCGGTCCGAAAAGAAACGGTCGAGGTATCGGCCGCGTGCTCGTGGGTCTCGGAGCGCTGATGTCGCTCGCGATGATTCCGGCAAGCGCCGTCACCAACGAAACGGGGGAATATACCTTCACCACGAGCACCGATCCGTACGCGATCCTTGCCCTCAACAACAATACGGCAAGCGGCTCGATCGGCGTCCAAGCGAACAGCTACGCGCCCGGCGGTAAGGGCATCTACGGCTACAGCGACGCCAGCGGCGCGCCGGGTTTCGGGGTCGCCGGGATCTCGCAGAACGGCTACGGCGTCTATGGCTCCTCCTACGGCTCGGGCATCAGCGCAATCTACGCCGAGAACCTGAGCAGCGGCGTCGGCATCGGTATGCAGGGTGCCAGTGCCAACGGCACCGGCGTCTACGGTAACGGCTACGAATACGGGGTCGAAGGCGTCAGCTCCGACACCTGCAGCAGCGGCAGCTGCCCCGAATATGCCGGCGTGTACGGCCTCGACAATGCAGGCTCGTATCCGGGAGCCTACGGCGTGGTGGGCGTGGCGCAGTTCAACCACACCGGCGTTGCGGGATTCGGCGGCACCGGCCTCGGGGTCTACGGCAGCTCGGGCACGAGCACCGGAACCTACGGCTACTCGAGTTCGGGCAACGGCGTCTACGCCTATTCGGGCACCGGTACCGCACTCGAAGCGTTCAGCCCCGGAATCGGTGGCGTCGCGTATCTGGGCGGGCCCGCGGGCGAAGCCGGCATCTTCCACGGCTACTCCGGCAGCTCGGCGCACCCGGCCGTCAGCATCACGGCAGAAACTGCCGGCACCGATAACATCGGCACGTACAACTCGGGCGGGGAAACCTTCATCGTTCAGGCGGGCACCGCGGACGCGAGCGGGACCGCATACGGGAATGGCACCGACGTGCAGATCAGCGGCGACCTTTACGTTGCCGGCGAAGTCTACACCGATTGCGTCGGCCACTTCCCCGGAATCGCCGGGGATTGCGGCAACGATCCGCTGTTCCGGCAAAGGGGTTCGTCCGGCGCCACCGTGCAGACCTACGCTGCGAAGCAAAGCATGAGGTCCGTCGAAGACTTCGGCGAGGGGCAACTCATCAACGGCGCAGGCCGTGTTGCGCTCGACCCGACGTTCGCTTCGACGATCGCGATGAACCGCCCGTACCTGGTGTTCATCACCCCCGAAGGTGACAGCCGCGGGCTCTACGTCACGGGAAAGACGCTCGGGGGTTTCACCGTGCGCGAATCCTCCAGCGGCCATAGCTCGATTGCGTTCCAATACCGCATCGTCGCGCACCCGGTTGACGATAGCGGTGCGCGGATGGCGGCCATCGCGCCGGCGAACCGCTCAACGACGAGCTATAACATCCCGCGCGTCGATGGACGAGCTTTGAAGTCCGTCGCGGGCATTCGTCTCCAGAGGCCGGCGGTCGGGGCTCGCGTCACGCGCCCGCCGCAGATCTGGGTCCGTAACCTGCATCGCAACTAACGAGCGCACGTCTCGCTCGAGCAAGCGGCCCCTCGGCAAAACCGCCGGGGGGCCGCTTCGTCTGCCGCCTTGAACGGGTTCTGCAAAGGAAGCGCGGTCGCTAGTTTCTTTAAAGGAGCTCCAATGAATTTTCGCGTCCTGCTGAGCCTCGGAGGGCTAATGGCGCTCGTCATGCTTCCGGCGAGCGGCGCCACCAATCTGACCGGAGAGTATACCTTCACCACGAGCAGCGATCCGTATGGTATCCTCGTGCTCAACAACAACACGACGAGCGGCTCCTACGGCATCCAGGCCAACAGTTACGCCGCGCATGGCTCGGGGGTTTACGGCTACAGCGACGTGGCGAGCGGCGCGGTCGGCTACGGTCTCGCGGGCATCTCGCAAACCGGTTACGGCGTCTACGGTTCTTCGTACGGCGCCGGCATCAGCGCGATCTACGCTGAGAACTTGGGTACGGGCGGCGGCATCGGCATGCAAGGTACGAGCGCTTACGGCACGGGGATCAATGGCGTCGGCGCGCAGAATGGGGTCGTCGGCGAAACCAGCACCACGAGCAGCGGCGCCACCTACGCCGGGGTCTTCGGCATCGACAACTCGAGCGCAAGCGCGACCGCCTATGGCGTCGAAGGCCTCACTGCGCGCAACACCGGAGTCACCGGCTTTGCGAGCGGCGACGGTTATGGCGTTTACTCCGCATCGACCAGCGGAGACAGCCTCGCGGCCAGCGCAGGCGCAGGTGGCGGATACGCCATTCTCGGCGCACACACCGGGGAGGGCGCCGAGCTCTTCGGTTACTCGGGCGATGCCGCCGACCCAGCGCTCAGCGTTGAGGAAACGACGACTGGGACCGACCTGATCGGAACGTATGGCGCGTACAACGGAAACACGCACTCCTATCCGGAAACGTTCATCGTCCAGGCCGGAACGGCAAACGATAGCGGAAACGCACTGGCCGGCGGCAGCGACGTGCAGGTCTCGGGCGACCTCTACGTCCAGGGAAACGTCTATTCGACGTGCACGGATTTCCCCGAGACGACGAGCGCCGACTGCAGCAATGGCCGGATCACGGCACAGCCGAGTTCAAGAGGGACAAAACTTCGAACGTATGCATCGGAACAAAGCATGAGAACGGTCGAAGATTTCGGGGAGGCACAACTTATCGACGGGCACAGCTTCGTTCCGCTCGAACCGATCTTCGCGTCCTCGATCGCGCGCGACCGTTCTTATCTCGTCTTCATCACCGCTGAGGGCGACAGCCCGGGGCATCTTTATGTGGCCGGCAAATCCGCGACTGGGTTCACGGTGCGTGAATCATCGCACGGCGTTAGCACGCTTCCGTTCGAGTACCGCATCGTCGCACACCCCTATGGCGACTCATCCCAACGCATGGCGGCTATCGTGATGAGACCGGCCACTGCCCGCATCCCCGCGGCGCGTCTCGATGGGCGCGCATTGAAGGCGCGGGCGGCCCTCGTACGGCCGGCGAGCCGCGGATACCAGGTTACGCGCCCGCCGCACGTCTGGGTCAAGAACCTCCATCGCAGCTAACGGCGCGAGGACGTGTCGACGGAGGTTCGGTTCTCGCCGCGCGCGGTGAGGGTCCAGTTGCCGTCGACCTTGCGGAAGATGCCCGGATACCCTCGGCGCTTAACGATGAGGTCGGCAAGATTGCCGAGCGCCTCGATGGTAGCCGCGCTCGTGGCTTCGTTCGTTCTTAAGATCGCGATGCGGCCTTGACCCTCGCCCACGCCGGCGACGAGTTGCGGTTTGTACGATCGCGTCAAGAGCCGAGCGAGGCGCGACCGGCCGCAATCGACGATCGCATCGATCTTCGCGCGCTGGAAGAAGACGTAGCGCACGAGCGCAGCGACGTCCGAAGCGATCGAACCGGGGGTCACCATCGTGACCGTGTGGCCGTGGCGGCGTAACGTCTGCGCGACAGCTTCGCCCGAAGACGTCCCGGACGCCGCGCCGTCGGGCGCGCCGCACACGACGAGCACGTTGAAACTTTCGCGCACCGGAATCACCGACGAGCTGGCGAGCCAATCGGTGAACGGTAAGTGGCGGAAAATCCCGCGGCGCAGGCGCAGGCGCAGGACCGACGAGAGCATCGAGCCGGCGGCGGGAACCAGATCGAGCGTTCCAGCCGGGACGTCGTCCCAGGTTACCGGCTCCTCGACGAGTTTGCACCTCTTGCGGCGCAGCGCTAAGAGCAGGTCGACGTCGAAGGCGAAGTTCGCGAGCTCCAGCTCGTCGAGCACGCCGTCCACGGCCTCGCGCCGGAAGACTTTGACGCCGCACTGCATGTCGCTGTAGTTTGCGAAGAAAAGTGCGCGCACCAGAAGCCGGAAGCAAAAACTCGCGATTTGACGCGCGATCGTCGGGCGCTGCCCGACGCGCGCCCCCTTGATGCGGCGCGATCCGATGGCGCCCGAAATTCCGGGCTCGCGGCAGCGTGCATAAAGACGGTCGATTTGATCGGGATCGAACGACCCGTCCGCGTCGATGAAGCCGAGGAACGGTTCGTTGCCGACGTGCATCCCGGCCCGCACCGCGCCGCCCTTTCCGATGCGCTCGGGGATGTTGAGGAGTTCGAGGTTGCGGTGGATCAAGCACAGCTCGCGAACGACCGCCGCGGTGTTGTCGGTGCAGCCGTTAGCCACGACGAGAATACGCGCGCGATCGCCGAAGTACCGGCACATCTTCTCGATCGGTTCGCGAATCCGCAGCTCCTCATTCTTCGCGGGGATGATGATGCGGAACTCAGGCCGCTCGGAATGATTCATCGGATGCGCCGCAGCCAGCCGCCCGGCCAGTGGGTGACGTTGCGGCGCAGAGCGCTCTCGCGAAATGCCCAGGCCGGCTCTTCGATCAGCCATTCGGCCGGATGAGCCGCGACAAAATCGCGCGCCGCCTCGTAGGGATTGTTCGTGTCCCAATCGCGCTCTGCGCGGGGCGAGCCGGCGAGGTCGCGCATGATGCCGTCGGTCGCGACGATGTACGATCCGATGGGCACGAGCGCTCCGTACAACTCGAGTTCCTCGCGGACGTGGGCGCGCGAGTGGTTCGAATCGAGAAAGACCAGTGCCCGCTCCCCCTCGGCGACCGCATCGCGCACGCGCGCGAACGTTTCGGGAGCGGTCGAACTCCCCTCGATCATCGTAATTCGTCCCCGCAGTTCGTGCGCTTCCATCGCGGCGCGGTTATGCGCGCGAATGTCGACGTCGACGCCGATCACCCGGCCGTGATGCATCGCTTCGCACAGGCTCGCGTAGTAGATCAGCGACCCGCCGTGCGCGATCCCCGTCTCGACGATCACGTCGGGCCGCAGACGGTAGATGACTTCCTGGCTGCGGACGAGATCGTCGGGCAGTTGGATGATCGGGCGTCCGAACCAGGTGAACGTGTAGATGTGCTTGGCCTCCCAGCCACTGCGCAACCAGACTGCCGAAAGGGCTTCGAATGCCTCGACCGAGTCGAGGCTGTGGCGACCTGCGCCGTTCGGCCCGTCGAGGATAACTTCGCGCCGTTCGGTATCGATCCTGATCAACTAACTGACATATCCTTCCACGATGGACCGGACCCCCTCGACGACGGCGCGTGGGCGCCACGAAAGGGCGTCGCAAAGGCGACCGGTATCCGCGACCACGTCGGGCTCGTGTTTTGCGTCGAGACATTCGATCCGGGGCGCCGAGCCCAACGCGACCCCGAGCGCTTCCACGACTTCCCGTATCGACGTGCCGCTCCCCGTGCCGACGTTGAACGGGCCGCCGGCGGCCGAATCGACCATCCCGGCGAACGCCTCCGCAACGTCGTCGACGTGGACGAAATCCAAGCGGCGCTGCGGCTGCGCGAGCGCGATCGTTCGACCTGCGCGGATCCGCTCGGCGCTCGACGAGACGAGTTTTCCCGCTTCCTCGCCCGGTCCGTAGACGAAAAAACTGCGCAGCCAGGCGCACGGAATGCCGGCTTCGCGGGCGAGCGCCGCGATGGCGGCATGCGTCCGATGCTTCGTCGCGCCGTAATGGGTCGCCGGTCGCAGCGGAGTGCGTTCTTCGACGCATCGTTCCCCGAGCCACGCGTATTCGGCGCACGTACCGGCTGCGACGATGCGCCGTCCTCCGGCGGCGACGAACGCTTGCACCAATTCGATGCTCGCCCGGGCCCACACGTCGTTAAGTTCGGAATCCCAATACTCGGGAGACTTCGTGTACCAAGCCAAATGCAGGAGATGGGTCGCGCAAACGCCCGCGGCCAACCGCTCGGGAGCCCCCGGTTCGAGCAAGTCTGCCTTCTCCCAAGCGACGCCCGGAACTGCGGGCGCGTCGCCGGCATGGGTTACGGCGACGACCTCGTGGCCGCGTGCCGCGAGCCGCTCGAGAGATCGCCGGCCGATAAAACCGCGGCCGCCGGTGACTAACACGCGCTTCGGCCCGATCACCAGATCTCGAGCCCGGCAAGCGGCGGCAGCGCGGCGTCGCGCTCCGAAACGAAGGGAGCGTCAAGCGGCCAATCGATCCCAACTCGCGGATCGTCCCACCGGAACCCGCGGAAGGCACTCGGTTCGTACGGCGCCGAGATGAGGTAGTGGACTTCGGATTTCTCGGTCAAGGTCTGATAGCCGTGGGCGAAACCGCGCGGGACGTAGAGCATCGCCGAATCCGGCTCGCCAAGGCGCAGGCCATACCAGTGGCCGAACGCGGGCGACCGCGGCCGAACGTCGACCATCACGTCGAAGATCGTCCCGGACGAACAGCGCACGAGTTTTGCTTCGGTATGCGGCGGCGCCTGAAAGTGCATCCCGCGAATGAGGTTGTGGCGGAAATTGTGCGCGACGCTATGCTGCGGATACTCCGTTTCCAGACCTGCCCGAGCGAATTCGTCGCGGTCGAACACGCGCGCGAAGTATCCGCGGTCGTCGCGGAGCGGCTCGTAGCGAACGACGAACGCCCCCGGCAGCAGGGCCGGCTCGAAGATCATTCGACCGACAGCTGCGGAATCGCGATGACGAACCGGCCGCCCCACGTCCGCACGTCGTGCATTTGCGCGACGATCTCGTCCTTGATGTTCCAGGGCAAGATCAACACGTAGTCGGGGCGCTCCGCGAGCAGCCGCTCCGGTGCAAAAACGGGAATCCGCGTTCCCGGGAGCAGCGAGCCCTGCTTGAGCGGGTTGCGATCGACGGTAAATGCGAGCATGTCCGCGCGTATCCCGCAGTAGTTGAGCAGCGTGTTTCCCTTCGCCGGCGCGCCGTACGCGGCGACTCGCTTTCCCTCTCGCGCGGCTTGGATCAAGAATTCCAGCAGATCTCGTTTGACGGCGTGCACTTTGGGAGCGTACGCAAGGTAGGTCTTGCGTTCGAGAAGCCCCGCCCGGCGTTCTTCTTGGCGCAGCGTCGCGACGGCCGCCGATGGAGAGCCCCTCCCCGCGCGCCGCAACCAAAGACGCAGTGACCCGCCGTGCGTCGAGAGACGCTCGACATCGACGACCGCGAGCCCGTGGCGCGCAAAGACCGGTTCGATTGCATGCAGCGAATAGTAGCAGAAATGCTCGTGGTAAATCGTATCGAACTGCGTTTCTTCGATCAGGTGGAGCACGTGCGGGAATTCGGCCGAGACCCAGCCGTCGTCGGCAAGCAGCGCGGTTAAGCCCGCGACGAAATCGTGCAAGTCCGGAACGTGTGCGAGCACGTTGTTCGCGACGATCAGGTCCGCCGCTCCGAACCGCGCGCGCAGCTCACGCGCCGTCCCCTCGCCGAAGAAGAGAATCTCGGAACGGATGCCGCGCTCGATTGCGATCGCAGCGACGTTGGCCGCAGGTTCGACGCCGACGACCGGAACGCCGCGGGCGACGAAGTACTGTAAGAGGTAGCCGTCGTTGCTCGCGACTTCCACGACGAGCGACCCCGCCCCGAGCCCGAGGCGCTGCGTTGCCGCCTCGACGTACGCGGCCGCATGCGCGAGCCAGCTCTCCGAGAACGACGAGAGGTACGCGTAGTTCAAGAAGATGTGCTCGCGCGTTTCGAACGCCTGAAGCTGCACGAGCAGGCATGCGTCGCACACGTAAACACGCAGCGGCAAGAACATCTCGCCTTCTTTCGCGAGTTCCGGCGTCACGTAACTGTTGGAGAGCGGCGACAGACCGAGATCGACGAGGACGGTCTCGAGCGGAGCATCGCAGCTGCGGCAAAAGAGCGGACTCATCGCGAAAAGTTTGCCAGCTGGGCGAGCGTCAGGCGGTGGACGTCCTCGCCCGCGTAGTACGCGCGATACCAGTCGCCGGTGTAGTTGACGACGTCGTCGAACCCGAGGGTCGCCCGCCACCCGAGTTCGCGTTCGGCTTTTGCGCTGTCGAGGGCGAGCGCCGCCGCTTCATGCGGGGCGCTCCCGTCGTCTCGCTCGATCGCGACCTCGGTGCCCAGACGTGAAACGACCGCGTCGACGAGGTCGCGTACGCGCACGTTGCGTGAGGGTGCCGGGCCGAAATTCCACGCCTGCGCGACCGAACGATCGCCGCCGCTTGCGCGTTCCGCCAGAACGAGATAGCCGGCGAGCGGCTCGAGCACGTGTTGCCACGGCCGGACCGCATCCGGATAGCGAAGGCGCAGCGTCTGCGAGCCATAGCAGGCGCGCACGATGTCGGGAACGATGCGATCGTCCGCCCAGTCGCCACCGCCGATCACGTTGCCCGCGCGAGCCGTCGCGACGATCGCACCATCGGAGAAAAATGCCCGCCGCAGGCACGCGACGGCGAGCTCGGCGCATGCCTTGCTGTCACTGTAAGGATCGTTGCCGCCGAGCGGATCGCCCTCGGGGTGCGGCCGCGGAACCTCGTTGCGATAGCATTTGTCGCTCGTTACGGCGATCACCGCCTTCACGCTCTCGGCGCCGCGCACGGCCTCGAGCACGTTCACGGTCCCGAGCAGGTTGGTCGCGTACGTTCCGCTGGGATCCTCATACCCGGCACGAACGAGCGCCTGAGCGGCGAGATGCATGACGACGGCCGGGCGCACGCGCCGGACGGCCGCGCGCAACGTCGCGAGATCGCGCACGTCGGCGTCGATCGTTTCCATCAAGCCGTGCAGACCGAGTGCCTCGAATAGGCTCGGCTTCGTCGGCGGCGGCAGCGAATAACCGACGACCTTTGCGCCCAGCTGCAAGAGCCAAAGCGAAAGCCACGCCCCCTTGAAACCGGTGTTTCCCGTAACGAGAACGGTCTGCGACCTCCAGGCACTAGCGGTCACGCCCAGCGCTTCCAAGGTGCGGCGCCCGAATTCCACAGCGCCTCGAGCGTGTTCTTGTCACGCAGCGTGTCGAGCGCTTGGAAGAAACCGTCGTGCCGGTACGCGCCCAACTGCCCGCGGCTCGCCAGCGTTTCGAGCGGTTCGCGCTCCCACGTCGTTGCGTCACCCTCGATCAGATCGATCACCGACGGTTCGAGGATAAAGAAGCCGCCGTTGATCCAGGCACGGTCGCCGAGCGGTTTTTCGGTGAACCCCGCAACCGTCGTATTGTCGTCGCGCAGCGACACCGCGCCGAAGCGGCCGGGCGGCCGGACCGCGGTGAGGGTTGCCGCGAGTCCCGAAGCGCGGTGCTGTTCGCGCAGAGCCGTCATGTCGACGTCGGCAAGTCCGTCCCCGTACGTGAGGCAGAACGTCCCACTCCCGATGAAGTCGCGAACCCGGCGCAAGCGCCCGCCCGTCATCGACTCGTCTCCCGTATCGACGAGCGATACCGTCCAGGGTTCGGTGATGCTTCGATGAATTTGCAGCTCGTCGGTTCCGAGCCGAAGCGTCACGTCGGACGTATGCAAGCGGTAATTCGCAAAATACTCTTTGATTTGATAGCCCCGGTACCCCAGGCAAATGACGAACTCGTCGATCCCAAAAGTCGATAAGTACTTCATGATGTGCCACAGGATCGGCTTCCCGCCGACCTCGATCAATGGTTTCGGACGAAGCGCGGTCTCCTCGCTGATCCGCGTCCCAAAACCGCCGGCTAGAATAACCGCTTTAATGGGCGATCCTCGACTTCATATGCGGCGTTTACCGTTCTTTCGCACCTGAGGATTGCCTTCCGTCGGCGGCGCAGGCGAACGCAAACGCTCGCATAAACTCGATACGGCAGGCAATGTTCACAACGATCATACCGACGTATGAGAGGAAGAACCTCCTCTCACGGGCCATTCGAAGCGCGCTCGATCAAACGCACCGTGACGTTCGCGTGGCCGTCTACGACAACGCCTCGAGCGATGGAACGGAGGCGCTGGTGCGAGCCGCTGCGGAAGCCGATCCACGGGTTGCCTATTACCGGCATCCGCAGAATATCGGCGGGGCGGCAAACATCGCTTTTGGGATGGAGCGCGTTACTACACCGTTCTTCTCCATTCTCTGCGATGACGACGTCTTGTTGCCGCGGTTCTACGAGATTGCATTGCGCGAGTTCGAGCGATTTCCGGCGGCAATGTTCGTTGGGGCTTCGACGCTTGAAATAACGGGTGACGGAGAACTCGTATTTGCACCGGCGGCGTCTTGGGATCGCGTCGGCCTGTTGGATTCGGGCGAAGCGTTGCGACGCATGGTCGGTGGCAAGCATCCGACGATGACGAACGTTGCGTTCCGGCGAGAACTCATCGACGACGTTGGGACGGTCGACCCGCAGGCGGGTACGCTGCTCGATCTCGACTACTACATCCGGGTGTGCACGAAGCATCCGTGCGCGATCACGCGCGAGGTCGCGGGCTTCTTCGTGCGCCATCCGAGCGCGTGGAGCGATTCGGGGCCGGCAGCCGGCGCCGAGTTCGATCGTCTCATCGCGAAATCGGCGGGCACGGCGTGGGTTGTCGCAACGCTCGCCGCGCAACGCGACCGGCGGCTCGTGCAGCTCGCGCTTCGTTCCCTTGGCCGCGACGATCGCCCCGGCGCGTTCGCTGCCGCCCTCGCGCTCGGGTCGCACGGCGATCGTGCACGCGCCGCCGGTATCATTGCGCTTACGGCGATCGCGCGCTTCGCGCCCGCGCTTCCGTGGGCGATCCGTCAGGCTTACACGCTGCGGCTCCGCATGCTCGGGCGCCAATGTGTCGCGCGGTTGCGCCGTATGGGCGAGCACGGCGCAGCTGACGGGTTCCGCGAGGAACTTGCGTACTTCAAGATGCTGAGCGCGAGCGAGGCGGGCGCCTCCGCCACGCAAAGAGGCCCAGCCACACAAGAAGCCACACGATCACCGCCGCTTCGATGACCGCGCCGATCGCGGCGACGGTTTGGACGAGAACGACACGCGTCGCGCCGTGCACGGGAAGGATCCAGCCGTTCGTCGTCGCGTCGAGCCGCAGATGCGGCAGCGCGCCCGAAAGCGTCAGAGCTTGCCAGTAGCGGTCGTAGGCGACGTTGTAGCGCAGGATCCGCTCGCCGCCGTTCGGTAACGTCGCAATTGCGAGCCACGGTGCGAGCTGCGAGAACGGAACGGCGCTCGCGGGAACCGGCGGCGGATATTGCGGCAGACCGGCCGGGACGCGACCTTGAGCGGCCACTAAGCACAAGCCCGAACAGCGCAACAGATGCGTTTGCGCGTCGAGCCGAACCCAGCGCGGACCGCTCGTCGTCCCACTTACGATCGATCCGCCTTGCGATCGCAACGTGCCGCGGACGTCGACAAGCGTGTCGAGCGCGGGCCGGACGTCGAGCCACTCTTGCGAACTCGTCAACGCGCCGCTAACCGCATGCGCAAACTCCGGATACACGATCATCGAGAGGCGCTCGTCGACCCACCCGCGGTCGAGAAAGACTTCGGCATTCGAAACCACGACCGGTACGAAGCTTCCCACCGGCGCGGGGGCGCCGAGCAACGTTTGTGCCGCGGGGGTAACGTCCGAGAACCAAATGTTGCCGTCACCCGTGCGGTCCGCGATCGATCCCACCGCGGTGCTCCGCGCGACCGAGAGCTCCGGCGTAACGTCGCGAAGCGTTCGAGCGGATCCGGAGAATTGCCCCGCTACGCCGTCGAGCCTCGTTCCGACTTGCTCGAAGAGCGAACCGGAGTCGGTGCTTAGGTAGGGGCGCTCGAACGCGAACGCGACGCTCAAGCGCTGCAGCCAAGCGACGTCGCCGCTGCGCTCGAATCGCGCGAGTGCCGCATCGGTTGGATACGTGCGATTCGGTTCCATGAGCGGCGTGACGTGGTCCGGACGCGGAATCGCGTCGGGATCGAGCCCGGAACCTTTTCCAAGATATTTGAGCGGCCCAAACGACGGCGTCGCGACGAAGCGAACGTTCTGGGCAACCGGAACGGAGAGCATCGGAAAGCCGCCGAGGGGTACCCAGAACGACCAGACGGGCCGGACGATCCAGAGCGCGACGAGCGATACAGCAGCGGCAACGTACGCGGCGGAGAGAATGCGAAAACGCGCTGCGGCCGATGCGAGCAACGCCACGTACGCAATCGCAACGAAACCGATGATGTCGTAGAGCTCGCGATAGAGCCCGGAGGCAGGCACATGGACGACGACCGATGCGTATGCCGAAGCGAGCGGTCCCTTCGTGCCGGAAGCGATCAGCAACACCGCAACGCCGCCGAGTGCGGCCACGTACGTAGCCTTGCGCCGCCCCAGCGCCGTGCCGGCGACGGCCACTGCGGCGATCGCGCAGAGCCCATACCACGTTGCCGGCGGGAGCGGCTCTGCATATTTCGTGAAATAGCCGGTTAGCAACCAGCCCGCCGTTGGGGCAATCGATTGTTCGCGCTGCCATGCTAGTGCGTACAGCGTCGTCGACAAATCGTGCCGTTCGCCGAGGATTCCGACGGCGCAGGGGAGGAACGCGAAGCCGGCGCCGAGCGCCGGTCGCCATTCGCCCGAGCGCACGCCATAGACGACGAGCACGGCGAGGACCGGCAGAAAATACTGCAATTGCGGCAGCGTCCCAAGGGCAAACAACAAAAGCGCCGCCGGTCGCGGAGCACGACGCAAGAGCTCCGATGCGAACAGCATCGTCATCCCGTACGCGAACACCATGTAAGTATGTCCCGCGACGGTCTGCGTGTAGACCCACGGGTTCGCAACCGCGAAGACGGCGGCGGCGGCGCGCGCCGGCAGCCCGGCGCCGAAACGTTCGCTCAAAGCGACCGCGCCGAACGTGCACGCGGATCCAATCGCGAAGGAGAAAAGCCAAAGTGCCGGACGTGCCCCGAGCAGTATGACGGCGGCGCCCGTCACGAGTCCGGCGAGATAGCCCGAAGGATAAGGATACGGCGAGCCGATGCCTTCGCTGCGCCACCCCGTTGCCGAAGCAACGATGAGATCGGCGCCGCCGAGTTGCGACGTCGGCCAAGCCCAATCGTGCCGAAATCCCGGTATTCCAAACCAAACAACGTCGGAGGCATAAGCGGCTGCGATAACGACCGCCGCGATCGCATCGAGATGGTCTCGAAGCCACACCGCTACGGGAACTTTTCGGCGCATCGCATTCTTATCGACTTCGTGTGGAACACGCCGACCAATGCTAGCCGCGCGCACGCGCATCCTGGCATCACTGCGAGCTGCGGGACGTGCGTGCTCTATTGAATGCCTTATCGCTCGCCGGCACCCGCAGCCTGCGCCCCCCTTGTCATGCTGAGCTTGTCGAAGCGCCGCCGGGATAGGGCGATACTCCGTTGGCCCCTCGACAAGCTCGGGGTGACATGGGCCTTGCGCCGTTGGCCCTTCGACTGCGCGCCGGAGCCTGTCCTGAGCTTGCGAAGGGGGCTCCGCTCACAGTGACAATCTTTTATGGCCCGTAGACCACGTATAACTCAGCTGGAACGACGACCTTTGTCATGCCGAGCTTGTCGAGGCGCCGACGGGATCTCGGACCGCTTCACGTACGTTTCGGCGATGAAGCCGGCGAACGCGACGGCAATACCGACTGCGAGTCGCGCATGACGTGAGTCGCGAGCGTCACCCAGGCGGGCAACGACGGCGCCAAGCTGGAGGTCGGCCGCCGTGGCGGACTCGATGGCTTCGAGCGTCGACTTTGTGATTTCGGCAAGCTTAGCGACCTTTTTGGGGGCAGGCTCGCCGGTCAGACGCAAGACGGTCCGGCAAACGGATTCGACGATCTCTTTGGCGCCGTCTATGGCGACTTGCGGACGATCGTTTGCAAGGAGCTGCAGCCGCCTGCCGCGATCGTCGATCGAAGCAAAGTCTTCGACACGAGTCACCGCAAACGAATGCGGAGCCGTCGGCGCCGGCCGGAATACGCCGTCTGCAAAGACGAAGCCGTCGCTCTCCGCAGCCTTGACGAGAAAATCTTGCTTCGAGGTTGCCACTTCATCGATCAGTGTCCCGAGCACCTCGCCGAGTCGAAGCAGCTGTTGCGGATCGTCCTGATCGACGCTCGCTACATACCGGCGGAATTGCATTCGGCGCGTCCCTTCGGGCCCACCGGGATCCGCGCCCAAACGAATATCCACGGCGGCAAAGGCTCGATCGATTTGACGCAGCGGGATCGAGGCTGAAGCAGCCTCGAACTTTTCAAGTGTCCCTTTGCTGAAGACCTTCGGCACGTTTTCCATTTTCGACGCCGGCAACCGAGCTCACTCGTCATGCAAATCTTCCCTTCGCGGCGAGGAGCGGGCGCTTGGTTTGTCGCACGGTGCGCGTCGTGAGACAGGTTTGGATTACGGGGGCCGGCGGGCCCGAGAAGCTGCAGGTGCGCGAAGCGCCCGATCCGCTCCCCAAGGACGGCGAGGTGCGCATTCGCGTGCGCGCCGCCGGCATCAACTTCGCCGACATCCTCGCGCGCGAAGGCTTGTATCCCGATGCGCCCAAGCTGCCGGCCGTCATCGGTTACGAAGTTTCCGGCGTGGTCGATGCGCTTGGAGCGGGCGCCGACGAAGCGCTGCGCGACAAGGAAGTGTTCGCGCTGACGCACTTCGGCGGTTATTCGGAGTACGTCGTCCTGCCCGCCGATCAGGCGATCCCCAAACCTGAGACGCTCAGCCACGAACAAGCTGCCGCGATTCCGGTCAACTATCTCACCGCATGGCAACTTCTTGTCGTGATGGGGTCGCTGAAGCCCACGGAGTCGGTTTTAATCCACAATGCCGGCGGCGGCGTGGGTCTTGCAACGATCGACATCGCGCGTCATGTCGGCGCGACGATATACGGCACCGCCAGTGCAGGTAAGCACGCCTTTCTCAAAGAGCGCGGCTTGGACTACCCCATCGATTACCGCACCGGCGACTGGAGCGCCGAGCTCGACCGGCTTACGCAAGGACGCGGCGTCGAGCTCATCACGGATCCTATCGGCGGCGCGCACTGGCGCAAGAGCTACCGCGCGCTTCGCGCAACCGGGCGGCTAGGAATGTTCGGCGCATCGACGCTAACCGAATCGAAACTAATCGGTCCCCTGCGCCTTCTTTCCGTAGGCGTGAGCCTGCCTTGGTACAATCCGTTGATGCTCATGAACCGCAACCGCTCGGTCTTCGGCGTGAACCTCGGGCACCTGTGGCACGAGCGCGAGAAGCTTCGCGAGTGGACCGGCACGCTTCTCCAAGGTGTAGCCGATGGTTGGGTGCGGCCGCACGTCGATAAGACGTTTCCGTTCGCGCAGGCCGGCGAAGCGCACGCGTACATCTCGGCGCGCAAAAACACCGGAAAAGTCGTGCTGATTCCGTAGCACGCGCTACGGGCTACGCGCAGCACTTCGCGTGCCGCTTTGAAGGCTTTAGCGAAACGCGGGAGACGTGGTCGGGATTCTTTGCGTCGTAGACGCGTTTGCCGTTGAAGTACGTCGCCTCGATCGTGGTGCCCATGATCGATTCGGGGGCAGTCGTCATCCAGTCCCGGTCCATGACGACGAAGTCCGCGTATTTTCCCGGCGAGATCGAACCGGCGACGTCCTCTTGGAAGTTCGCGTGCGCGGCCCAGATCGTCATCGATTTCAAGGCTTCCTCGCAGGTCATGCGCTGATCGGGATACCAACCGCCGGGCGGTAGATTCTGTTCGTTCCGGCGCGCGACCGCGGCGTGGAAGGTGCGCAGCGTGTTGACCGGCTCGACCGGCGCGTCGGTGCCGTTCGCGATGATGACGCCGGTGTCGAGAATCGAGCGCCACGCGTACGCACCGTTCACGCGCTCGTGCCCCAACCGGTCCTCGGCCCAACCCATGTCGCTGATCTGGTGGCTCGTCTGCATCGACGCAATCAATCCGAGTTGCTCGAACCGCGGAATATCCTGCGGACTCAGCACCTGCGCGTGCTCGATGCGGAACCGATGATCGCGCGACGGAACCCTCTGCAACGCCGCCTCGTACGCGTCGAGCACGATGCGGTTCCCGCGATCGCCGATCGCGTGGACGCTCAACTGGAATCCTCCACGCAGGGCGAGCTCCGCGATCTCCTCGATGTGCGACTGCGGCGTTCTCACGAGTCCCGTGTTCCCAGGATCGTCGCTGTACGCCGCTAGCAATGCCGCGCCGCGCGAGCCGAGCGCGCCGTCGGCGAAGAGCTTGATGCCGCGAATCCAGAGCCGGCCGTCGAACGCTGCGGAGACGGGACCCGACCGAACGGTCTCCGCGATGAAATCGCCCTCGTCCTCGAGGCGCGTGAAGTTCCGCAGGTCGAGCGCGCCGGAAATGGCGGCCTCGCGATACACCGCGAGGTCGGCGCGCGAGGTGCGCGCCTCGCCGATTGCCGTCACGCCCCAGCGATGGCATTCGGCGATACCGGCGAGTGCGGCGCGATGCAGTTGATCGTGCGTCGGCGCCGGGATCACCCGGTAGATCAAATCCGTTGCGTTGTCGACGAAGACGCCCGTCGGCTCGCCGTTCGCATCGCGCAGAATGCGCCCGCCGGACGGGTCCGGCGTCTCCTTCGTAACCCCCGCGAGCTCCATCGCCTTCGCATTGACGAACAGCGCGTGCCCGTCGACGCGATCCAGCGCTACCGCACGATCGGGGATCGCCGCGCTGAGTGCACGATGATCGGGAAAGGCTTTTCCGGTCCAGAGATTCTGATCCCAGCCCTCCCCTTGAATCCATGCGTCCGGAGAGCTCTTCGCGAACGCGATCGTCCGCCGGATGAGCTCGTCGACCGACGGAACGTGATAGAGATCGACCTCGTGCAGCGCCAAGCCGACGTCGGTGAGATGCAAGTGCGCGTCGATCAGACCGGGCAGCACCGTCTTTCCGGTGAGGTCGAGGACGCGCGTGCCGGCGCCTCTCATGCGCATCGCATCGGCCGCTCCCCCGACGAAGACGAACCGGCCGCCGCGCACCGCGAAGGCTTGCGGAGCGGCAAAGGCCTCGTCCACCGTGTGAATCGTCGCGCCGGTGACGATCAGATCGGCCGCAGCGTCGAGCGCCCTCGCCGCGCGCGGAAAAAGCGGCGTGCCGAGCAGCGCGATCAGCGCGCGAAGGAAGCCTGGCCTGCGCATCGACTTCATCGCCTACTCCTCATCGATTCACGCATCTGGGCTTTCGAATGCTGCAGGTGCCACCACCTACATATCGTTTAAGAAAAATGCGGTAGGCGAGCGCAGCGGTTATGGCCCTAGGCGGTCTTCGCGTTTCGCATCACGCCGGCGAGGACCCAGCCGTACAACGCCTCGCCTTGCGCGGTCCGGCCGTAGACGATCTGGTCGTAGGTCTGCCCATCACTCACCATTTGCTTGCCGGTCGCCTGCAGTTGCGTTCCGCGCTGGACCGTTCCGACGACGTTCGCGTGGGCGGACGCTGCCGCGAACTCGTGGACGTTCGCTTGACTGGCGACCAATCGCGCACCGCTATGCGGTGGCCCCGCCGCTCCCGCTTTCGGCGGCGGGAACCCTTTCGGCTTCGGCATCGACGCCGTTGCCGTTCCGAAAATCGCGTCGATGACCCCGGCGAACCCGGCGATCGTCAATCCCCACGCCGTGGTTTTGCGTAGCCTTAGGTCGTTGCTTGCAAGTTTTCTTGCGACGCCTCGCCGGTAATTTTTCTTCACCGTGTTGTCTGGGTCCAGCCTGTCCGTGGCGTAATCGCCTTGCTTGTCGCGCGCGACCTGGAGTTTCGCCCGATCGCCTCTTAGCTTGCGGGTTGCACCCGCAATCCGCGTTTCTTCGGTAGCGAGCCGTTGTTCTTCATTTTCGAGACTTTGTTGTCTTCCCGTAAGCGCGTGGTCCGCGGCGATTTGGGCCGGGGTCATGCCGACCGTCTCGCGGCGGAAGTCCTGCGATTCTAGTGCCCAGGTAGTTCGATCGGTCGCGAGCTTCTTTTTATCCCCGTCGATGGTCTTGGCGGTTGCTTGCAGCGTTTCGTCTGTCGCGTTGAGTTTCTTTGCTCTCGTCAACGCCCTGGCTTGATCGAGGTGTAGTCTGTCCGACGGCGTCAGCGTGGGCGCTTTCCCAGCCGGCGTGGTCGCTTTGGCTGCTTTTACGTTTTTGTTGTATTCCGCCTCAAGATTCTTTGCCGTGCGTGCTTGATCGAAGCTTAGACCGAGCTGCTTGCGGGCGCGAATATCGTCATAACTCTCCGCGCCCGGGTGGCCACGCATGATTTCGAGGACGCTGCGCGCTCCGACCGACCCCGTAAACGCAGTCCAGCTTGCGGTAGCGACGCCTTCGATCGCGGTATCACCGAGATTCCCGTGCGTCACCGCGTCGAACGTCTTCGCGCCGGCGACGAATGCGGCGTATCCGCCCGCAGCCACCCATGAGGGGTTGCTGACGTACCGATGAAGTGCGTCGAGATTCCGGCTCGCCGTTTTTCCGGTCTTTGCCAGCGCCCGACCGAGCATGCGCCGGCCGTTGAAGATATTCGAAACGGAGAACACCGCCGGCTCGGGATTCTTGAGGATCGTCCCCTTCAAGATCTCGCCGGCCGTGTCGCCGAGATTGCCGCTCCAATAAGTCAGCGCCGTGGCCCCATCGAGGATGCGCCCCCCAGTCGTTCCGGGCGCGATCTTGTCCCTGATCGACTTGGGCAGCTTCTCGAAATCGCGCGAAACCAAGGCTAAGCCGCGCGCCGCCAGAACGCTGCTCCCGATCACGGCGCCTGCTTCGGGGGAGAGAATCTTCACCAGGTCGGCGACGCCGACGGCGCCGCCGGCGCCGAGTGCGGTGACCGCAATGGACGTCCGGGTCGTGTGGTTGCTCACGGCTCGATAGAACGAGTTCCAATGTTCTTTCGGCGACTTGGCGACGGCTTGCTTCAGCTTTGATCCGCCCGACGAGAGGCGGCCGCCGGCCGCTTTGACGACGTTCTTGATCTTGTCGCGGCCAACGATCGCGAGGCCCGTAAGGAGCGCCGCCGGGCCGCCGATTTCGGCGATCGTCTCGACATGGTGGAGGAGTTCGGCCCCCCCGGCCGCGAGCACGAGCGGGTTGACCGAATGCATGCGAGTCGTCAGCGCGTCCTTGAAGCTGGTCGGCGTCGGCAGGTTGACCGTCGAGCGAAGACTGAGCTTCGGAGCTGTCTCGGGATCCGCGGCGGCCTCGTAGTAGGCTTTGACGCCTCCGCTAGCGAGTTTGCCGGCGGCGAGCTGTCCGATGCCGATGGCCACCCCTTTCGCAGTTTCCCAACTGGGGTGTTCGGCGAACTGCGCAGCCTGATAGCCCATCTGACTAAGGCCCGACCCCGCTGCGATCGTGCCGAGCGCTCTGTCGGCGCTCACGGCTCCGCGCTGGAATCCCGAGATCGTTTCGCCGTCTTCGGCTAACTTGCCGGCGCGGCTCACGACCGGAGCCAGGGCGCCCGACCCGAGGCTTGCAACGCCGCCGCCGACGTTAAGCATGTCCATAATGCCTTCCGACGACGTCAGACTTTCGCCGTGATCGTGCAGGTTGACCAGATCCGCCGCACCGCTGTACGAGTTCGCGGCGATGCCGGTATAGAGCGTCGTTTTCGCCGCCTGGTTCAACGTCGTGTTCGTAAAAAACTTGGCGGCTTTGGCGAGTTTGCTCGGTGCCTGCTCTGCGAGGTCTTTGGTGCCGGTCTCGGCGAGATCTTTTGCGCCCGTGGAGGCCAGCGCGCGCGCACCGTCTTCGGCAACGCCGGCCACGATGTCGTCGGTACCCGCTTCCTCCATCATCGCTGCGAGTGGCGTTGCCGCACCGTCGGTGACGACTTCGAGTGCGCCGCCCGCCGCGTCGATCCCCACTCCCTCGACGATCGGCGCCGCGTCCTCGGCAATCGTCGCCGCGTTGTCGGCGACCGCCTTCCCCGCATCTTCCAGACCCTCGGGGAGGTACTTCGTCGCGAGCTTCGCGCCGAATTTCAGCGTCTCGACCGCCAGACCGCCGACGAAGCTAAAGCCCGCGCCAACGTCGCCGACGGCCTGCGAGAACAAACCCGGATCGATGTGCGACTTGCCGACGAGGACCGTCGGCTCACCGTTGGCATCGTGCTCGAACTGCAGGTTCGAGGTCGTCTTGAGCACCGACAGGTGGCCGCCGTCGCCGATTCCGTTGTTGTGCTGGAAATCGTCGATGCTCGAGTACGTCTTGCCGCTGAGGTCGACGAAACGGCTGCCGCCGGCCGCCTTCGCGACTTGAAAGAGGATCGTGTGCTGCACGCTCTTGCCCGTGTCGTAGAGCACCGGTAACGCGAGAATCTTTCCGCTTTGGCCACCGATACTTTGGATCTGTTTTATCGCCGCGCCGAAGTTCTTGAGTTGCTGCGGCGTGTACTGATTCACAGCGCTGGACTCGCCTGGGCCCGGAATCTGCCCAGCGTAGCTGTTGACGACGAAGTTGTTCAGTTCGGCGCCCGAAGTGTAAGACTGGCCACCGCTCTCCTGCTTTGCGACCTGGTCCATCAGGGGATGGCTGAAGGCCGCAGCGTTAGCCTTGAACAGCACGTTATTGCCGCCCGCTGCGACCGCATCGGCACGGTTCTGTAAGGCGTTCAGCGCGTTCTTCCCCGCGGTATCTGCGGCGTCGAACTCCAGCTGCGCCTGGGTCTGCTGTCTGTTCGCCAGAGCCTGCGTTTGCGATACGATCGCGAGCTTGGTCGCCTTCGAGGCGTCCGCCGGCAGCGCTTCGAGCTGCTTGATTTCGGCACTCTTATCCGCGTCGAGCTGGTCGCTGAAGTGCGTTTGGATGCTTTGCAGTTTCTGCCCGTGCTGCTGTAAGATGACGTCCGCATCGTGCTGGGCCGCGATCTTGTTGTAGCCGAGGGTCGCTTGTGCTTTGGCCGCAGTCGAAACGTCGCTCTCGAGGTTGACGGAACCGATATCCGCCTTCGCGACCGCGACTTGCCTCGCGTCGGCCGCTTCGGTTTTTTGCGCGGCCGCCTGAGCGAGCGCGAGCGCTTTTTGCTGCGACGTCGTCTCGCTCGCGACGTAGGATTGCTCGACCTCGCGACGGATCGTGCCGTTCTTCGCACCCGTCTCGATTTCGGCAATCTGTCTGCGCTCGTTCGCCGCGGCGGTCTTCTGCAACTTTCCCGAAGACGGTGCCGGACTCAATCCTAGGAGATGGCCGAGGCCGCCGAAAAGCTCGCCGCCGGCGACCCGCAAGCCCGCGAGTCCCTTGACTGCGGCGATCTGCCGGCGCTCCGCCTGCGCGATGTCGGCGGCGCTCACACCCTTGGCGGCACGCGCCGCAAGCGCCCGCTGCGCGGCGGCGAGCTTCGCTTTCGCCTGCTGCACCGGTTCCTGTGCGATGAGATCGTCGTGTTGCGCATCCTGCCGCGCTTGGCGGTATTGCGCCAGATCGGCATTCGGATCGACCTGCAGCGATGCCGGGATTGCGATAACGCCGGTCTTAGCTTTCACCGCAGCGAGGGTCTGGTTGAGGCCGAGGCTGATGCCCGCGCTCTGCTTCTTGTCGCGCTGTTTGGCGAGCGCTTCGTCGCGGGTGGCGATCGCTTCGTCCTGCGCGAGGATCGCGCGGTCAGCCGACGGGTCGACCGGAAGCGCCGTGTTGAGCGCGGTGTAACCGCTGCTCTTGGGTAAGGCGACCGGCTTGGGTGGCGGCGTCACCAAGCTTTCCAGAAAATGTCCGATGTCGTCTAAGGGCGAGGCCAGGCGGTGGCCGATCGCATCGACGGCCGCCTTGGCCTCAGCAGCTTTCTTCGAGCCTGGAAGCGGGGGCGTGACGCGCGGCGCCGGCGCCACGTCGTGAGATGACGACGGCGGCACGTAATGAGACGTCGGCGGCGGAACGTAGCGAAGGGCGGTCGCGGCCGCGGCCGAGCGAGCAGGCGCCACCGGACGGGCGGCCGCTCTCGCGGGTGCGCTTTTCTTCGGCGCCGGGGGCGGCGGTTTTGGTTTCGGCGGGGCGACCGGTTCGGGTGAGCCTCCGTCGGGACCGATTCGCATCGGAGAACCTCCACCGCGAGCGACCGAAGCCGGCCGCGGCCAACTCGTTTCCCCTCCTAATCACGCGACGGCGGGCGTTTTCCAACCCCCGCTAAGGGCAAAGCCCGCGACGTGATGGTGGCTTTGCGCAATAACGGCGTCGGCCTAAGTAATCGACGGTCTGCCCATAAGAGCGACGTGCTGATGTGCTAAGGAAACTGGCAGCCGAAGAGGATCACGCTCACACCAGAAGGCGTGCGGAATTGGAGCGGCCGGTTAGGGGGCGGTCATATCGGAATCGTCTCCAATGAAGCGCCCGACTGCGCCTCGTCGGGGTCGCTAGGCCGCCTAGCTGTCTGAAAGTGCGGATGGAGGAGTTCCCTGCTGACAAAACCCTCCGCGGCAGTCGATATATGAACTAAAGCGTGGGTATTAGTTGATAAAACGACTAGAAAATTGCTCGGTTTAGTTGATATGTGATATAATTCTAGTGTGTCAGTTGATTTATCCACTATTGGAGCCTTACTCAGGAAAGCTAGGCTGGCAGTCGCCCTGAGCCAATTTGAGCTTTCCAAAAAGCTTGGCGTTACTCAAGGAACGATTTCACGGGCCGAGGCCGGCCGTGATTTACGAGCGAGCACACTCATCGAAATAGCTCGGGCGCTCGATCTCGACCTGATGTTGGTGCCGCGCCGGTTGCGCTCAAATGTCGAGGTGATGGTCGAGGGCGGCCGTCCAAGCGACCACACTGCTATTTACACGGGTGCAGGCGACGAACCGTACTACGAAGGTGATCTAGACGAAATAGATGAGCGCACACTGGAGGTCTCACCCAACAACTTACGGCGTTACCTAAACCCTCAAGCGCGAGCGCAGAACGATCTTGGCGAGAGTGAGAAGCCCACGTGACAGCCCAATTGAGTGTCACTTTACACGGTCGCAAAGTCGTGACGATTACGAACGCACCCGGCGACACTAACGTCGTCACGATTGACCGCGACTTCGCAAGTGACCCACAAGCGCCCGTACTCAGCTTCAATGCGTTTCGTGATCCTGTGACACGGGCGTATCGGTCGACGATTCGACCGACCCAGACTGTCGTCCATCCATATTTTGCGAACCTTCTACCCGAAGGACCACTCCGAAAGTACATTTCACGCCACGCGCATGTGAAGGCGGTCAGGGATTTCCCGTTACTCTGGCTACTCGGAAATGATCTCCCCGGCGCGTTGATCATGCGGGATGACCAGGGTATTTTGCAGCCTCCACCCGATCACGGTCGCAGGGAAGATGAAAGCGATAACCCTGCTGCGAGGGTAGGCACATTACGTTTTTCGCTCGCCGGCGTTCAGTTGAAGTTTTCCGCGAGTGGTGATCCACAGCGCGGCCTTACAATCCCAGTTGATGGCCAAGGTGGAAGTTGGATTCTCAAGCTGCCCGATCAGCGCTTTGCGGGACTACCCGAGAACGAATATTCCATGATGACTTTTGCCCGAGAAGTCGGTATAGACGTACCGATTATCGGCCTTGTGGCAGCGGGTGAGATCGAAGGCCTCCCGAGCGATGTAAGGTTTTCCGGGAATGCGTACTACATTCAAAGATTTGACCGTGGCCCCTTGGGTGAACGAATTCATATGGAAGACTTCGCGCAAGCAAACGTGCTCTATCCGTCTGAAAAATACGAGCGATTCAATTTTGACATGCTCCTCACGCAAGTAGCCGACCTCATGGGAAGCGATATTGCAATGAATTTATTGCGACGAATCGTTTTTAACATTGGCATCGGAAATGGTGACATGCACGCAAAAAATTGGACCATACTTTACCTTGACGATCGCACGCCATCCCTGGCTCCAGCATACGACTATCTGTCTACAATCAAGTACATGCCGAACGAGAACCTTGGCATGAACCTCGCTGGGACGAAAGCATTCGCCGATATCGATCGCGAGCGCATAGCGCGTCTGGCGTCGCACGCTCACCTCTCCGTAAAAACAGCGGAGCTGACCGTGCACGATATGGTGGGTCGCATGCGCGACGTTTGGCCAGCGATCAAGGACACTTTGCCAATCGATGATTTTCACAAACGAGCGGTCACGGAGCATATGGATAGCGTCCCGCTTTTCAAAACGAGCACCGCATTTGCGAGATAAAGGGTCACTGCGACAAAC
>Ga0302326_10001013_pt1 | contig 73669 bp, 63 predicted proteins | sample Palsa_T0_3_FD_202264 | JGI IMG/M metagenome (GOLD analysis project Ga0302326, IMG submission 202264) | Peat permafrost microbial communities from Stordalen Mire near Abisko, Sweden - Palsa_T0_3 | ecosystem: Environmental > Terrestrial > Soil > Palsa > Peat permafrost | place: Sweden: Abisko... | reverse complement strand
TGTTCTCGCCAGTCACCAGGATCAGCCGATCGCGCCAGCCTTGCGGCAGGATCGCGGTGGTTTCGTCGACGCCGTGGGCGTAGTAGCCAAACGCGCGTTCAAATGGAGAGCCTTCGCCGATTGTGGAATCGATCAGATCTGCGCGCTCGACTTGGTTGCGCGGAAAGACGTCCGCTTCATTTGACACCAGCAACTCGGCGGGCGCGTCCGGGAACTCGCCCAGCACGGCCTGGCTGCCGATCACGATTAGGTCCTCGACGTCCGCGATGGCCCCCGCAGCCCGGATCACGTGTTCCAATTGGGCGCGCGTCATGAGCTCGGGGCCTGTTCCAAGCTGAACTTCTCGTAGATGGCCCAGCGCTCCGCGGGATCCAAGACACCCGCGAAGGGGGTCGCCTGGCGGAGCGCGGTCATGCGCTCGCTCTCCTCCACCAGCAACGCCAGGACCTCAGGCAGAGGACGCTTCAGAATTTCCAGCCATGCATCCCAATATGGTTGCGAGTGACCTCCGCCGCGGCCCCACCGCGCGATATTATCGAGGGCGATGGCCAGCAGGGATGGGTCGTCGCGCAGTTTCTCCGCGATGGCGCGGTGCAGCGCCAGACTGCGCCGGTCGATACGCTGGTGCCCGCGAAGTGGGATGCGCATGTCACATATTATCGCGCACCGGACTCGGCCGACGGAAGCCAACGGCCCGATTTCGCAAGTCTTCCGCAGTCGTCGCCATAAGCTAGGCCGCACTCAATAACCTTTGCGCTCCTGGCCCCAACCAGGCATCGCTCCGCCAACGCCCCCGGCGTAAGCTCTGAAAAATCTGGCGTTTTTCGGTTCCGAAAACCCAACCGCCTCCTTTTCGGCTGTGGCGACCGTGTTTGTAAATAAATCTGCCACGACTTTGACCCTCCCACTATCCAGCGCAAATGTACCAGCCGCATGTGCCGATCAACTCGACAGCGCGACCGTCAATACGGGCGACCTGGTATCGGTTGGGCTGCTGTTTCAACCAGGTCCCCAAGGGGCAACAGGTCGTCATTACCGCCGCACTTAAGAAGCAGTAACGCCCGCGCGTGGGAGAGCGCCGCCGATGTGGCCCGAGCCACCGCACACGTGTTCGGATCGTGGGCAGTTAGCGACGGATCCTTCGGCCTCGTGCGATAATGCAGGCATGGGTAGCGGGCGCTGGAATAGATATCGGAACAAGCACAAGCCACCTCACGAGCCGCTTCCAGGTCCAAGCCCAGGCCCACCTCCACAGTCTGCCCCAGAGGCTAGCGCCACAGGTGCGTCGATGCCGATGGAGGCTATAATGGCAAGCAATCGGAAGGCGAGACAGCTTTCGCCAAAGGAGATTGCCGTGCTACTTATAGCCTCAGCCCTTACCGTTGGCGGCCTGATGCCGGATGATTTGTTATTTGTTACCTTAATGCTCCTAGCGGCATGGGCTGGATTTGTGTATCTATGCTTCAGCCACGCAACTACATGGCGGGGCCGGATTGTCAGTAGCATCATATTGACCGCTGTTCTTTGCTCTATATGTGCACGGGCATACAAACACGAAGCTAGACACGCATTAGAAGTTTCTGCTCTAGTAGCACCTTCAGTGCCGATACCGTATGCTAGTATCCCCGCCCCCGGTTTTGTCTTTCAAGACTCGCCGCTATTAACATCCGCCCGGAAAAGGCGAATCGTGTACGATCTCCAGAGATTTCGCGGGTACTTGTCCGCATTAGGCTTGGTGCTTGACTCCGCTCCATTTCCGCCATTCGGGGTTGATCCGGCAGGTGTGACTGGCGACGACAGCGTGATATCCGGTAACAACCCGCACTATTATGACTCCCTCAAGATTGCCCCTACCGATATCGATAACCGAATGCAGATAACACAACTATACTGCAAATATTCTATTGACCACTTCTTAAATGCTTCGTCTGGGGAATCTGTGGGTGGGTCGAGTTCCGGGCATAACGCTAAGTCCTTGATAGGGATGGAGTTCCGCGGCACGAAGCTGCGGTTATCGTGTGCGGTTTTTCCCCCTGATTTTCGGCGCGATCCCAACCGGCGTGCGCCCAGCATTTTCACGGGTTGGCATGACCATGTAACATTGTTACCTTGCGTTCCCGGGGGCCACCTGGACCAGAATCCAAGACCAACCAAGACCAACCAAATCCACCCACAAACCAAGACCATCACCAACCAAGACTCAACAACTATGACCAATCAGGACCATCTTGAAACCAAGAACCAACCAAAACCAACGGACGTGAACGCCGCCGCAGGCAACGGTGTCTGGCCGCCACGGGGTTTGAGGCGCTCTTTTCGGCGCCGTCCCCGCGCGGCGCAGTTCCCTGCCGATCACCCACGAATTCCGCTGACGACCCAATAAAGTCGGGCATGCTCGCCGGCACAACGATCTCGTCGCTGAAGGTTAGGGTCTTGACGGCACCGTCTTCGTCATCCGCCATTTCCCGTTCTCCGGGTCACGGAATTTGAAGGAGGCCTTTTCCTGGTCGAGGTCGAGGATATAGGTGATGACGACCCCACAGGTCGGACAAGGGAAGGAATGCTTCTGCACGTCCTTGTGGCCAATCTGGGTGCGCGTTATGATCTTCGTTTCGCACGAGATGCAAACGACAGGGCTGCGAACTGTCATACAGATTCAATTGTCTCAAAGGACAGGACCGAGCGGTTACTGCGGGCCGATTAGTACCGGGAGGTCGGCTTGTGGCCGCCCTAATTCGCGTGGCTCCGCCTGGAAACGCGCCACGCGGAAGGCGGACGGACCACAAGGGCGAAACGAAAAACGCGCATGCCGGCCTTCGATTGACCGGCAACGCCGGTTACAATGGCCCAAGGGAGCCAAAATGGCAGCAGTCCATAGCTCGCTACTAGAGCGAATTACGATTGATCCTGACGTGCGGTTCGGCAAACCCTGCATTCGCGGCCACCGGATCACGGTTCAGGAGATTCTGGAATGGCTTTCCAGTGGGGCGTCCCAGGAGCAAATTCTGGCCGACTATCCCCAAATTGAGCCGGATGACTTCCTCGCCGTGTACGCGTATGCGGCCGAACTGGCGGCCGGGGCCAAAGTCTCCAGAGGATGAAGCTCCTCTTCGACGAAAGCCTGTCGCCCCGGCTGGTTCCATTATTACGCGACCTGTTCCCTGAATCGGAAAGCGCGCTTCGAAATGGGCTTGCCCGTGTTGGCGATCGGAGGATTCTGGAATACGCTGCTGCACATGGCTTTATCCTCGTCTCGACTGACAGCGATTTTGAGCGTCTGTTGCAGCAGTTCCCCGGCGCTAAAGTCGTCATTCTGCGTTCCTGCGATTATCCAACCGAGATCGCGGCGGACGTGCTTCGCCGGAATGCGATCCGCATTGCTGAACTGCCTACTTCGCGGGATCAAAATTGATCATTCTCGACCGGTAGTTTCCGCTCCGAGATTGCCCGGTGCGCATAACCGCGAACGGGTCCGGCTTTGGGCCTGTAGGGCGCCCCCTCGCGAAATCTCGCGAATCCGCGAGGCAAACCTGTCGGCACGCAGCGAAGCGCTCCAGCCTACCCCATTCAAATTCAATGACATCCAAGCGGTCTCGTAATTGCATTCCTCATCGCCAAGGATGCCTGAATGTGGATCGTAAGAGTAGCTCTTAATCGTCCGTATACCTTTGTCGTACTGGCGTTGTTGATTCTGTTGGTCAGCCCGCTGGTGATCCTGCGCACCCCCACCGACATCTTTCCGAATATCGGCATACCGGTGGTGAGCGTGATCTGGACCTACGATGGCTTCCCTCCGGAAGAGATGTCGGACCGCATCGTCACGATTACCGAGCGCAGCATCACCACTACGGTCAACGATATCGAGCACATGGAGTCGCAGTCCTACAACGGCGTCGGCGTTATCAAACTATTTTTCCGGCCGTCGGTGACCATTGCGACTGCGCTGGCACAAGTCACGGCGATCTGCCAGTCACAGCTTCGCCAACTGCCGCCGGGCACCACGGCGCCGCTGATTCTAAGCTATAGCGCGTCAACTGTGCCTGTTTTGCAAATCGGTTTGAGCAGCACGCGGCTGAGCGAGCAGCAGTTGTTCGATCTGGGCGCGAACACGATGCGGACCCAGTTGGCGACTGTGCAAGGCGCGGCGGTTCCCTGGCCCTATGGCGGCAAGGTGCGGCTGGTCTCCATCGATATCGATTCTGCGGCCATGCAAGCCAAAGGTCTGTCGCCGACCGATGTGGTAAACGCCGTCAACGCGGAAAACCTGATTCTGCCCTCCGGCACCGCCAAGCTCGGGCCGCTCGAATACCAAGTGGAAATGAACGGCAGTACGCAGACCATCAACGAGCTGAACGATCTGCCGGTGAAGACCGTTAACGGCGCGACCATCTACATCCGCGACGTGGCGCACGTACGCGACGGCTTCTCGCCGCAGACGAATATCGTGCGGCAGGACGGCCACCGCAGCGCGCTGCTCAGCGTTTACAAGACCGGATCGGCGTCCACGCTGGCCATCGTACACGACGTGCGTGCGACGTTGTCGGCGATGGCCGCGGGATTGCCCTCGACGCTGAAAATCACGCCCCTGTTCGACCAATCCATCTTCGTGCGCGCGGCCGTCCAGGGCGTCATCCGCGAAGCGCTCACCGCGGCCTGCCTTACGGCGGCGATGATCCTGCTTTTCCTGGGGAATTGGCGCAGCACCCTGATTATCGCGATTTCGATTCCGCTCGCCATCCTTGTTTCTATCATCTGCCTGAGCGCGCTGGGCGAAACCATGAACTTGATGACGCTGGGAGGGCTGGCGCTGGCAGTGGGCATCCTGGTGGACGACGCCACCGTGGAGATCGAGAACATCGAACGCAACCGGTTGCTTGGAAAAGAGCTGCGGGAGGCCATTCTGCACGGCGCCCAGGAGATCGCCGTGCCGGCGTTCGTTTCCACGTTGTGCATCTGCATCGTTTTCGTTCCCATGTTCTTCCTCAGCGGCGTGACGCGCTTCCTGTTCGTGCCGCTGGCGGAAGCCGTGATCTTCGCCATGCTGGCTTCCTACTTGCTATCGCGCACGCTGGTGCCGACCATGGTCATGTTCCTGCTGCGCAATCACAATCTGCACGCGCAGCCTGGACTCTTCGGGAGATTCCACCAGCGATTTGAGAACGCCTTCGAGCGCCTGCGCAACAGCTATCGCAACGCGCTGGAAGCTTGCATGCAGCACGGTGGCGCCTTCGCCGCCGCCTTCCTGGCGCTGTGTGTGGCCTCGCTGGGTTTCGTCTTCGTGCTCGGCCAGGACCTGTTTCCGCAAGTGGACGCCGGTTTGATGCGCCTGCACGTGCGGGCGCGAACCGGACTGCGCATTGAAGAAACCGCGCGCCTGACCGACGAGATCGAGAACAACATCCGCACCATGATCCCGCCCGCCGAACTGGACACCATGCTCGACAATATCGGCCTGCCCTATAGCGGCATCAACCTGTCTTACAGCAATGCAGGGACCATCGGCACACCGGACGCGGAAATCCTGGTCTCGCTCAAGGAAGGCCACCGGCCGACGAACGAATATGTAAAGCTGCTGCGCGAAGAATTGCCGCGGCGATTCCCCGCGACGCAATTCTTCTTCCAGCCGGCCGACATCGTCACGCAGATTCTGAACTTCGGCGTGCCGGCGCCCATCGACGTGCAGATCGCCGGCGCCGACCAACTGGGCAACTACAACGTGGCCCGCCAACTGGCCAACCGGCTTCGCGCCATCCCGGGCGCCGTGGATGTGCATGTGCAGCAGGCCTACGACGCTCCCACGCTGCACCTGGACGTGGATCGGACATTCGCGCAATCGGTCGGATTGAGCCAGCACGACGTGGCGGACAACCTGCTGGTATCCCTGAGCTCCAGCTTTCAGACGGCGCCCACGTTTTGGCTCAACCCGAAGAACGGGATCAGCTACAACGTCGCGGTGCAAACACCCCAATATCGCGTGGATTCGGTGAAGGCGCTACTCGAGACGCCCATCCGCACCCCGGCCTCGCCCGAGCCGCAGATCCTGGGGAACCTGGCGTCATTTCGACATATGAGCCAGCCCGCCGTGATCTCGCACTACAATGTGCAGCCGCTCGTGGACGTATTCGCATCGGTGCAGGGGCGCGACCTGGGCGGCGTGGCAAGGGATGTCCGCCGCGTCATCCAGCCGCTCGAAAAGCAGCTTCCGCGCGGCAGCCATCTGACCATCACGGGACAAGTGTCCACTATGTCGCAGTCGTTTATCGGATTGGGCGCTGGAGTGGCCATGGCCATCGTTCTCGCCTACCTGCTGATCGTGGTGAATTTTCAATCGTGGTTGGACCCGTTCATCATCATCACGGCGCTGCCCGGCGCATTGGCCGGAATCACATGGGCCTTGCTGCTGACTCATACGACTTTGAATGTGCCATCGCTCACCGGCGCCATCATGTGCGTGGGCGTGGCGACCGCCAATAGCATTCTGATGGTTTCCTTCGCCCGCGAACGGATGGACGAAGGGATGCCCGCACGGGAAGCTGCGGTTGCGGCCGGGCACACGCGCATGCGGCCTGTCCTAATGACCGCGCTGGCCATGATTATCGGCATGGCGCCCATGGCGATGGGGCTTGGCGAAGGCGGAGAACAGAATGCGCCCCTGGGACGGGCGGTGATCGGCGGGCTGTTGTTCGCCACCGTTGCAACCCTGTTCTTCGTTCCCACGGTGTTCGGTTTAATTCACGGCGCAAGAGAATAACTATGGCTACTCAAGAGATCCCATTAGCTGCACTAGAACCCGAAATCGCGAACACGCCGGCGCCCACAACGCGGCGTTGGGTGGTGGCGGCGCTGGTGGCCGTACTCGGACTGTTCGCCGCCGGCGCACTCAGTATCGAAGCGCGTGCCAAAGAGCAGACAGCCTTGTCCGCCGAAACGCAGCGCCTGGCGGTGACTACGATATCGACCGGCTACCCGCAGCCAGAGCCGCGGTCGAACGAGCTGGAGCTGCCGGGCAGCGTGCAGGCATACACGGAGTCGCCCATCTATGCGCGGACCAATGGCTATCTCCTGCGCTGGTACAAAGACATCGGCGCGAGTGTGCAGAAGGGCGAACTGCTGGCCGACCTGGATACGCCGGAAGTGGACCAGGAACTCTCACAAGCGCAAGCCGCCCGGCAGCAGATGGTCGCGGCGCTGGATCTGGCGCACACCAGCGCGGACCGTTGGCGCGAATTGCGCCGCACGGATTCCGTCTCGCAACAGGAACTGGATCAAAGGACCAGCGACTACGCACAGGCCCAAGCGAACATGGCTGCGGCGGATGCGAATGTCCGGCGGCTGCAGGAGATGGAATCGTTCAAACACGTTTACGCGCCTTTTGCGGGCGTGCTCACGCGCCGCAATGTGGATATTGGCGCATTGGTTAACGCCGGCAACGGCGGATCGGGCAAAGAGCTGTTCAACCTGGCGCTGATCGACCCGTTGCGCGTATATGTTAGCGTTCCGGAAGCCGACGCCCCAAGCATGCGCGCGGGTATGCGGGCGTGGATCGGGCTGGCCGAATTTCCAGCCTCGCGCTTCGGCGGCACCATCGTGCGGACGGCCAATGCCATCGATCAGAACACGCGAACGCTGCTGACTGAGGTGGATGTGCCGAACAAGGCTGGACGCCTTTTGCCGGGCGCTTATGCGCAAGTTCACTTTAACGTGCCGGTGAACGGCGTGCGGCTGTCGGTGCCATCGAGCGCCATGCTGTTCCGTTCGGAAGGGCCGAGCGTGGCCGTGGTGGGTCCGGGCGATCGGGTGCAACTGCGGCCCATCGCGATCGGGCGCGATTTCGGCACGAGCCTGGAAATCCTGCAAGGCGTTAAGGCGAACGATCGCGTAGTGCAAAATCCTCCGGATTCGTTGGAGAGCGGCCAAGCCGTGCGGGTGGTCCCATGAGACGCCTGGCCCGTGGCGCAGGCACTCCTGCCTGCCGCGCTGACACTCTTGTCAGCGCAGGCGAGCAAAGCTGGCCCGCCGTCGTCCTAGCCACGTTGGCAATCCTCCTGGCCGCGTGCCATCCCGTCGGGCCGGATTATCACACGCCTCCCCCGCCCCAGCCGCAGCCCGCGGCGTGGCACACTGAGGGTCCGTGGCGGCAGGGCGATCCTAAAGATCAAATCCCGAAAGGCGCGTGGTGGCAGATCTTCCACGACGCCGAGCTGAATCGCCTGGAGACCGCGGTGCTGGCCTCAAACCAAGACCTGGTTTCGGCGAGTGCGCGACTGCAGCAGGCGCGCGCGCTGGCCTCGGTGGCCATCAGTAACTTCTACCCGCAGGCCGGCGTGTCACCTTCATTCCAACGATTCCGCCTTTCGGCAAATCGTCCGTCTCTGGGCGGAGTCGTGGACGGCCCTCCCACGCAAAACGCGTGGAACCTGCCTTTCGAGCTGAGTTATGAGCCGGACCTTTTCGGACGCACGAGGCGCAGCGTGGAAGGCGCAAATGCGAGTTACCAGGCCGCCGGCGCGGACCTTGAAAACGTGAAGCTGGTGCTCACCGCGGAGACCGCTGCCGATTACTTCTCGCTATGCGAAGTGGATGCGGAGATTCGTATTTTGGACGACACGGTTGCGCCAATGGAGAAGGCCACGGCGGTGGTCCAAAACCGTCACGATGGCGGCGTCGCCTCCGGTCTCGACCTGGCCCAGGAGCAAGCGTTATTGGAGGCGACCCGCACTCAGGCCAAGTTGGAGCGGCAACTGCGCGCGAACTATGAGCACGCGTTGGCGGTGTTGTGCGGCGCGCCAGCCCCGGATTTCCGCGTGGCGGAGGGTTCGCTGCAGAAGTATCTTCCGGCGATCCCCACGGGTGTGCCTTCCGATGTGCTGGAGCGCCGTCCGGACATTGCACGGCAAGAGCGTCTGATGGCCGCGGCCAATGCGCAGATCGGCGTGGCCAAGTCGGCTTATTATCCAAGCCTGCAACTGGCGGCTACCGCCGGCTTGGAGAGCACCGGTATCGGCAATCTGTTCTCTCTCCCGAGCTCGCTGTGGGCGGTCGGCGCAACGCTGGCACAGCCGCTGTTTTCCGGCGGCCGGATCCGCGCCGGCGTGGATTTCGCGCAAGCCGGATACCAGGACTCGGTGGCGCAATATCGCCAGACCGTGCTGGTGGCGTTTCAGGAAGTCGAGGACGCGCTGGCCGGACTGCGGGTGTTTGCAGGCGCGGCGAATTCGCAGGCGCTGGCCGTCGCGGACTCGCAGCGCGCGCTGGATATCGCGCTGAATCGCTATACCGGCGGGCTGGTCACCTATCTCGATGTAGTTACCGCGCAGCAAAGCTCGCTCGCAAATCAACGCGAGGCCGCGCAGATTCAAGGCGGCCAGTTGGTGGCTTCCGTAATGTTAGTGAAAGCGCTCGGCGGCGGATGGGACGCCCGCAGCCTTGCCGATATCCACGTTAAGCCCACCCTCAAGACAGCCTTCCTGCCTTAACTCACTCACACCCCTCCCTGACGGTCGCGGCTCGGTAGCTCAGTACGACTACTGAGCCGCGACCGTCAGGGAGCGGTTTCGCGGCATCTCGTGAATTCGTGATTACCTCGCGAGTGCATTTCCCACGAGTCAGATCTAAGTCGCGGCCTTGCAATGGGCATCGCATGGCACGTAAAATGCGACACCAAAAGCATGATATACAGACCACTTGGACAATCCGGAATTACAGCTTCCGTCGTGGCGCACGGCACGTGGGCCATCGGCGGATGGATGTGGGGAGGCACCGATGTACGGAAGTCGGTCCGCTCCATTCAAGCTTCGCTCGACGCCGGCGTCAACTTCATCGACACGGCGCCGGCCTATGGGCTCGGTCTTTCCGAGCGCATCGTGGGTGAAGCGATTCGTGGGCGCCGCGATAAGGTGATTCTAGCCACCAAATGCGGCTTGGTTTGGCACACGGCGAAGGGCAACTTCTTCGTCGATCAGAATGGCACGCGCATTCACCGTTATCTTGGCGCGGAGTCCATCCGCTACGAAGTCGAACACAGTTTGCGGCGTCTGGAGACCGACTATATCGATCTCTACCAGACGCACTGGCAGGATTCCACCACGCCAATTGAAGAAACCATGGGCACGCTGCTCGATTTGAAAAAGCAGGGCAAGATTCGCGCGATTGGAGTCTCCAACTGCACGGTCGACCAGGTGCGGCAATACCGGGCGGTGGGACCGGTGGACGCCGCACAGGAAAAGTTCAGCCTGCTCCACCGCGACTTGGAAACCGAATACCTGCCGTATTGCGCGCGGAATCATATGGCGGTGCTGGCGTATTCGCCGCTGGCCAACGGGCTGCTGACCGGCAAGGTCGATCCGGAGCGCGTCTTCCCGGAGGACGATTTGCGGCGCAATAACCCGCTGTTCAGCCGCGAGTCGCGGATTCATGTAAGGGAAATGTTCGACGACTTGCAACCAGTGGCGCGGAAGTACAACTTCACGGACGGTCAACTGGCGATCGCCTGGGCCCTCGCGCAGCCCGGCATCACGCACGCGCTGGTGGGCGCGCGCGACGAACGCCAGGCTGCGGAGAACGCCTGGGCGGGCAGTGTGTTGCTGGCCGCGGCCGATGTGATGCGAGTCACTGAAGCGGCGCACGCTGGCGCATTGGTGGAGGTCTAAGATGAAGACGCTTCGTTCAAACTTTCGTATTGCAATGGTATTGTGCGCTACGGCCGGATTCGTAGTAGGCTTCCGGGCGTTGCCGCTGCTTTCCGGCGGCACGCCTGGCGCCAACGAGACCGCGCAGGCGCCCTTCACAGATTATCGCCACGAGCAACCCGGCACGGTTCACAAAGTCACTTTAGCCGACCTGCCGGAGCCGTATCGCACGCAATCGGCCGACAACCGCCCGCATATCGTCCCGCGGCCCGCGGATGCCTGGCCCAAGGCTCTGCCTGGATTCACCGTCACGCAGTATGCCGCCGGTCTGCAAAATCCGCGGCTTATCCGGCGCGCGCCCAATGGCGATCTGTTCGTGGCGGAGAGCGAACCGGGACGTATCCGCGTGCTGCGCGGCGTGGGCGCGGATGGCAAGGCGCAGACCGTGGAAGTATTCGCCGCGGGATTAACGCAGCCCTTCGGCATCGCCTTCTATCCGCCTGGCCCGAATCCCCAGTTTGTCTACGTGGCGAACACCGGCTCGGTGGTGCGTTTCCCGTACCGCAATGGCGACCTGAAAGCGCGAGGCGCGGCCGAAACCATTGTTCCGGATATCCCATCCGGAGGCCGATTGACTGGCGGCGGACACTGGACCCGCGATCTCGCCTTCACGCTCGATGGCGCCAAAATGTTTGTCTCGGTCGGCTCGCACTCCAATGACGACGATGCCGACACTCATCCGGAGGAATACCATCGCGCCGATATCCTGGAGTTCAATCCGGATGGCACCGGAGGCCGGATTTACGCGTATGGCATTCGCAACGCGGTGGGCATTGCGACGAATCCCGCCACGGGCGAATTGTGGGCCTCGGTGAACGAGCGCGACGGCCTCGGCGACAATTTGGTGCCGGATTACATCACACATGTACAGCCTGGCGGGTTTTACGGCTGGCCATGGTTCTATATGGGTGGGCGCCAGGATCCGCGCCAGCAAGGCAAACATCCCGAGCTGCAGAGTAAAGTAATCACGCCGGATGTCCTGCTGCAGCCGCACAACGCATCTCTGGAGATGACCTTCTATGATGGCGAGCAGTTTCCCGCCGAATATCGGGGCGATATCTTCGCCGGCGAACATGGCTCTTGGAACAAGGCCGTGCGCACGGGTTACGAAGTCATCCGGGTCCCGATGAAAGCGGGGCACGCCACAGGAGAGTACGAGGATTTCCTAACCGGTTTTGTGACTGCCGGCGGCGACGTATGGGGCCGGCCGGTAGGCGTCGCCGTGGCGCAGGATGGCTCGCTGATTGTGACTGATGATGGCTCGAATAGCGTCTGGCGCGTCAGCTATTCAGGCCGATAGTCGTGGCGTATAGCCTAACAAGCTGCGGAAAAGACTTGTCGGGACCGCCCCCTTACGGTCGCGGCTCGGTAAACGCAAAGACGGAGCAACACTTCTGAGCCGCGCGCGTAAGCAAGCGGTTTTAGCCTCTTTTCCGCAGCCTGCTAAGGCGTACAATAGTGAAATGGCAAAACGAGTTGATGCTGAACATGCCCACGGTTCACCGCAGCCCGACATTGAGTACCCGGAAAGTCTCCAAAGAGAACTGTTGCATGCCGGCCCGGCGCCTGGAATAGAGGAGGTTCGGCGGCGGCTTTCCAAGATCCCCGGCTCAATGACTGCGGATTTCACTGCTGAGCGCGAGGATCGGTAAACTTGATCGACCCACCTTTTCGACACCAGCGCGTTGGCCAAGCTGTATCACGCGGAGGCCGGAAGCCCCAAAGTCGTCCAGATTGTCGAGGCGGTCGGAACAATCGCTCGCACTCCTGTCCGTTCTTTTTCGCATTGCCGGCGACGCAAGTCTGGGGGGCCGGCGTCATGGCCGCGCCGTTTGCAGGTGCGGCCTGGTTGATCGTCGCACGGTGCGCTCCTCCATCCGGGTGACCCGGCCGGTCAGCTCGGCGACTTTGCCGGTCAGTTGGTCATTTTGTCTTCCAGCTTGGAGAGGCGCTTGTCGTGTTCGGCCACGGTGCGGAAGAAGTTCTTGAGGTCGCGTGCGATAACCTCGATGCGGCGCCCCAGGGAGTTGAAGAGGCGGAAATTGAGCACCAGTGCGGTGATGGCTACCGCCACGGATCCGCCGGCGGCGATGAGGCCCACGGTTACGGTGTCTGTCATGCTCTTCTCCAGTGTAACTTAACCCCATGCACGGCGCATTGGGAGGGCGCGCGGGCCCGCACGGGCTGGCCAAGCAGGCTCCTGGCGCAAAGCTAGCTAGCTAGCCCCGTCCGCTATCATATAAAGAGACTCCCTCGCCCCGAAGCAGGCCGAAACGCACCCCATGAACAGCGCGAAGCTCTCACACCACGTGCTTTTCGAGTTTGAGCGACAATGCCGGGCAAGGGCGTCTTCACTTGCCTCGATCTCCCGGCTGACGACCGGTAAGTCCACCGACGTCGAAGTCATCCCATCGAAAAGGTCCCAGACCTACGAGACCCAGCGCCCCGGTTCACATATCCAGCGGCTTTATTCCCTCCTATTTTCAATAACTTGGCCCCGATGCCTCCGCCCCGCCCCAACCCCGCACGGTATCATTGAAGCGAAGGTAGACCAATATGGGCATCGAAAGGCACGCCGCACTGCCGGGAATCATGCAGAAATCTTCTCACAGGAGACTTGCGCGAGCATCGGCCTTCCAACCTGAATTGGCTTCGTCATTTTTACATCTATATGTAACTAGGCAACTTATTGGCTTTGTTCCGACGGAAAAGATGTACGGCAAAGGAGAGATCGGCCGGCCAAGCAGGCTCCTGGCGCAAAGCCAGCCCCGTCCGCTATCATATAAAGAGACCCCCTCGCCCCGAAGCAGGCCGAAACGCACCCCATGAACAACGCACCTCATCCGATCCGCAACATCGCCATCATCGCCCACGTGGATCATGGCAAGACCACCCTGGTGGACGCCATGCTCAACCAGAGCGGCATCTTCCGCGAAAACGAAGTACACGTCGAACGCGTCATGGATTCCAACGCCCTCGAGCGCGAGCGCGGCATCACCATCCTGGCCAAGATCACGGGCATCCGCTATCAGGGCGTCAAGATCAACATCGTGGACACCCCCGGCCACAGCGATTTCGGCGGCGAGGTGGAACGCGCCCTCAAAATCGTCGACGGCGTCATGCTGCTGGTGGACGCCAGCGAAGGCCCTCTGCCCCAGACCCGCTATGTTCTGATGAAGGCCCTCGAAGCCAAGCTGCCGCCCATCGTGGTCATCAACAAAATCGACCGCCCGGATGCGCGCGTACCCGAAGTGCTGAACGAAATTTACGATCTGTTCATCGATCTGGACGCCACCGAGGACCAGCTCGATTTTCCGGTCCTCTACACGGTGGCCAAGACCGGCGTCGCCAAGACTTCCATGGAAGACGATTCGACGAACCTGAAGCCGCTGTTCGACGCGATCCTGAAACATATCCCCGCGCCCGCGGGCGATCCCGCCGCAGTGCTGCAAATGCTGGTCGCCAATCTCGATTACAGCGACTATTTGGGACGGCTGGCCATTGGGCGCGTCTTTGAGGGCACGCTCAACTTCGGCGACACGGTGGCCATCTGCAAGCTGGATGGATCCCAGCACTCGACGCGCATTACGAAGCTGTACTCGTTCGAAGGCCTGAAGCGCGTGGACGAAACCATCGGCCGTCCCGGCGACCTGCTGGCTATCGCCGGCGTGGAAGGCATCACCATCGGCGAAACCGTCACCAGTGCCGAGACTCCCCTGCCGCTGCCCCTGGTGCAGATCGACGAGCCCACCATCGCCATGACGTTCACTATCAACACGTCGCCATTCGCCGGCCGGGAGGGCAGCTACGTAACCTCTCGCAATCTGCGCGAACGGCTCGACAAGGAGTTGCTCACCAACGTTTCCATCCGGGTGGAGGAACTGGGTCACGATACCTTCAAGGTGATGGGGCGCGGCGAGCTGCAACTGGCCATCCTGATCGAGATGATGCGCCGTGAAAGTTATGAGCTGATGGTGGGCAAGCCCGAGATCCTGACGCGCACCGTCAACGGCAAGGTGCAGGAGCCTGTGGAACTGCTGGTGATCGACTGCCCGGAGGCTTTCATCGGCGTGGTCATCGAGAAGCTGGGCAGCCGCAAGGGCAAGATGAACAAGATGGTGAACCACGGCTCCGGGCGCGTGCGGCTTGAATTTCACATACCCTCGCGCGGCCTGATCGGCCTGCGCAGCGAGATCCTGACCGATACGCGCGGCACCGCCATTCTGAACTCGCTGTTCCATGGGTACATCGAATGGCAAGGCGACATTCCCACGCGGCCCACCGGTTCGCTGGTGGCGGATCGCCCCGGCAAGACCACCGGTAACGCCATCTTCAATCTGCAGGAACGCGGCGAGATTTTCGTCAGTCCCGGAACCGAGGTTTACGAAGGCATGATCGTGGGCGAGAACGCGCGCACCGCCGATCTGGACGTGAACATCGTGAAGGAAAAGAAGCTCACCAATATGCGCGCGTCCACGGCGGATGAAGCCATCCGGCTGGTGCCGCCACGCATCCGGAACCTGGAGCAGTCCATCGAGTTCATCCGCGACGACGAATTCGTGGAAGTGACGCCCACTTCGATCCGGCTGCGCAAGAAGGTCCTGAAGGCCAACCAAAGATAACCGCATATGTCCAAAGCGCGGCCGAGCGCGGTGCTGGTGCTGATCGCGGGGTATGCGGCGCTGGTGTCCGCAGTGCTCGGAATCGTGCCGCTTTGGCTCGATGAGCTGCAACAGGTCGCGGCTGAGCGCGGGAGCTTGGCGGCGTTGCTGCGCTGGGTGCAGATGAATCCGGGCGCGGCGCCGCTGCCTTATCTGGCGCAGAGGGCCGTCGTCGATCTACTCGGTACCTCGGCTTATGTGGTGCGAATTCCGGCCGCCCTGTGCAGTATCGCGGGAGCGGCCGTCTTCGCGGCTCTTTGCGGCAGGTTCGGGATCCGCTCGCCGGCATGGGCCACGGCGCTGTTTTTGGCGCTGCCGCTGCAATTCCGGTATGCGCTAGAGGCGCGCGGCTACTCGCAGGGACTGCTGTGCGCGTTGGCCTCGTTGCTGCTGCTGTTGCGCGCTCGGGAGCGAGGCACAGTGGGGGCGGCGGCGCTGTACGGCACGTCAGTCGCATTGGGACTGTATTCGCAGCCGTTGACGATCCTGCCGGTATTCGGCGGGCTGTTCTGGCTGATAGGCGAACGGGACGCGACCTCGCGCTCCAAGCGGCTGATATTGGGCGGCGCGTTAATCGGAGTCGTGTCGTTCGTTCCGTGGTACCTGCTGCAACGCCAGGCGCTGGATGCATACGCGACCATGGCGCTGTATTTTTTCTCCTGGCGGCAGGTCACGCCGCTGGGGCTGCTGCACGAATTGAGCGGCGGTGGATATGTCTGCAGCGCGGCGTTGCTGGTAGCGGCGGCCGTGGGGCTGCCGACGCTACGGAACCGCCGATTGCTGGCGTGTGTGGCGCTGGCCGCGCTGGCGGGGCCGATCTTGGTCGACGCGCTGGTCAATTACTTCTTCGCGGCGCGGCAGCTTTTGTTTGCGGTGCCGGTGTTGGCGCTGTGCGCGGCGGGCGGCATCGAGCGGCTGCGCGCGGGAGGGCGCCGCTGGGCGGGCTATGCATTGCTGTTGGCTCTTTTTGCGGCGGCGGCGGTCGGCGACTACCGCCTGGCGACTGTTCCGAAAGACGATTTCGGAGCGCAAGCCCACGTGCTGTCGGCGCCGCTGCCCGCCGATGCGTGCGTGGCGGTGGCGCCGCCGACCCAGGTGACTTACTACGTGTTCCTGCGCCCCGAACTGGAGCGCAGGATTTGCGCGGAACCTCCGGCCGCCGCGCGGGTAATAGCGGTGATGAGTCCCTACAGCACGCAGGCGGAACGCGAGCAGTTGTCGCAGTTGTTGGATGGGGCTTACGATAAGGCGGCCGTGTTGCAATCCGGTGCGGGAGAGATTGACGAATACAGGCGTCGCTAACGACGCTTGCGCGCCGACAGCACGCCTGCATTCAGCCCCATCGTACTCAGGCCGCCGAAGAACCGCGCGTGCTCGATCTTGACGCAGCGGTCCATCACCACTTCGAGGCCGGCTTCGAGTGCGCGCACGGCGGCCTGCTCATGGATAACGCCAAACTGCATCCAGACGACTTTGGCTCCCGCCGCGATGGCTTCTTCCACAATAGCGGGCACGGCGGAGGATTCGCGGAAGATGTCCACGATTTCGAGCGGCGGTGGCACCTCGGCCAGCGTCGCGTAACAAGGGCGGCCCAGGATCTCCCGCTCGCGCGGGTTGACCGGAAAGATCTGATAGCCCGCCGCCCGCATATACAGCGCTACGAAATGGCTGGGGCGGTAAGGATTCGCCGAGAGCCCCACCATGGCGATGCGCCTGTACTGTTTCAGAATGCGCAGGTGCTGCTGCGCGGTGGTAGCGAAGCGCGTGCCGAGCACCGGCGACGTGCTGCTAACTTCGCCGCTCATGCCGCCTGCGATGCTTCGAGCGCCTGGTCCAGATCCCAGATAATATCGTCCACGTCCTCGATGCCCACCGACAATCGCACCAGGTCTTTGGTGATGCCCGCCGCAAGCTGCTGCTCGTCGTTCAACTGTTGATGCGTGGTGGAAGCCGGATGGATCACCAGGCTCTTGGCGTCGCCGATGTTGGCCAGGTGCGACAGAAGCTGCACGGAATCGATGAAGCGCCGCCCGGCATCCAATCCGCCCTTCACGCCGAAAGTCAGAATAGAGCCGCAGCCGAGCGGCAGATACTTTTTCGATAGCCCATGATACGGGCTCGATTCCAGGCCCGGATAGTTCACCCAGGTGACGTACGGGCTTTTCTCCAGATGCTGCGCGACGGCTAGCGCGTTGGCGCTATGGGCGTCCATGCGCAGCTTCAGCGTCTCGATGCCGGTGAGAAACAGGAACGAGTTGAACGGACTCATGCAGGGGCCAAAATCGCGCAAGCCTTCCACGCGCGCTTTGATGATGAAGGCCAGTTCGCCGAAGGTTTCCGAGAAGCGCAGGCCGTGATAACCGGGGCTGGGTTCGGTGAGTTGCGGGAAATGGCCGGCGGTCCACGGGAAGCGGCCGCTATCCACGATGACGCCGCCGATGGAGTTGCCGTGTCCGCCCAGGAACTTGGTGGCGGAGTGTACCACGATATCCGCGCCGTACTCGATTGGGCGGCAGAGATAGGGCGACGCCATCGTGTTATCGATGATCAGCGGAATGTGATGTTCGTGTGCGATGGCCGCGACCTTCTCGATATCCAGAATGTTCATGCGCGGATTGGCGATGGTTTCGCCGTAGAGCGCGCGGGTCTTGGGTGTGATGGCGCGGCGGAAATTTTCAGGGTCGTCCGGCTCGACGAAGATGGCGTTGAAGCCCAGGCGGCGGAAGCTGACATCGAACTGCGTGTAAGTGCCACCATAGAGCGTGCTGGCGGATACGATGTCGTCGCCCGGCTGCATCAGGCTGCCGATGGCCAGAAACTGGGCCGCTTGTCCGCTGGCGGTGGCCAGCGCGCCGATGCCGCCTTCGAGAGACGCCACGCGCTCCTCGAAGACGGCGGTAGTGGGATTCATGATGCGCGTGTAAATGTTGCCGAAGCGCTGGAGCGCGAAGAGCTCGGCGGCATGCGCGCTGTCTTCAAAGACGAACGAGGTCGTTTGATAGATGGGGACGGCGCGCGCGCCGGTGGCCGGATCGGGCTTTTGGCCGGCGTGCAGGGAGCGGGTGGAGAAACCCATTTGGCGGTCGGGGGTGGATTCGGGCATATCGTATTAGTTTAGCTGTTTGATGTTGTCCGTTGAGGGCGGCATGCAGATGCTTCCCAGGCGGTCGCGCGCGAGCTCCGCTTCGCCCCTACGGCTGGCATTCGAAGCGAAGGATACGCCGCAGTTCGTTCCGGACCTCCGTCGCTGACCGGCTGAGGTCCACCGTCGCAAAGGTGACCAAATGGTTCTGAATGACCGCATGTTCATGCAACGTCGCGCCAACAGCAGGGTGGAGAAACAGTCCGCGGGCTCCATCCCAACGGCGGTCCAGGCCCTCCTGTGATCGAATGTACGCGTACATCTGGTAAAGGTATCCGCTCTTGAGTCCGGCATCGCCGAATCTCCCAGTTGCAAGAATCGACGAAAACTTCGTGTCTACCACAACACGTGCGCCTTCGTGCGGTTCGTCGAGCACAATGTCGGTTACCATGCGCGGAAGGATGGCGGGAAGCCCCTCCGAGGCGGATGACACCTGCCAGCCGAGGGGAATGCTGCCGCGGACGCACCATCCTAGCGGTTCCAACTCGACGCGCGCGAACCCCAGGACAGCCTTTTCGAACAAGCGACGCACCCACGCCTCTTCCCGATCCGGCGTTGCGAGTGCCGTGGAGCCAGAATCCTGTGGGAAGGGCCAGATCGAAGGCAAGCTGGGAAAGGGCGATCATATAACGGTCGGCTGAGTCATTTCGTCCGATCTGATCCCGTGCGAGGTCGGCACGGGTTGGGCATGCGCCGCCGACACCCATCCGGGCAAGGCTCGATGCCAATGAGCGGCATCGGCGAACAAGGTCGGCGTTTTGGACGAGCCGTATCACTCTATCCAACGCCGATCTTACGAGCCTGTTACGCGGCGTATCGATTGTGAGTTCTTCAAAGCGGCAGAACACCTCGCCTTTTTCGAGAAGGAGGCGGGCCGCGGTCGTCAGGAAATCAACGTGCCCACGGACCCGGGTAACGGCGCTCTCGCGATGACGGTAGCCACGAGTAAGGTTTCGACGGAGTCTCAGATCGACGGAATCGGCGAGAAGGCGCGCGATTAGATCCGGGAGGTCGTCGATTTCGTCGTCCATTAGAACATTGCGAACCTCGCTGGCCCGTGTGAGGTCCGAGGCGTAGAGCATTAGGAGCCACAGATTTCGGACCGGGATGCGACCGATCCGGCGATCGCCCAGGGGCAGGCACGTCGACATCAGATCCCCGCAAGTAACTTAGCCCGTAGTTCCTTGGCTTTTTCCCGGTTGTCATACCAATACTCTTCCAGGAGAGGGCCGATTTCAGTCTCGACTTTGGCCCTGAACCATACCGGACCGTCGCGGATAACCTCGTCGGACTCTGGTGTCACATATGAGTGCCCGATCCGAAACTGCAGCCAAAGTGAGGCAGCCGAAGCTATCTCGTCATTGAGAGCACTGATCCGGGCTTCAATCTCCGCGAGGATCGCGTCATCAAGGCCGCACCTCGCAGACCATGCGCGCCAAGCGGGCCCCAACCTCGGTTCGAGATCCACGAGCGCAAAGCGGCGGCGCAAAGCAAGATCGACCATTGCCAGCGACCGATCTGCGACATTCATAGTACCGATGACGTAAAGGTTCTTTGGCACATGAACGCGCTCTCCGGGGAATTTGCGGTATGCGAGTTCCAAAGCTTCGGAACGATGGCGCTTCGTGTCTTCCAGCAGGGTAAGCATCTCCCCAAAGATCTGGGCGGGGTTGCCGCGGTTAATTTCCTCGATCACGAGCACGAACGGTCGATCGGGCTCGCTGCCCGCGGCCTCAATCGCTTGCATGAGAATGCCGTCCACCAGCGCGAGTCGGCCGTCTCCCGCTGGCCGCCACCCGCGCACGAAGTCCTCGTAAGCAAGCGACGGATGAAACTGGACGACCCGTAGCCTGGACTGGGTTGTTTCTCGGTCATTGGATCCAACGAGCGCGAATCCGAGACGCTTCGCCAGCCAGGTTTTCCCGGTACCAGGAGGGCCTTGTAACACAAGGTTCTTTTTGGATCGCCATCGGTTCAGAATCTCTTGGAGTTCCCCAGCCGTAAGAAAGCACCCCTCTGAGACGATCATATCGACCGTGTAAATCGGTCCCTCATCAACCACCAAGATCTCGCCTTCAGCGATTTCCGTCTGTTCGACCGGGTTGCCAGAAGCAGCCACCTGGACGCCGTATTTCTCGGCCCAATAGGGCCGCTCCAGGAACCATCCGTAGTCCTGCGGCCCGCCCCCGAAGGCAAAGTCAACTAGGCGTCGCCCAACCTCGCTTTCGATGTCGGCTTCGACAATCGCCGTACGGTAGGTATAGAAGTACCAATCCCGCGGCGTGGACGGCCGGTCCCACCCGACCTTTACCCTGCGCCCGTCATTCAGGTTTTCGAGGATCGTGCCGGTCGCCTTGATCCGCATGACCGATACGGGCTTTCCGCCGACGTCGAAAGGCAGCCCACGCTTTTGCACGAAGCTCGCCTTTATCGCGATTCGGTCGCCCGGCTTCATGCGCCGGACGAGTTCGGAGGATTGGTCCTCGGTGTGCCCGTTCTCCCATATTCCTTCGGTTAGAAAGCGCGCGGCCTGATCGGCTTCCCAAACCGCACCCACGAACCAGTACGCCACATCGTCGCCAGTTTCGTCGTCGGCAAGCTCCGGAGCAGGCAGATCCTCCTCGTCTGGTTTAGAGCCTGGGCGGTTTGCATTGCGGATGCGGACATAAAGATCCCAGGTCTCCTCTGGTGCGAGATGTGTGTTGCGGCCTTTGGGTGTTAGTCCCCAGAAACCTCGCCTGGGCGCGGTAACAAGGTCCGCTTTAAACAAGTAGAATCTCGCCCAGTGGACATCGTTTTCAAAAATGGTCTGTTTGTTCTTTGCCTTGATCAGTCGCGTCAGGTCATCGACCGGGACATCGATCCTGGCCCTTATCCAGGCACGGGCTTGCGCGGGCCGCATGGGCGCGGGGTCGGTAAAACGAAGCGCGTCCAGGAGCAGCGGGAAGTACTTAGTGAACCGGTTGCCTCGTACCTCGGTCATCTCAGCGATTCTCCCTACGGGACCTCAAGCCAGCGGTGAAGGCGCGACCTGATCGTAGTACGAAAGCGGACGCTGGCTAGCTCTGTGATGGCTGCTCCAGTTTTCTGAGGCGCGTGTAGAGATCGTCGATAGCCTGCTGCTGTGCATGCTGCCGGGTCAGCAGTTCGGTCATCTGCCGATCGGCCTGAATGTCGGCGCGAGACATCGCTGCCAAGCGGCCATCCACATGCAACATGGTGGCTTCGACCCGATCGAGGCGCTCGCCCACTTGCGCAAAACCTTCGCGCGTTTCCTGCCGAAGCGCGCCGACCTCGCGCTCCAGATCCTGCCGAAGGGCGCCGATTTTACGTTCCAGACTCCCCTTAATATCGACCAGCATATTCTCGATGCTGTCCATCCGCCTATCGCCTTCAACAATTGTACCCGAAACAATTATGCCATGGCCAGCGGTTCGGCGCGGGTTTCGTCAAACAGCATCAAGCGGCACCGTCTATACTACTCTAGGAGAGGCTACCATGGCGGTGAGACTACATCTCGATTGGGAGCTTCCCGATGGGGCTCTGGAGGAGCCGTTTCGAACGGATCTTGTCGAAGCAATCAGGCGGGAAGCGGCGTTGCGCCTGTTTGCCGGCGGCAAGATCGGTTCCGGATATGGCGCTCAGATGCTCGGGATCTCCCGGTGGGAATTCATCGATCTGCTGCGCGAAAGAGGCATCCCCATTTTTTCGTATGGCGAGGACGAGTTGGATCGGGAACTCGCTGCTTTTGATGGACTAGCCCCAGAGGCCGAGCCGCACGCCTGAATCCGGCAACGGCTTGATCTGCCTGCCGGTGGTCGCCGATTCGCATCGGCGCGGACGGAACACTCAGGAGTCGTATTTGCCCCAAGCGCCGATGAAGTCGCGCGCGCCGTGTATCAACGCGAGCACGTGGATTTGCTTTGCATCTACGCTGTAGACAAGGCGATAGCTGCGCACCAAGAGTTCGCGGATCTCGTGCCGCCGGAGTTCAGGAACCACGCGCCCGCGTTCCCAGAAAACGCGCAACGAACGGCCGGCTGCCCGCACCTCGCGCACGAAGGCGGCCGCGTAGTATCGCGAATCTCTCGCGATGTAGTCAGCCGCCTCTTCGAGGTCGGCTGACGCGGCCTGGGTCCAGACTACGCGCCGAGCCATTTCTGCATTCTACGTTCCATCTCCTCCTCGGAGACTACCCGGCCCACTTCGACGTCCTTGAGGCCGCGCTCGATTTTCTCCCTCACGTAGATGTGATACTGGATATCCTCGAAGGTCGCGTCATCCGGGATCTGGTCCAGCAGCGAGCGGACTTCTTGTTTGGCTGTGCTCATCTTGATTTCAGTTTACACGATGAGACGAACTCGCGGATGAGCGGATGCACCAGGCCCTTCATCGAGGAGCGCTCCGGTTGGAAAAGCGTCATCAGGAAAAACGGATGCTGCCGCAGGCGAATGATCCTGATTTCGCCGGCAGTCGTCGGTGCCTTCCACGTGAAGGCCGTCCCGGCCACGAATCGATTGCGCGAAGTACGGGTTTAGTCCGTAGCTGCAACGATAGCCTTCCTCCACGCGATCCGTTCCATAAAGTCTCTCAGCCAACGAGCCGGGAGTCAGTCGGATTGTGCCGGTCACTTCCACCAGGGAGCACGAGAGCCTCGAAATGACAGGGTGCTCCGCTTCGGGATTCAGTTCCGCATGCGCGGCGTCCGTTGCGCCGAGCACGTTCCGGAAGTACTCGATCAGGGCGTGTTGGAAGCCGCCGCATGTTCCCAGGAAAGGGATTTCCTCAGTGCGGGCGAGAGAGATGGCGGATATTGCGCCTTCCGTGTTGGCGTATGGCGAAGCGGGCACACACCAGATTCCTTGATAGCCTCGCAAGGCGTGGAACTCTTCGGCGCTGGTCAGTTTGGACGTGTGTATCCACGCCGGCTCGACATCGACGTCCAGAGATTTGGCGGCCAATTCCAGGGCAGGCGGAATGGCGACATGGGCTGTCACAGACGCGCTGTAATCGCCGATCAGCGCGATTCGGATCTTTTGCGTCAGGTCCGCCCCACGAGGTACTCATCGATGCCGCTCGCGGCGTGGCGGCCTTCGGCGATGGCCCAGACCACCAGCGATTGGCCCCGCCGCATGTCGCCGGCGGCGAAGACTCCGGGGACGGACGTCATGTAATTCTCGCCCGCTTGCACGTTGCCTCGCGCGTCCAGCTTCACTCCTAGACTGTCTAGGAGACCGCCCTTTACCGGGCCGAGGAAGCCCATGGCGAGCAGCACAAGGTCGGCGTCGAGAGTAAATTCGGTGCCGGGGATGGGCTCGAACTTCGGCGGCGGCCCGACGTGCGCGGCATGCAACTGCTTCACGTTGCCCTGTTCATCGCCCGTGAAACTGGTGGTGGCGATACTCCAATTGCGGATGCCGCCTTCTTCATGCGAGCTTTCCGTGCGCAACTGCATCGGCCACAAGGGCCACGGAGTGGATGGCGCGCGCTCGGGAGGTGGCTGCGGCAGCAACTCGAACTGATGCACGGAGACGGGCTTGTGCCGGTGCGAAGTGCCCAGGCAATCTGCGCCCGTATCGCCGCCGCCAATGATCACGACGCGCTTGCCCGCGGCGGATACAGGCGACGACCGCCCCAGGAACTGCATGGCGAAGTGGATACCGTTCAACTCGCGGCCAGGAACGGGGAGATCCCGCGGCTGCTCCGCGCCGCTAGCCAGCAGGATGGCGTCATAATCGCGGCGCAGATCTTCGACGGGAATGTCGCGGCCGATGTGCGCGTTGGGAACGAACTCCACGCCCTCCCCGCGCATTTGCTCCAAGCGCCGGTCGATCAGGTGCTTCTCCATCTTGAAATTCGGGATGCCGTAGCGCATCAGGCCGCCGATGCGGTCGTTCTTCTCGTAGACGGTGACGGCGTGTCCGGCGCGGCGCAATTGCTGCGCGGCGGCCAGTCCCGCGGGGCCGGAGCCGACGATCGCGACGCGCTTGCCGGTGAGTATCTGGGGCGGTTCGGGCACGATCCAGCCTTCGGCGAAGGCGTGATCGACGATGGTCTTTTCGATCTGCTTGATGGTGACCGGCGGTTCGCTGATGCCGAGCACGCAGGCGGCTTCACAGGGCGCGGGACAGATGCGGCCGGTGAACTCGGGGAAGTTATTGGTGGAATGCAGGACGCGGATGGCTTCGCGCCAGTGGCCGCGGTAGACCAGGTCGTTCCAATCGGGAATGATGTTGGTGAGTGGGCAACCCGTATGGCAGAACGGCACGCCGCAATCCATGCAGCGCGCGCCTTGGGCCCGGATTTTTTCTTCGGGAAAATCGAGGTAGATTTCGAACCAATCGTTGATCCGCTCGGTGGCGGGGCGGCGCGGGGGGAGTTCCCTTGTGTATTCCAGGAAGCCGGTCGGTTTACCCATGGACCACCTCTTGGGCGGCGGCGCGCCGTGGCTGGTGGCTAGTGGCTGGTGGCTGGTGGCTTTGTTTCAGGGCGCGTTTGTATTCGTGTGGGAAGACCTTTATGAATTTGGGAAGAATGGCGGACCAATGTTCCAAGATCCAGTTGGCGCGCGGGCTTCCCGTAAACTCCGCGTGTTTTTCGATCAGGCGGCGCACGATGGGTTCGTCGCCGTCGACTGGTTCCAGATCCACAGCGGCGGTGTTGCAGCGTTTTTCGGCGAAGTCGCCGCGCTCGTCGAGCACGTAGGCTATCCCTCCGCTCATGCCGGCGGCGAAGTTACGGCCGCATTTGCCGAGCACGACCACCCTGCCTCGGGTCATGTATTCGCAGCCATGGTCGCCCAGCCCTTCGACTACCGCGGTCGCGCCGGAGTTGCGCACGGCGAAGCGTTCGCCCGCCATGCCGTTGAAGAAAGCCTCGCCGCTGGTTGCGCCATAGAGCACCACGTTGCCGATCAGGATATTTTCTTCGGGCAGGAAGGTGGAATCGCGCGGGGGGTAGACGATCAGCCGCCCGCCGGAGAGTCCTTTGCCCACGTAATCGTTGGCGTCGCCTTCGAGCGTCAGCGTCACGCCTTTGGCTAAAAACGCGCCGAAGCTTTGGCCCGCCGAGCCGGTGAATTCGAAGCGGATAGTATCGTCGGGCAATCCCGCGGATCCGTAGCGGCGGGCAATTTCGCCGCTCAGCATCGCGCCCACGGTGCGATGCACATTGCGAATGGGCAGCTTGATCTCGATGGGGCTTTGGCGGTCGAGCGCCTCGCCGGCCAACTCGATCAGCTTGTAGTCGAGCGCCTGGGCCAGGCCGTGATCCTGCGACTGGATGCAGCGGCGCGCTACGCGGGCGGGCACTTGCGGGCTATGCAGGATGGCGGAAAAATCCAGGCCCTTGGCCTTCCAATGGTCCACGGCCTGGCGCGGCTCGAGCATATCGACGCGGCCCACCATTTCGTTGAAGCTGCGGAAGCCCAGTTGCGCCATGTATTCGCGAACCTGCTCGGCGATGAAGAAAAAGAAATTGATGACGTGCTCGGGCTGGCCCTGGAATCTCGCGCGCAGCACGGGGTCCTGCGTGGCGATGCCCACCGGGCAAGTGTTCAGGTGGCACTTGCGCATCATGATGCAGCCCATGGCGACCAGCGGCGTGGTGGCGAAACCGAACTCCTCCGCGCCCAGCAGCGCGGCGATCACCACATCGCGCCCGGTCTGCAGTTTGCCGTCGGTCTGCACGCGGATGCGTCCGCGCAGGTCGTTCATCACCAGCACCTGCTGGGTTTCGGCGAGGCCCAACTCCCAGGGGATGCCCGCGTGCTTGATGGAACTGAGCGGAGATGCGCCGGTGCCGCCTGAATCGCCGCTGATCAGGACCACATCGGCATGCGCTTTGGAAACGCCCGCGGCCACCGTGCCCACGCCCACTTCGGCCACCAGCTTCACGGAGATGCGCGCGCGCGGATTGACGTTCTTCAGGTCGTAGATAAGCTGCGCCAGATCTTCGATGGAATAAATATCGTGATGCGGCGGCGGCGAAATCAGGCCCACGCCGGGGATGGAATGGCGCACGCGCGCGATGGTTTCATCCACCTTGTGGCCAGGGAGTTGGCCGCCTTCGCCGGGCTTCGCGCCCTGCGCCATTTTGATTTGCAGCTCGTCGCAATTGACCAGGTAATTAGTGGTCACGCCGAACCGCGCGGAGGCCACCTGCTTGATGGCGCTTCTGCGCCAGTCGCCATTGGGATCGCGCTGGAAGCGGGCTTCGTCTTCCCCGCCTTCGCCGGTGTTGGATTTCCCGCCGATGCGGTTCATGGCGATGGCCAGCGTTTCGTGGGCTTCCTTCGAAATCGAGCCGAAGGACATGGCGCCGGTAGCGAAGCGCTTGACGATATCTGCGGCCGGCTCGACGTCTTCGATCGGAATGGAGCGGCCGGATTGCTTGATCTCGAGCAGGCCGCGCAGGGTACATAACTGGCGGTTCTGTTTGTCAATCAAGTCGGTGTATTCGCGGAAGGTTTGCGGGCTCTGCTGACGGACGGCGTGCTGCAGCTTGCTAATCGTCATGGGATTGAGCAGGTGATACTCGCCGCGCACGCGGTACTGGTAGTTGCCGCCCACGGGCAACTCCGTGTCGTAGCCGGTGACCGGCTGGAACGCCAGGGCGTGTTTCATTTGCGCTTCGCGCGCCAGGACGCCGAGGCCGACGCCTTCGATACGCGAAGCGGTTCCGGTGAAGTACTTATCGATCAGAGACTTGTTCAGCCCGATGGCTTCGAACACCTGCGCGCCGCGATAGCTTTGCAGCGTGGAGATGCCCATCTTGGAGAAGGTCTTGAGCAGCCCTTTATTGACGGCCTTGATGAAGTTGGCCTTGGCGTGGGCCGGGTCGGTCGATTGCGATGACAGGGTTTCGAACGCCAGATAAGGATTGACGGCGCTGGCGCCATAGCCGATCAAAAGGGCAAAATGCATGACTTCGCGCGGCTCGCCGGATTCGATGATCAGGGCGACTTGGGTGCGGGTTTTTTCGCGCACTAGGTGGTTGTGAACGGCGGCCAGGGCCAGCAGGCTGGGGATGGGCGCGTACTCTTCATCCACGCCGCGGTCGGAAAGAATCAGCAGCGTATATCCGGATTTGATGGCGAGCGATGCGCGGCGGCAGAGCGAGTCGAGGGCGCGCTCCAGGCTGACCGCGCAATCCGGGACGCTGACCGAGAACAGGGCGGGCAGCGTGGTCGCCAGGAAATCGCCGTGCGAGACGCGGCGCAGCTTTTCGAGATCGCGGTTGCTGAGGATGGGATGCGGCAACCGCAGCGTGTGGCAATGCTGCGGAGTCTCATCGAGGATATTGCGCTCGGTGCCGATGTAGCTGATGAGCGACATCACCATCTCTTCGCGGATGGGATCGATCGGCGGATTCGTCACCTGCGCGAACAATTGTTTGAAGTAATTGAACAGCGGCTGCGCGCGGTCGGAGAGGCAGGCGAGGGGCGTATCGGTGCCCATGGAGCCGACCGGTTCTTCGCCCTTTTCGGCCATGGGGGCGAGGATCATTTTCATGTCTTCGTCGGTATAGCCGAAGGCGCGCTGGCGGCTCAGCAGCGTTTCGTGGTCGGTATGATGCTGGCGGGAAGGCTCGCCCAATTGGTCCAGCGTGACCTGGTTTTCGGCGAGCCACTGGGCGTAAGGCTGGCGCGAGTAGAGGCGCTGCTTGATCTCCCTGTCGGAAACGATGCGGCCTTCCACCGTATCCACCAGGAACATTTTGCCGGGCTGCAGGCGCCCCTTTTTCTTGACGTTTTCGGGTTTGATGGGCAGCACGCCGGTCTCAGAAGACATGACGACCAGATCGTCGTGCGTGACGATGTAGCGGGCGGGGCGCAGGCCGTTGCGGTCGAGGGTTGCGCCGATGACGCGGCCGTCGGTGAAGGCAATGGCGGCGGGACCGTCCCAAGGCTCCATCAGCGAGCAGTGATATTCGTAGAACGCCCGTTTATCGGGGTGCATGTGCGGGTTGCTGGACCAGGCTTCGGGGATGAGCATGGCCATGGCGTGGGGCAGGTAGCGGCCGGCCATGAAGAGGAGCTCGAGGGCATTATCGAAATTGGAGGAATCGCTGCCGCCGGGCGCAACGATGGGGAAGAGCTTGCGGATGTCGTCGCCGAACAGGGGCGAGGCGAGGATCGACTGGCGGGCGTACATCCAGTTGACATTGCCGCGCAGGGTGTTGATTTCGCCGTTGTGGGCGACGTAGCGATAGGGGTGGGCGAGCTGCCAGGTGGGGAAGGTGTTCGTCGAGAACCGCTGGTGGACGAGGCAGAGCGCGCTCATCACGTCGGGATCGGATAGCTCGCCGTAGAAGTGCGCCATTTGGGGAGCGAGCAGGAGACCTTTGTAGACGATGGTGCGGGCGGAGAGCGACGGGATGTAGAAATCGCCCTTGTTCGGCAGGTTGGAGGCGGCGACTTCGGTTTCGGCGCGTTTGCGGACGATGTAGAGCTTGCGTTCGAGCGCGTCGGGATCGCAGCGCTGGGTGCAGCCGATGAAGATCTGCTGGATATAGGGCTGCGAAGCGCGGGCCACGCGGCCGATGGCATCGCCATCCACTGGAGTGTCGCGCCAGCCGAGGACGGTGAGGCCTTCCTCGCGGACGATGCGCTCCAGGATGCCTTCGCAGGAGAGGCGCTGATGGGGCTCGACGGGCAGAAACGTCATGCCAACGCCGTATTCGCCTTCGGCCGGGAGGGTGAAGCCGAGGGTAGCGCATTCGCGGGCGAAGAATTTGTGGGGAATCTGGATGAGGATGCCGGCTCCGTCGCCGGTTTCCGGATCGCAGCCGCATGCGCCGCGGTGGGTAAGGTTGATGAGGACCTGGATGCCCTTGGCGATGATGTCGTGGGATTTGTGGCCTTTGATGCTGGCGACGAAGCCGATGCCGCAGGCGTCGTGCTCGTGGCGGGGGTCGTAAAGGCCTTGGGGGGCGGGCAGATGGGGGTTAGAGGCTGGGGGCTGAGGGTCGGGGCCGGGGATACACCTGGATTCGGTCATGTTTTTCTCCGGGGGAAGCTTTAGTGTAGCACCGCGATGGGCGGCGGCGGCCTCGCGAAGGAAGCAATCAGTACAATTCTTTCGGGTAGCAGGAACCCGCCAGAGGTGCAAAGCCACGAACTCTATTTCCTGCTTAGGCTCACGGAAGCTGGGTCAGCCGCGCCATTATAGCTTGGTCGCCAATTCCCTCGATTAGGCCCCAGCGTCTTGCCCCGAATTAGGAACTTCTGACGCGGACGGTCGCCCGAAACGGTGCTCTGGGAAATTACGGCCAGACGGAACCGAGCCAACTTGGAAGCGCGGTTATTCTGGCGCCAATTGCGGATCGAGCGTCCGCCCCACTGAAAAAGATCGCGCTCTGATCCGCGGTTCGGTAGGTGCGGAGCCAGCACATTGCGTCGCAGGAAGCGTAAAATGACCTGATGGCGGCGCCCACCGATCGTCTATCCGGCACGTTTTGGCTGCTGTTCCTCTACGACGTGTGCGAAGAGATCCGGCTGGAGGAGTTGCGCGCCATCCTGGGGGCGCAGCCGGCCGGACGGGAGCCTAGCTTCCGGCGGCCGACGCCGGAGTATGTCCGGTTCGAAAAGCCGCCGGTCATCGAGTCCCTGGAGCCATTGCCGCTCGAAACCGGCGAGCGGTTGCAAGCCCAGATGCATTACTACGAGTATGGCGTGGTGTCGATCGAGCTGCGGTTGCCGTTTGAGTTCGATTGGCAGGAATTGCTGCGCTTGTCCGGCCGGTCGATCGCGGCGCCGGAGATCGAGAAGCGGGCGGCCGATTGCGTCCGGCGGAGCCTGGCGCGCGCGGGCCCAGCCTTGGTGAAACCGTATACCGACTGGCTCACCGAAGATTACTACATCATCCAGCTCCGCCCGATGATGAAGGCCGACGGCAGCCCGGTGACGGCCCAGGAGCTGATCGCGGAGCGCGGCGAAGAGATCGCGCAAGTTGTGCGCGGCGAAGAAATTCCACTGGCGGACGAGGAGCGCACGGAGATCCTGCAATCGCGCCTTTCCTACTATCCCGACGATTTGGTGGTGGTGGGCTGGACCGCCGCGCTGGTCTACGACACGCCGGAAGACGCGCTGCCGGTGATGCAACTGCTGGAATACGCCAATTCGCAGTTGATCGAATTCCGTTATTACGATGAGATGCTGACGCGGCTGCTGGCGGACGTCTACCGGTCGCTCGACAAGGGCACGGGCGTGCTGGCGCGTTGGCGCCTGGCGCGGGAAGCCGGACGCCTGAACACCATCCGGCTGGATGTGCGCGAACTGACCGAGCGCATGGACAATTCCATCAAGTTCCTCAGCGACATGTACTCCGCGCGTGTCTACCGCCTGGCCGCGGGCAAGGTGGGTGTGACGGATTACCGCAAGCTGGTGGACGAGAAGCTGCACACCGCCGGGGAGTTGTACCAGTTCATGATGGACCAGTTCCAGCAGGGGCGCGCGTTCGTGTTGGAGCTGATGGTGGTGGTCATCCTAGTGATCGAACTGGTGTTCCTGTTCGAGGGAAAGATGTGATGGCAGAACATGGCGGCGGGTTCCTTATTATGGTTCTACGTTTAACGGCTGCCGTGGTATACTGCCCATTTGATACGCTCGTTCCGGTGCAAGGAGACTGAAAAGTTTTTTTACCGCGAACACAGCAAATTCGGCAACATTGCCGCGGTGGCGCGGCGAAAGCTGCGCATGCTGGACGACGCCGAAGTGTTGGAGGACATGGCAGCAGTGCCAGGAAATCGGCTCGAAGCTTTGGGCCGCGACCGGAAGGGCCAGCACAGCATCCGGATCAACGACCAATGGCGAATTTGCTTTATTTGGCGCGAAGGCGCGGCGGATAAGGTCGAGATCGTCGACTATCATTAGCGAGGCGAAACCAGAGTGGCTAACAACAATCGGCTTCCACCTATTCACCCGGGAGAGATCCTGCGCGAGGAGTTCCTGTCCCCCCTCGGCATGTCGGCAAATCGTTTGGCGCTGGCGCTACGGGTGCCTGCGACTCGGATCAACGACATCGTCAAAGAACGGCGGGGCATTACGGCGGATACCGCCCTCCGTCTATCTTGTTACTTCGGTACGACGCCCCGGTTCTGGATGAATATCCAGGCGTCCTGGGAGTTGGAGATGGCGGAAGACGAACTGGGCAATGCGGTAAGACGTGAGGTGCTGCCCAGGAGCGCGTGAGTGCGTGGGTATCCGGTCCGCACGCTTTGTTCAAAGCTCCCCTTTCGCCGCATGCCATAGTTCTGTAATGAAAAATACATTTCGCCTCAGGGATTCTTTGACAAAAAGAACGCCGTATATATAATAATTCTGTCCACAATAAGGAAGGCACTATGCGAAGACGATGCGTTCCTCCCGCGTTTGTTGTGTGTTTACTGTGCTCGCTGATGCTGAACGGCTGCCACTCGGCGCCGAAAACCGAGTCGGAACAACCGAGGCTGGCCGCAACCACGCCCGGCTCATCCCTGCCGCCGAACTCATGGATCGTGCCGGTCGACGTGTCGCCCACCCAAAATCCGACGCAAGCGAACTGGACCACATTGGCGTGGCAAGAGTTCGTGGCGCTGAACTGGCCGTCGGCCACTCCGGCGACTTCCTCCGGGATATCGGGCCTGCCTAATCCGCAGCTCTCCATCGGCGCCAGCAGTTCCAACGGGGCGATGATTCCAACCGTATGGCTGACGTATCGGAGCGTAGCCAACACCATGCTGCCGGGGGCGCAGGATCCGGGGCCCTGGCAAAGCAATCCAGCGGCGCTTCCCTCCGGGTGCGCGGCGATGGCGTCGCCGTACCAAGTGTCGGCCGGATTCCAGCCCATGCTTCTGAATCTGATTTCGAAATTCAGCAGCCCGGTTGCCGGCAGCAATGTCGATGAGGCCAGCGGCCCTCCCTTGATTGAGCAGTCCGGCTGGTTTGTCACGTACGATATTCGCATCGATCAGTCCGAATACAACTACATCCAGACGAACGGATACTACAACGCGGCGACGCAGGTGAGCACCGAGGCCGCTAATGGACAATTGCAGCCGATTCCCAGAACCGGCGCGGGCATGCCGTCTCTGGCGAACTTCGGCGCTCTCGAAGTGAAGGCCGCCTGGCGCATCCTGAATCCCGCGACCGACCAAGCGATTATCCCGCGCTACTACACCCAGGCGGGATATTTCCTGCAGCAGGACGGCAAGACGTGCCAGGGGCCGGCCTTGTTTGGACTCATCGGCTTACATATTCTGCGCTTGACTCCCACGACGCCCGCGACCTGGTTTTGGGCCACTTTCGAGCAGGTGGATAATGTGGCGCCTCCTCCGCAGGGCGGCTCCGCGACCCTGGCGGCCGCCAATACTCCGAATGGAAACTGCAGCTCGGGGACCTACAATGTGGCGCCCTCCAAGACGCAATATCCTCCGAACCAAGACATCCCATGGACGGGCACGGCTACGCCGGTGGTAAATGTTTGTCAGTTGACGAATGTCGGTTCAGCCGTACAATCGGCCAATCAAACGTGGCAAAACAACCTGCAAGGAACGGTCTGGGCCAATTATCAACTGATCGATACCATCAATCCGTCGGTGCAGGGCGGGCCCACCAATCCGATCCCCGTAACGAGTGCGAACGTAAACACCAACATCCTGGCGAATACCACCATGGAAACCTACCTGCAGGGGGCCGGCGCCGGACAAGGCCAGAGCTGCATGGATTGCCATGCATTCGCCACGCCTCAAGGCGCGCCGCAAACGAACCCATCCGCGAATCAGGTTTTCACTTTCGTGCTGTCGAACGCGGGTATGCCGCTCAGTGCCACGGCCGCGGCTAGGAAGACGGCGCAACGGCTGCCGAAGAAGGTCCTCGATATCCTGGGCGGCATGCGCAAGCGGCATTGACCTCGGCGCTCGCCGAAGAGCGGGTTCTGGAGAACCCGCGCAGGCCTGGAGGCCCGCCCCACGAGGCAATCGATAAGGCCAAACTCCAGAGCCGGCTGCGGCCAGATTGCCCGCCCCACCCCGGCACAGTACACTGTAAGTCTGATGGACCGCATCGGACGCTACAAGATCGTGCGCGAACTGGGCCGCGGCGCCATGGGCGTCGTGTACCTGGCCACCGATCCCACCATCGGCCGTCCGGTGGCCATCAAAACCATCCGCCTGGGCGAAGTCTCGAACGCCGAGGAGCGCGCCCGCCTGCGCGAGCGCCTGTTCCGCGAGGCGCGCTCGGCCGGCGTGCTCTCCCACCCCGGCATCGTCACCATCTACGACATGGAAGCGCAGGACGACGTGGCCTACATCGCCATGGAGTACGTCAACGGCCCCACGCTCGACCAGCTCATTTCCGGCCAGCCGCTCCCCTCGGACCGCATGTTCAGCATTCTCGGCCAGACCGCCGTGGCGCTCGATTACGCCCACCAGAAGGGCATCGTGCATCGCGACATCAAGCCCGCCAACATCATGATCACCGAGGACGGCTCGTCTAAGATCACGGACTTCGGCATCGCCAAAATCAGCACCAACGAGCAGTTCACCATGACCGGCGCCATCGTGGGGACGCCGCACTACATGGCGCCAGAGCAGGTGCAGGGGCTGGCGGTGGACGGGCGCGCCGACCAGTTCTCGCTGGCCGTGATCGCGTTCGAAATGCTGACCGGCGAGAAGCCTTTCACGGGCGAACAGCTTACCACGGTGGTTTACAAGATCGTGGCCGAAGAGCCTGTGCCGGCGCACCGGCTGAATTCCACGCTGAACCAGGGGATCACCAACGTGTTGCGCCGCGCGCTGGCCAAGAAGCCCGATGCGCGCTACCCCAACTGCCAGAAGTTCGTCGACGCGCTGGAAGCGGCCTGCGCGGCTGCCAAGGGCTGGAAGCCGTTGCCGCGGGGCGGCGGCCTGAACCTGCCCACTGCCGTCGATGCGCGCCGACCGGCCAACGTTTCGCTGGACCGCAGCACCGAGGAAACCAAGCCCAGCTCGCGCCGCAGGATGGGAATTCTGCCGGTGCTTTTTGCGATCCTGGTGGCGGCAGGACTGGTGGTGCTGATCGCCTGGCAAGCCGCGCCCTGGCTTACAGGGTCCGGCGATTCCAGTCCCAAGGCGCCCGTGACCGAATCCCAGCCACCCGCGACGCAGCCGGCGCCCGCGCCCGCGCCCGAGGAGAAGAAGCCCAGCCCCATGCCGCCGGCCCAGGCAACGCCGGACGTCCCGGAAAAGACCGCGGACGGGACGGCGCCGGATCGCGGTCCCATTCCGCCGCCGATCGGCACGGAGCAGCCCGTGCGCTCCACGGCACGCCAGCCCTTGCCGGACCTATCGTCCAGCCCGTATGTGAAGGTCGCCGTGGCCACCATTCCTCCCGACGCTACCGCCATGCTGGACGATCGTCCCGACAGCGCTTGCACTACGCCCTGCGCGCTGGATGCTACGCCGGGACAGCACAGGGTCAGCATCAGCCGCCAAGGCTACCAGACCGAGCATCGCCTGGTCACGGTCGGCAACACGGCGGTCGAAATCCCGACGGTCGCCCTGCGCGTGCCCGGCGGCATCCTGATGCTGGCCAGCGTCCCGACGGGCGCCCGCATCTTCGTGAACGGCACGGTATCGGATCAAACGACTCCGGCGAAGCTGCAACTGGCGCCGGGCAAGTACAGCATCGCCATTGAGAAAGATGGCCGGCGAAGCACCAAGGAGGTGGAGATTCAGAACGGCATCACGCGCTTTGAGAAGATCCTCATGGAGCGGTGATATGACCATGGTAAAATGACTAATCATGAAGGGGTGGCGTAACGAAATCCCGGCTGGCGAATTTAGGGCCAAATGTCTTAGGCTGCTGGATGAAGTGCAGCGGCAACGCCGCCAAATCGTCATCACGAAACGCGGCAAGCCGGTGGCGCGCCTAGCGCCCCTGACGGAAGCGCTGCCCGACATCTTCGGGCGGATGAAAGGGACCATTGAGATCATTGGGGACATCGTCTCACCGGACGATGTGACTATGGTAAAATGACCAATCATGAAGGCTAAGGCGTGGCGCAACGAAATCCCAGCGGGCGAATTCAAGGCTAAATGTCTTAAACTGCTGGATGAAGTTCAGCAGCAACGCCGCCAAGTCGTCATCACGAAACGCGGCAAGCCCGTAGCGCGCCTTGCGCCCCTGACCGAAGATCTGCCCGATGTCTTCGGACGCATGAAGGGAACCGGCGAGATACTGGGCGACATCGTTTCCTCGACCGGGGAAATCTGGTACGCCGCCAAGGACTCGGATGGTTAATGGCGAAGGCCGGATCCTGATCGACACGCATTGCTGGGTATGGAGCCAGTTCGGGTACGAGCACGAGTTCTCGACGCAGGGTTTGTCGATGTTCAAGCAGGCCGCTGCGGATGGGATCCTCGTACTTTCCGTCATCTCCGTTTGGGAAGTGGCGCTCCTGGAATCGAAGGGGCGCCTCCACCTGCATATGGATTGCTTGGAGTGGGTGCGCCGCGCGCTGGAAACGCCCGGCCTGTCGCTGGTTCCGCTCACGCCTGAGATCGCCGTTGAAAGCACCCGCCTTCCCGGCGAAATGCATGCCGATCCCGCCGACCGCATCCTGGTTGCCACCGCCCGCAGCCTCGGGGCGCGCTTGATGACCCGCGACCAGGCGCTCCTCGATTACGGCCGCAAGCGCCACGCGCGCATCGTTTCCGCTTGATTCACGCCGACTTGATCTCCGTCCACATCCTGTCCCGCAGCCGTTGCGTGGCGGAGGGCATCGTGGCGATCCACTGCCCGCGCGCCATCGTCTCGGCCGACGGAAACAGCGTGGTATTGCGCCGCAGCGCTTCCGGCAGCAACGCTTGCGCGGCGCCGTTGGCCGTCGCCGTGCGCGAGGTCTGCACGATGGCCGCAGCCACCGGCGCACGCAGCAGGTAGTCGATGAACGCGTGCGCCAACTCCGCGCGGCCGCTCTCCCGCAGCACCACCGCGTTATCTCCGTACAGTGGAAAGCCCTCGGCCGGATAGGCGAAGCCGAGTTGCGGCGCGGCGTCGATGGCCTGCTGCGCGGTGGTGGCCCAGGAGTGCGCCACCAGGATGTCGCCGGCCACAAGCTGGTCGCGAAATTCCGCGTTCAGATAGGCGCGCAGCAGCGGCTTCTGCGCGATGGCTTCCTGCTCCGCGCGGCGCAGGCTTTGGCCGTCCGTCGAGTTGTACGAAAGCCGCAGCTTCAGCAGGCACGCGCCCAGCACTTCTTCCGGATCGTCCAGCATGGTGAGCCGGCCCTTGAAGCGCGCGCTCCACAGGTCGGCCCAGGCGGCGGGCGGAGGCGCGGCAGACTGGTTGTATGCGATCCCCGTGGCGCCCCACATGTATGGCACGCAATATTCCAGGCGCGGGTCCCAGGGCGGGGTTTGGAAGCGCGGCTCCAGATTCGGCAGATTGGGCAGCCGCGCATGATCGAGCGGGGCGAGCAGGCCATACTGGCGCATGGGCTGGATGCGATTGTGCGTAGGAAACACCACGTCCCAACCGGAGTTGCCGCTCAGCACTTTGGCCAGCATCTCTTCGTTGCTCTCGTAAGTGGCGTATCGCACGTGCACGCCGAACTCTTTTTCGAAATTGGCCACAGTATCCGGCGCCACGTAGTTCGACCAGTTGTAGACGTTGAGCCGCGGCCGTTCGCGCGCGCAGCCGGCCAGGCCCGCGACGCCCATCAGGAAGAAGCGTCGATTCAAGATGCGATTCATGCCTTTTGCACCCGTTCGGAGATCAGCACCAACGCGCCGAACACCACCACAATCAACGCCGAAATCGCGTTGATCACGGGACTCGCACCGCGCCGCGCCATGGCGTAAATGACCATCGGCAGAGTTTCCGAATCCACGCCCGCAACCATGCTGGTGATCACGTAGTCGTCGAACGAAACCGTCAGCGCCAGCAGCGCGGCGGCCACGATGCCAGGCAGCAGCGCGGGCAGCGTCACGTAGCGGAACGCCTGCCATTCGGTCGCGCCCAAATCGAGCGCGGCTTCTTCCAATGCGGGGCTGAACGTGCGCAGGCGCGCCGCGATCACGATCACCACGTAGGCAATCGAAAACGCCACGTGCGCCAGGATCACGGTATGCAGTCCGAGCCGCCAATGCAGCCAGCGGAAAGACCACTGGAATAGCGCCAGCAGCGAGATTCCCATCACGATTTCCGGCGTGACTAACGATAGATAGAGCGATCCCGAAAGCAGCTTCGAGCCGCGCTTCCACAGGCCGTAAGCGCACAGCGTTCCGGCGATGGTGGAAATCACGGTGGCCGCTACGGCGATAATCACGCTGTTCCACGCGGATTCGGCAAGCTGCTGGTCCTGGAAAATCGCGCGATACCAGTGCAGCGAGAACCCCTGCCACACCGTGAAGCGCGATGAGTTGAAGCTGAACACGGCCAGAATCACCAGCGGCAGATGCAGGAACAGGTAAACCGCGGCGGCGTACAAGCCCAGCCAACGCTTCATACCAACCCCTCCCGCTCCTGCCGCAGCATCGACAGCACCAGCATGCCCACCAGCGCCATCAGTCCCACGGAGAGGGCCGCGCCGAAGGGCCAGTCGCGCGCGTTGGTGAACTGGTTTTGCACCAGGTTGCCGATCAGCACGGTGCGGCCGCCGCCCAGCAGATCGGGCGTCAGATAAGCGCCCAGCGCCGGGATGAAGACCAGGATGCTGCCGGCGCGAATGCCCGGCGCGGAGAGCGGCAGGACAACGTGCAGGAGCGTGGGCCACGCCTTCGCACCCAGGTCGGCGGCAGCCTCCACGAGCGCCGGGTCCAGCCGCTCCAGCGTGGCGTACACGGGCAGCACCATGAACGGAAGGTAACCGTAGACGAGGCCGAGCAGCACCGCGCCATTGTTATACAGCAGGGGCAGCGGATCGTGGATCAGGCCGAGGTGCTGTAGCGCGGTGTTGATCAATCCGGTATCGCGCAGCAGGAACAGCCATGCGTAGAGGCGCACCAGGAAGCTGGTCCAGAACGGCAGAATCACAAGCTGCAGGTAGATGTTTTTGCGGCTGCCCGCGCGCGAGATGAACAGGGCCAGTGGGAAGCCCAGGAGCAGGCAGATCATGGTGGTCGCGCCAGCCATTACGAAAGACCGCACCACGATGCCCAGATACAACGGATCGAACAGGCGCTGGTAATTTTCCGCGGTCCAGGGCAGGCCGAGCCCGCCGTATGCGCCGCGCGTGAGCAGGCTGTAGACGATGACGATGGCGAATGGCGCGGCGAACAGCACCGCCATCCAGATCCACGCGGGCAGCAGGAACCACGCGCGCAGGCGTTCCCAACCGGAGGGCGCCTTCATGGAAAGATCATCTCGTCGGATGGATTCCAGCACACGTGGATCGCTTCGCCGGTCTGGTAGGCGCCGTTACTACGGGGAATTTCGGCGACCGCGTCTTCGCCGCTCTCCAGGCGCGTCAGCACGTGTACGCAGTTGCCCAGGAATACCGACCCGGTCACGGTGGCTGGCTTGAATCGCGCGCCGTTGGAAGGCAGCAGGCGCGAAATGCGCGTCACCTCCGGGCGCAGGCCGACGCCGTCGATCCAATTCACGGCGCCCAGAAAGCCGGCCACGAAGCGCGTGGCCGGGCGCAGGTAGACGTCCTGCGGCGAGCCCACCTGTTCGATCGCGCCGGCGTTCATCACGGCCAACTGGTCGGACATGGAAAGCGCTTCTTCCTGATCGTGCGTGACCAACAGAAAGGTAATCCCCACGCGGCGTTGCATCTCTTTCAGCTCCAGGCGCATTTGCTTGCGTAGCTTGGGATCGAGCGCGGCCAGCGGTTCGTCGAGCAGCAGGACATCGGGCTGCAGCACCAGCGAGCGGGCTAGGGCCACACGCTGGCGCTCGCCGCCCGAAAGCTGCGCGGGATGGCGCAATTCCTTGCCGGTCAGCCGGACCAGCTCCAGCGCTTCCCGAACCTTTCGCTCGATATCCGGCTGGCCCTTGCGCTTCAACCCAAAGGCGATGTTTTCGGCGGCCGTCAGGTGCGGGAACAGCGCGTAATTTTGGAATACGGTGCTGACGTTGCGCTGGTAAGGCTTCTGCTCGTTGACCACCACGCCATCCAGCAGCACTTCGCCGGAAGTCGGTTGCTCGAAGCCGGCGATCAGGCGCAGCGTGGTGGTCTTGCCACAGCCCGAAGGCCCCAGCAGCGAGTAGAATCCGCCGCGCGGAATCTTGAGCGAAATGCCGTCCACGGCGCGCTGGTTCGGGAAGAGTTTCACCAGATCGCGCAATTCCAGAATTGACTCCATTTGAGAAGCATGTTAACGCAAACGTTGGGTCAAACGATGAAAAATTTTCCATGGATCTTGCTGGCCGCGTCGCTAGCCCTCCCGCAGGCGAAGCCAGTTGCGCTGGGACAGAGCATTCGCATCGATCCGGAAAGCGGTCCGATCGGCCAACCGTGGATCGCCCTTGGATGCTCCGGATGGCGACCGTCGAACCGCCCCTGAACGCGTGGATCTGGCGCGAAGGGCATGCCCGCACCCGGTGCCGACGACATTCGAGCTGGGCACCGGTGCTAAACCGGTACAGCGCAACGGAAAAGCGATAGATGTCTGGCACCCCCCGAAAGGAAGGCCCGTTTGACTAGCGTACCGATGCATCCTTGCCGTGATTGCAAAGGCAGGAAACAGATGATGTCGAACTAGGAGGTACGTGCGCGGCCTGGACAGGCTGCGGAACCGTGCGTCCGCCGCAGCCCAACTGGGCCAGTATTCGCGGAGGTATAATGACGCCTATGGTTTTCATCAGAGCCACCGACGAAAACGTGATTGTAACTATTTCAGGCAAAGGGCCGGAGCAGTTCACTTTCACGGAGCCAGGCATGTTGACAGGAGCCGACTTACAGGACATCTTGACGGCTTGTGGAATCCCAGTGAGGTACGAGTACCACGACTAGAAATGGCGACTTCGCGGAGAATAGGCGCGGTGCGCCCAGGAGGCGGGGGTAGCGTCCTCCGTGTCGCATGAGTGAGGCCACGCGGATTAACGGGTGTATTTCCCGAGGTCGTCGCCTCCGCCAGAGTTCGGCCTTCGAATCGTCACACGTTCGAGGAGGAGGTCGATGTGATCGATTCGAGGACAACAACGGACCAACACAGCGACACCTTTGTGGCGCACCTGCGGCCAGGCCTGGAAAAACTTGGATTTCGGGTCGAGAAAGGGAAATCCGCGGAAGGCAAGATAGTCGTACCCGTGCTCTTTGGGCGCAAGGGCAAGGTATTGAAATGCTTCAATGCGGATGCCCATGCAGCCAGCAGCGGATGGGTCCTTGAGGTCGAAGCCGGTCGGGCCGTTTTGATAACAATCAATTCCTCAAGGATATTTTTCAGGCCTGCATGATGCACGACGTCCTGCATCTCGCGATAGCCGCGCGAAACACCTATCGCGGGTCGGACGACTTCGCGAAGGTTGAGAGCTTTCTAGAGACGCTCTACGTTAGCGGGCGTCTTCAACTTCCTCTGAAGGGTATCCTCCTCATCGGCTATTGATGGGCGCAGCGGGACCGGAATAATTGACGTATGCGTTCCTGTCGCCGGGCAACCTGCCGCCTGAAAACTCTTACACAACACGCGCTTCCAGGCAGACCGGATTTGGTCTTCCCACGATTGCGGAAAATCATTCAGGTCCAGGGCTGTTTCTGGCATCGACATCGCGGCTGCCCAAAGGCACATATTCCCAAAACGCGGATCCGATACTGGCGCCCGAAACTCGAGAAGAATCAGCGGCGGGATGGGGACAACGAGAGGCGGCTGCGGGCGGCAGGCTGGGACGTCCTCACGATTTGGGAATGTGAAACTAAGGAACTGGGAACCGTCACCGCGAGAATCGCGGCGTTCCTAACCCCGTACAGGTCCCAACAGCGAGTAGAATCCGCCGCGCGGAATCTTGAGCGAAATGCCGTCCACGGCGCGCTGGTTTGGGAGAGCTTCACCAGGTCGCGCAATTCCAGAATTGACTCCATTTGAGAAGCATGTTAATGCAAACGTTGGGTCAAACGATGAAAAATCTTGCATGGATCTTGCTAGCCGCGTCGCTAGGCTGGGGCCAGACCGGCGCGGAGCTCTTTGAGAAGAACTGCGCGGGCTGCCACAAAGCCGGAAGTGCGACGCACGCGCCCGCGCCCGAGGCGCTGCGCCTGATGTCGCGCACGAAGATTTTCGATGCTTTGACCACCGGCAAGATGATCCTGGTGGCCGCCACCCTGCCAGTCATGCAGCGCATGGCCATCGCCGCTTATTTAGGCGCCAAGGAGCCGGAGGAGGTCAGCGGCGGGCTGTGCCCGTCAGCGGCCGCGCCCTTGAAGGACCTGCACGGCTGGCACGGCTGGAGCGTGGACCCGGAAAACACCCGCATGCAAAGTGCGGCCGCCGCCGGCTTGGACCCCTCCCAGGTGAGCAAGCTGAAACTCAAGTGGGCGTTCGGATTTCCAGGCGCGACTTCGGCGCTCGGGCAACCATCCGCCGCGGGCGGGCGTCTGTTTGTGGGCAGCGCCGGTGGTGTCGTGTACGCGCTCGACGCGCGCACCGGCTGCACCTACTGGACCTTCAAGGCGGGCCAGACCGTGCGCACCGCCATCAACGTAGCGCCGTACGGCCAAGGCCGCGACGCTGTGTATTTCGGAGATGCGCAATCCAACGCCTACGCCGTGGACGCCGATACCGGCTCGCTGCTCTGGAAGACCCGCGTGGACGAACACCCGTTTTCGCACATCACCGGCACCCCCGCGCTCTACGAAGGGCGGCTGTACGTGCCGGTCTCGACCGGCGCGGAGGAGTTCGTAGCGGCGGGCGACCCGAAATATCCTTGCTGCACGGCGCGCGGCAGCGTGGTCGCGCTGGACGCGCGCAACGGCGAGCGCCTCTGGAAGACTTACACGATCCCGGAGCCGAAGCCCACCCGCGTTAATTCCGCGGGCACGCAATTGATGGGACCATCCGGCGTATCGATATGGTCCGCGCCCACGGTCGACGTAAAGCGCAAGGTGCTGTATGTGGGCACGGGCAACGAACACTCCGGACCGGAGACCACCGCCAGCGACGCTGTATTGGCCATCGAAATGGACACCGGCAAAGTTCTGTGGTCGAAGCAACTGACGCCGGAGGACCACTGGAACGTGGCCTGCGTACTTCCGGGACAGGTGAATTGTCCGGAAAAAGCGGGCGACGATTCGGACATCGGGGCGTCGCCCATTTTGGTCCCGCTCGACGGCGGCAAACGCCTGTTGCTGGTAGGGCAGAAGTCCGGCGTGATGTGGGCGCTCGACCCGGATGCCGGGGGGAAGGTGGTGTGGCAGCAGCGTCTCGGCAAGGGCGGGGTGCTGGGCGGGATTCTCTTTGGACCCGCGGCGGACGCGGAGAAGGTCTACGTGCCGCTTTCCGACTACACCATGCGCGGACCCCTGGATGGCGGCGATCCCAAGCTGGGTGGCGGGCTGTTTGCGCTGCGTATCCCGACGGGCGAAAAAGCCTGGACGACGACCGCGCCCGAACCCAAGTGCATAAGGACGCTCGGATGCACGCCGGCGCAAATGGCGCCCGCCACGCTGATTCCAGGCGTGGTCTTTTCCGGCTCGATGGACGGGCATCTGCGCGCGTACAATACGTCGGACGGTGCGGTGATCTGGGACTTCGACACCCTGCGCGATTTCCCGACAGTCAACGGCGTGAAGGCTCGCGGCGGATCGATGAGCGCTTCGGGACCCGTGGTGACTGGCGGCATGCTCTTTGTCCAATCGGGATACGGCGCGTTGGGCGGCCTGCCGGGGAATGTGCTGCTGGCGTTTGGGGTGGAGTAGGGGCGCAGCGTGCGAAGGTATGACTCTCTCCGAGACCCGGACCCCCTTGAGGCAACTCCGCCGATCTGCGCCGGGTTTTCAGCAGACGTTTGGGACTCCTCTCAAGGATCTAAAGCGTTTCGTGGCCACGATCGTCTCGGCGGGTCGGCTTCAGGGCGGACGCCTCACTATCGACCATGTTGTTCTTGAACCTAAGCATTTGCTCGACCTGCTTAAGCGTTACTCGATCACGCCTCGATACGAGCGCGGTTTGTCTCTGACGGCCGCGGGCCAAGATGAGGCTGAAGAGCTTCTACACGCGGCTTTCAGCGATCCGATGGATTTCCTATTCGTTCCCAAACCCAAATCGTTCACGATATACGCGGATCACGACGAGTTCACGACCTTTTATGCCCATACTCGCGCTAACCTCAATCGAGTGGCGAGAGCCCTGTCAGGCCAGCAGGTCAAAACGATTCAAGGCTATGAACGGCTCTGACGGCGTGAAAGCCAGGGGCGGATCGATGAGCGCCTCGGGGCCAGTGGTCGCCGGCGGCACGCTGTTCGTCGATTTAGTTAGGGCGCGGCGCGCAGGGCAGCATGCCGGGGAATGTGCTGCTGGCGTTCGGGGTGGATTAGATTACGCCGCTTCCCACGGATTGACGATGGCCGTACCGATGCCCTCGAAGTCCCGTGTATTCCGGGTCACTATTGTCAGACCGTAAGCAAGGTCGGTTCTTTGCGCCACAAGCGTGGCCCAACGGCCAGCCACCTAGCGATCCACTGGAAGTATGCGGCCGGAAAACCATGCTTCCAGGTCCTGCCTGAGCCATTGTTCAAGTTGGACGCGGCGCTTTCCCTTCGCAAGCATCTCGATTCCCTTTTGAATTTCCGCCAGGGTCATTACGCTCACATGCTGCGACTGGCGTTCCGATGTCTCCAGCCAGTGTTTGACTCTGGCATCGGCCGATTGTACTCCGTCAGAACATTCGCATCCATCAGAAAGCCGTTCATCCAATATCCACGGGGCGTGGATAGTCTTTGGGTCGCTCCAGATCAAGGTCGGCTCCCGCAAACGGAGAATTGAGAAGCAGGTCGGAGAGATTATCGAACCGCTTTTGAATTGGGCGCGGATCTGCGGCAACCTGCAAGCCCGCCTCCTTGGCGACCAGTTCCCGAAGGTAGTCACCCAGCGAAACGCCCTGCGCCTGCGCTCGCGCGATCAGGCCCCTCTCTACTTCAGGATCGAGGTTTAGGGTCACGGTCATGGCTGCGTCTCCTTCTTCTTCCACGGTAGCGCATGCAAGGCTTTCTGTCATGCGGGTCCGGGGCGTGAGGGGGGCGTGAGGGGAGCGTGGCTGTTTGCTCTGCGCATCGCAACGGGCGAGAGGGCCGGGTACGCCGCGCCGGAAGAACCCAAGTGCCTGGGGACGCTCGGATGCACGCCGGCGCAAATGGCGCCAGCCACGTTGATTCCGGGCGTGGTCTTTTCCGGCTCGATGGACGGCACTCTGCGCGCTTACAACACCTCGGATGGACAGTCAACGGCGTGAAGGCCCGCGGCGGATCGATGAGCGCTTCGGGACCCATGGTGACTGGGGGCATCCTTTTTGTGCTATCGGGATACGGCGCGTTGGACGGCATTTCGCGCTACGCACCCTGGCGGGCGAGAGAGACTCGTACACACCGCCCGAGGTGCCCAAGTGTATAAGGACGCTTCTGCTCGGCACATTCCGTGCGAAGCCGTTTTTTGGGCATCACCAGGCCCCTGAATCCGGCAATGCGAAGTTCCTGCCGCGGGAGCGGATTCACTCCCAGCCTGCGTGCCGCCATTGTGTACCGATCGAAAATATCTGGCGACCAAACGCCCCTGCTACTCTAAGGTTAATCGGCCAATGTCACCCGAATCTCACCAGCACGCACGTCACCTCCTCGATGAGGCCCTGGCGCGCCCCGAAGTCGAGCGTATGCCGTTTCTGCAAGCCGCCTGCGTCGGCAACTCCGAACTCCTGGCGCAGGTGACGCAACTGCTCTCGGATAACGTCAACGCAGTGCCGCAACAGCGCCACATCGGCCGCTACTTGATCTCGCGCGAGCTCGGCCGCGGCGCCATGGGCATCGTCTACGAAGCCGTCGATCCGCTGATTGGGCGTAAGATCGCCGTAAAGGTCATTCGCCTGCCAGCCCTGGCGGACGGCGCTGAAGCCGACTTTCTGCGGGAGCGGCTTTTCCGCGAGGCGCGCTCCGCCGGCGGCCTGTTTCATCCCTGCATTGCCGTCATCCTCGACGTCGGGCAGGATGGCGATGTGCCCTTCATCGCCATGGAGTACGTGGAAGGTCCCTCGCTGTCGCAAATGCTGGCTGCGCGCCCCAAGATCGGCCGTGGCGAAGCCATCGGCATCCTGCGGCAGACCGCGGCGGCTTTGGACTTCGCGCACTCCCACGGAATCGTGCACCGCGATATCAAGCCGGCCAATATCATGCTCGAAAACGGCGTTACCGTAAAGGTGGCCGATTTCGGGATCGCCAAGATGGCGTCCGCGGGGCAATACACCCAAACCGGCACCATGCTGGGCACGCCCAGCTACATGTCGCCCGAGCAGTTGGATGCCAAGCCTCTGGACGGCAGATCGGATCAATTCTCACTGGCGGTGGTGGCATACGAACTGCTGACGGGCGCCCAGCCGTTTCGGGCGGACTCGTTCGCCGCGCTGGTGCGGAATATCGTGCTCGCGCCGCGTCCTTCCGCAAGGGCGGCGAACCCCGAATTGCCGGCTGGCGTGGACCAGGTACTTCACCGCGGCTTGGGCAAGCTTCCCGACGAGCGCTACGCGAATTGCCGCGAGTTTGTGGCAGCCCTGGAAGGGGTGTTGGCGTCTGGCGCCGAAGAAGCCACGCGGGCTACCATCCCACTGAATAGAGGTAGGAAGCGCTCGCGCTACATCGGATACAGCCTCTTGGCGGCGGTTCTCCTGGCCGCGGGCGGATTGGGTTACATTTGGACGCACCGCGCGCCCGTCGCCGGGCCCAAGACCCCGCATGCCCCGCAGCCGCAGACAGCCCCTGTCCAAGCGGCGCCGCAAATCGCCCGGTTTCTGGCGGAGCCCCAGTCCATTAAGCCCGGCGAACAGGCGATGCTGAGTTGGGAAGTCGCCGGCGCCACCGAAGTGGACGTCCAGCCGGGTATCGGCCAAAAGCCCGCCGCGTATAGTGTGCCAGTCAAGCCGGGGAAGTCCACCACTTATAAATTGACCGCGGCCAACGCCGCCGGGACCGCCCGCGGCGAGGCCTTCGTCGAGGTGCAGGCGAAGCCGCCGGAGGAGGCGAAGACGACGCCACCGAATGCCGAAGCTTCCGCCCGCGCCCTGCAACTCTATCTGGACGGGGTGGAAAAGCTCCGCGCCAAGCAGCTCCCCGAGGGCGTGGCCTTGCTCCGCCAAGCCGGCGATTTGGGCGATACCCAGGCCATGCTCAAACTCGGGGACATCTACGGGCAAAAAGGCCCCGGCCACATCCCCGACCCAAAGGAAGCCGTCCGCTGGTACCGCAAGGCCGCCGAGGCGGGCGACGCGAAGGGCATGCTCTTTCTGGGGGGATGTTACGACCTGGGCACCGGCGTTCCCGCCGACGACGCGTTGGCCATGCAATGGTACCGCAAGGCGGCCGAACACGGCAGCTCGGCGGCCATGTACAATCTGGCCAGGATGTATGAGGAAGGCCGCGGCGTCAGCCCCGACTTGGCGCGGGCCCTCCCCCTCTATCGCCGCGCAGCCGGCATGGGCGACCCGGAGGCCAAGAGCCGGCTGGCCCTGTTGACGGCGAAATCGCCGGACGCCGCCGGGCCGCGGATCGCCTCGGTCAGGTTCTCGGAGAGCGCCGGCGGCTACGCGCTTACCATCGCGGGATCCGGCTTTGGGAGCCCAACCGTATCGTCGCCTTACACCGGCGGCGTACCCAACTTCCGGATTGGCGACGCCACGCAGGCCGCCGAGTGGGGATACAGGAGGGGCCGCAATCACCTGACGTTCACATCATGGTCCGACTCCGTCGTCGCCGTGTCGGGTTTCGGCGGCCAGCCCGGCGATGCCGTCATCGTGGTTTTGTGGAATGCGGCTTCCGGGACGGCGGCCACGTGGGGTGGCAACGTCCCCACGACCGCCGTTACACCGCGGATCGCATCCGTCCGCATCTCTGGAACCGGCCCGAACGTGCGGATTGTAGTCCAGGGTTCCGGATTCGGCCCCGCGCCCGCCACCATGCCAGCCGAGGGATCTTCGGGAAATCTGAAGTACTTTCACTTCTTGGATTTCCGCAGCCATTGTGGAGGCAAAGCCTGGCTCTTCGACGCCGGATTCCGCGGGGACTCGGTGACTCTTGGATATCGGTCGTGGTCGAATTCGCAAATCGTGATTTCCGGTTTCGGGGGGACCTACGGCGAGGGGTGCGCGGTCTACCAACCCGGCGACCCCATTGCGATCGCCGTCTGGAACACGACCGATGGCAAGGGACCGGCGACTGCGTGGGGCGGCACGGGTGTCGCGGATACCGGTCGGCGGGAGCCGTAAAGCAAGCTGTGGTGGGGCAGACCATCGCCTTTCGTGGTCTGCCGCTTTCGAGCAGCAGCGGCAGACGACACAAACCGATCCTCTGCCCCACCCTTTCCCTCCCGCGATCCGGCATTATATACTCAATACACTGATCGAAGGAATGTCACCGGAAACTCATCAGCGCGCGCGCCAGCTTTTCGATGAGGCGCTGACGCGCCCGGAAGCGGAACGGACGACGTTTCTGCAAGCGGCCTGTGGCGGAAACACCGAAGTGTTAGGGCAGGTCACGCTACTACTGTCGGCGCACGCAGAGGCAACCAGCTTTCCGGAGGCGGAACCGCCGCGGCCGCAGCGCATCGGCCGCTACGTGGTTTCGGGCGAACTGGGGCGGGGAGCGATGGGCATCGTGTACAGAGCCATCGATCCGCTGATTGGACGCGACGTTGCCGTCAAGATCATTCGCCTGCAACACCTGGCGGACGGCGCCGAGACGGCCTTCCTGCGCGAACGGCTGTTCCGCGAAGCGCGCTCGGCGGGATTGCTGTTCCATCCTGGCATTGCGGTGATCCTGGACGTAGGGCAGGAAGGCGAAGTGCCCTTCATCGCCATGGAGTACGTGGAAGGTCCCTCGCTGTTCCGGATGCTGGCCGCGTCTCCGAAGATCGGCCGCACCGAAGCGCTGCAGATCCTCCAACAGACCGCCGCGGCTTTGGACTTCGCACACGCTCACGGCGTCGTGCATCGCGATGTCAAGCCGGCCAATATCCTGCTGGAAAAAGGCGTGACCGTAAAGGTGGCCGATTTCGGCATCGCTAAAATCGCATCCTCGCCGCAATATACAAAAACCGGCATGACCATGGGCACGCCCAGCTACATGTCGCCGGAGCAGTTGGATGCCAAGCCCTTGGACGGGCGGTCGGATCAATTCTCGCTGGCGGTGGTGGCATACGAGCTGCTGACGGGCGTCCAACCGTTTCGGGCAGAGTCGTTCACGGCGCTGGTACACACCATCGCCTACGGGCCGCGCCCTTCCGCGCGCGCAGCGAACCCCGAGTTGCCCGCCGGCGTAGACCAGGTCTTTCACCGCGGGCTGGCCAAGCTTCCGGAGGAGCGCTACGCGAGTTGCCGCGAGCTCGTGGCAGCTCTGGAACGGGCGTTGTCGCCCGGTGACGATGTCGAAACGCGCGCTACCGTCCTGCCCTTGGGTGCACCGGCGGTCGCCAATCGCGGAGGAAGGCCATTCCGCTACATTGTCGGCGGCGCCGTGGCGGCGACGCTTTTGACCGCCGCCGGGCTGGGTTACATGTGGATGCATCGCGCGCCCGTCGTGGTGTCCAAGGCCCCACCCGTGGCGACAGTGCAGACGGCCCTACCGCCCGCCCCGGAGCAGCAGTTGGCCCTACCCAGTGTGATGTTCGGAGCGGTTCCCGACTCCATCTTGGCGGGTGCCGAGACGGTTCTGATCTGGAAGGTCTCCGGCGCAACCAAAGTGAAAATTGAGCCGGCGATCGGCACTATGCCAGCCACGGGGCATGTGATAGTTAAGCCTTCGGAAACCACCTCGTACACACTGACCACTATCGACGCAGTGTCGACCGCGCGCGGGTTGGCCCTGGTCGTGGTGACGCCGAAGCCGCCAGATGTGGCCGCTGCCAAGAGCGCCGATCAGCTCTATCTGGACGGCGAGTCCAAGCTCCGGAACAGGCAACTCACCGAGGGTGTCGCGTTGCTCACCAAGGCGGGGGCGTTGGGTGATGTCCGCGCCATGCTCGCACTCGGCGAGACCTACTTTGAAAAAGGAGACAAACAGCGAGAGATGTATTGGTACCAAAAGGCCGCAGAGAAGGGCGACGTGCTCGGTATGCTCGATCTGGCGGGAATCTACGAGGCGGGCGGCAGCGGCGTTCCCCCGAATTACGAGCTGGCAGCACAGTGGTTCCGAAAAGCCGCCGCTCACAACAGCTCTTCAGCGACCTACAGTCTAGCCCAGATGTATGAGCAGGGCCGGGGCGTTCCCCGCGATCTGAAGGAGGCCCGCAGGCTATATCAACGCGCCGCCGACATGGGCAGCTTGGGTGCCAGGAATTGGCTCGCCAGGCACCGCGAGGAGCAGACGGTCCCCGCGCCGGCGGGGGCGCCGCAGATCGAGGTGGGACAGGCCCTCGACCAGATCGTCGCGGCCCTGGGTGTGCCCATGAGGATCGTCAACATGGGCGGCAAGAAAATCTACGTCTACAAGGATTTGAAGGTAACATTCGTAGAGGGGAAAGTCATCGACGTCCAGTAAAAGCGGATCCGGATCGGAGCCGCGTCCGACGCTGGAATTATCGCAATTTCAAGCCTCAATATGAATTTGCGGCGGAATACTCGCCGCAACGCAAAAAAATTCGCTTCCATCCCGCCAGCGGACATTATATACTGATCGAAAGTGTCTGTCGTCCCAAAAACCGCGCAAGACGCGACCGGCGATCTCACCCTGCTGCTGATCCGGATGCAAAAAGGCGACCACGCAGCCGCCGAGGAGGCCGCCTCCCGCATCTATGGAGAGCTGCATCGCATCGCGTCCCGCGAGATGCGCCACGAACGGCCTGGACATATTCTGCAGACCACCGCGCTGGTCAACGAAGCGTACCTGAGGCTGGCCTCCGCCGGATCTCTCGAGATCCAGAGCCGTGGGCATTTTTTCGCCGTGGCGAGCCGCCAGATGCGCCGCATCCTCGTGGATCACGCGCGCTCCGCCGGAGCCCAGCGGCGCGGCGCCGGCGCCGTGCAAATCGGCCTGGACGAAGTGCACGTGGGCACCGAGGACCGCGGCCTGGATCTGCTGTTGCTGGACGAGTCGCTGGCGGAGCTCGAACGCATCGAGCCGCGCGCCGCCAAGGTGGTCGAGCTCCGCTACTTTGGCGGCCACACGGACAAGGAAGTGGTGGAAGCGCTGGGGGTTTCGCTCGCCACCGTGCGCCGCGATTGGGAGTTCGCCCGATCCTGGCTGTTCCGCCGCATGCAAGGTAACCGAGGTTAATCGAAAATGTCACCGGAAACTCATCAGCGCGTACGCCAGCTTTTCGATGAAGCGCTGGCGCGTCCGGAAGCCGAACGGGTGCCGTTTCTGCAACAGGCCTGCGGCACCAACCCCGAGGTGCTCGGGCAGGTGACCCAACTGCTGTCGGCGCACATCAAGGCGGCCGACTTTCTGGAGGCCAAACCGGACTTGCCGCGGCACATCGGGCGCTACCTGGTCTCGCGAGAGCTGGGGCGGGGCGCCATGGGCATCGTCTACGAAGCGGTCGATCCGCTGATTGGACGCAAGGTTGCCGTCAAGGTCATTCGCCTGCAATCCCTGGCGGACGGCACCGAAGCGGCCTATTTGCGCGAGCGGCTTTTCCGCGAGGCGCGCACCGCCGGCGGGCTGTTTCATCCCGGCATTGCCGTGATCCTGGACGTTGGCCAGGATGGCGATATCGCCTACATCGCCATGGAGTACGTGGACGGTCCGTCGCTGCTGCAAATGGCCTCGCACCGGAGCATCGGCCATGGCGAGATCCTCAATTTCCTGCAGCAGGCCGCCGCGGCATTGGACTACGCGCACGCCCACGGGGTTGTGCACCGCGATATCAAGCCCGCTAATATCATGCTCGAAAAGGGCGTGACCGTGAAGGTCGCGGATTTCGGCATCGCCAAGATTTCATCCTCGCCGCAATACACCCAAACCGGCATGGCCATGGGCACGCCCCGCTATATGTCGCCGGAGCAGGTGGAAGCCAGGCCGTTGGACGGAAAGTCGGACCAGTTTTCGCTGGCGGTCGTAGCGTACGAGTTGCTCGTGGGCGATCAGCCATTCCACGCGGACTCGTTAATGGCGCTGGCGCACGGGATTATTTACGGGCCGCGCCCCTCCGCGCGTGCGGTGAACCCCGATCTGCCGGTGGAAGTGGACCAGGTCTTCTACCGCGCGCTGGCCAAGCTTCCCGATGAGCGCTACGCCAATTGCTGCGAGTTTGTGACCGCTCTGCAACGGGCGTTCACGCCCGAAGCCGATATCTCCACACGCGCTACCGTCTCGCCGCCCTTGAGCGCTACTACGCGGATTACCGTCCCGCCCTCGGTGGCCACCACGGCCATGCCCGTGCCGGTGCCTGTGCCTCCTCCCGTCCCCGCCGGAAAACCCACCCGCTACATTGTGGGAGGCGCGGTGGCCGCGGCGCTGCTCGCCGCCGCCGGGTTGGGTTATGTGTACATGCACCGCTCGCCCGCCGCGGAGCCTAAGATCCCGCCTGCCCCGCCACAGCAGACGACGGCCCCTCCTGTCGCCGCGCCACCGCAGACGGCTCCCGGGACCGTGGCGCCGCACATCTCGCGGTTTCTCGCGGACCCCCCGTCCATCGACGCCGGCTCTCAGTCGACGCTGAGCTGGGACGTCTCCGGCGCAACCGACGTGGACGTCGAGCCGGGCATCGGCAAGAAGCCGGCCGCCTATAGCGTGGCAGTCAGGCCGGGGAGGTCCACGCATTATAAGTTGACGGCCACGAACGCAGCCGGAACCAGGCAGGGAGAGGCATCTGTCGAGGTGAAGCTGAAGCCGCCGGATGCGGTGACGCCGGCGAAGCCGCCGGAAGTAGCCGCTCCCGTAAGCGCCGATCAGCTCTACCTGGATGGAGAGGCCAAGTTCCGCGATAAGAAATTCGACGAGGCTGTGCCGCTGCTCACAAAGGCCGCGGCATCGGGCGACGTCCGTGCCATGCTCGCACTCGGCGATCTCTACGGTGAAAAAGGAGACAAACAGCGAGAGATTTACTGGTACCAAAAGGCCGCCGAGAAGGGCGACGTGCTGGGCATGCTCAATCTGGCAGGATGCTACGAGTTTGGCGGCTCCGGCGTTCCCCCGAACGAGGTAATGGCCGCAAAGTGGTTCCAGAAAGCGGCCGCACGCAACAGCCCGCCGGCGACCTACGATCTAGCGCAAATGTATGAGGAGGGCCGGGGCGTCCCCCGCGATCCGGCGGAGGCCCGCCGGCTGTATCAACACGCAGCCGAACTGGGCAACCAGGACGCCAAGAATTGGCTCGCCCGGCACCGCCAGTAGGGCGGGGCCGTGCCCCGCCACGGGCGAGCTACGCTCACCTGCGCTGCCAAGAGTGGCAGCGCGGCAGGCAGAGTGCCTGCGCCACGAGGGCTGCCGGCCACTAGACAAACTGGTACCTTTCCCCCTTCTCATCCCACAAAATCTTCCGGTTGTGCTTATACGAAAGCGTCGCCATGTGCCCCGAAATCGCCGCCTGCTGCCCCACCTCCGGCGACGCAATCACCTGCTCGTTGCCGCGAATCGCTTCCACCCAATTGCGGAAGTGATTGATGGCGCCATCCCGCTCGCCGAAGTCATTGGGGCCGTTCAGGTGCACCAGTTGGCGCGCCTTCACCCGGTCCGGCGCTTTGCCGCCCAGCAATTGCGGCGTGAAGTACAAATCCATGCGGTTCAGCACTTCGATCGTCCCTTCGTTGCCGCATAACTGCTCGCCGTAGCCGTACTGATCGTTGCCGAAATAACTGGAATAGTTGATCTGCAGCTTCCCCGGATATTCGTAGATGGCGCTGAAGGTGTCCGGCGTATCGCGATCGTCGTCCGCGCCGGTCCATCGGTAGATGCCTCCCGACGCCATGCACGACAGCGGCACCGTCCGGTCCAGCATGAAGTTGACAATGTCGGTCTGGTGCACCAGCAGATCGGTCGAGATGCCGCCCGAGTAATCCCAGTAAAGCCGCCATTGATAATACCGGTGCGGATCCCAATCGCGCCGCGGCGCGGACCCCAGAAACTTGGCCCAGTCGGTATTTTGCTCGTTGGCATCCGGTGGAATCGTGTAGCGCCACGCCGGGTTGTCGTCCGTCGAGTTGCGGTACCAGAACGCGCGCACGAAATGCACGTCGCCGATCATGCCCTGCTTCACCAACTCCTTGGCCTTCTTGTAAAGCGACGAGCTGCGGTTCTGCGTGCCCACCTGCACGATCTTGCCGGACTTCTTCCACTCGCGCACGATGTCGAAGCCTTCCTCGATGGTGTGCGCCAGCGGTTTTTCGAGATACACGTGCTTGCCGGCGCGCAACGCGCCGATGGCCATGTCGTGATGCAGGTGTTCCGGCGTCATGATGAAGACCGCATCGATGGAGCTGGATGCCAGCAGCTCGTGGTAGTCCTCATAGGTGGCTGGCGTGTTGCCCCAGATGGTCTGCACGCGGTCCTTGCCGCGCGCCAGGTAGCCCTGGAACGTATCGCAGATGGCGGTGATGGCGACGGTGTCCGGCGCGGCCTTCTTCAGCCAGTCGATGCCCGCGTTGCCGCGCGTGCCCACGCCGATCCAGCCGATGTTGATCTTGTCATTGGCGCCGCGCGCGGCGATGACGGCGGGCCCGGCCAGCACGGCGGCGGCGGCTGTAGTTTTTAGAAAATCCCGGCGATCCATAGCGAAGCTTATGGTAGCAGATGGAGGGCGGGATTTATCCCGCGCGGGCCTTCAGCCCCGCTCTTGAATTTCCGCGCGCGCTTTCGCGATGGCCGCCAGATACTGCCGCGCCCGCTCCTCGATCAAGTCGTACCGCCCCTCCCGAATCAGTTTCGGATCCACCAACTCCCCGCCCACCGCCACCGCGCATGCGCCCGCTTTCAGGAATTCGCCCGCCGTCTCCAAGTTCACGCCGCCGGTGGGGATCATTTCGATCTGCGGGAAGGGCCCCTTCAGCGCCTTGATGTACTTCGGCCCGCCCACATTGCCGCATGGAAAGATCTTCACCATGTCGGCGCCGGCTTCCCAAGCGGTCAGCACTTCGGTGGGCGTCAGAGCGCCGGGACACACGACTTTGGCGTAGCGTTTTGCCATCTCGATGGTGGCCAGCTTCAAACCCGGCGTGACGAAGAACTCCGCCCCCGCCAGCATGCAGATGCGCGCCGTCTCCGGGTCTAACACGGTGCCGGCGCCCAGCAGGATCTTATCGCCGAACTCGTCCGCGATCTTTTCGAGAGCGTGCACCGCGTCCGGCACCGTCATGGTGATTTCAGCCGCGCGCACGCCGCCCCGGTAGATGGCTTCGATCGCCCGGATGGCCGTCTCCGCGCTCGATGTGCGCACCACCGGCACGATGCCGATCCCGATGATTTGAGAAAGGATCTCTCTTGGCTGCATCGTTTCCAACTTATCACGGACAGTCGTGGCGCACGCCCTATGCGCAGTCCTTCACTCAGCCTGCATCGCCGTCCTTACATTATCCGCCAGTTGCGCCGCTGTATACGGCTTCTGAATGAACCCCGACAGGCGCTGCCCGGCGAAACGCTGAATCGCGTCCGATTCGTTGTAGCCGCTGGAAAGCACGATCTTCACATCCGGCCGCACCCGCCGCAATTCGCGCAGAGCTTCTTCTCCGCCCAGCACCGGCATGGTCAAGTCCAGCAGCACCAGGCTTACGTCCGGACCGCCGCGCAGCGCTTCCACGGCTTCCCGCCCATTCTCAGCCAGCAGTACTCGATAGCCGTGCCGCTCCAAAACGCCCTGCGCCGTGCGCCGTACGACGGCTTCGTCGTCCGCCACCAGGATCGTGCCGGAGCCCCGCAGATCCGTCCGGCCCGCCTCCCGGCCGGTCCTCGATACCGTGCGCGCGCTGGCCGGCAGCAGCACATGAAAGGTAGTGCCCTGCCCCGGCGCGCTGCGAACCTGGATCGCCCCCTGGTGCCCCCGCACGATCCCCAGCGCCGCGGAAAGCCCTAGCCCGCGGCCCGAAAATTTGGTAGTGAAGAACGGGTCGAAGATCTTCGTTTGGGTTTCCGGGTCCATGCCGCCGCCAGTATCCCGCACCTCCAGCTTCACATACATGCCCGGTTGAATCTCGACGCCCGCCTCGAAGCCCGTCGCATGATCGATGAACTGAACGCCGGTTGTCACCGACACTGAGCCGGGCTTCTCCACCGGGATAGACTCCGCGCCATTGATCACCAGGTTCATGATAAGTTGCTGCAACTGGCCCCGGTCTCCCTCCACCGCGGGCAAATCGGCCGCCAGATCCAGGCGCAGTTCCACCGTCCTCGGAATCGACGTGCGCACCAGCATGGTCATCTCGCGCGTCAGTTCCGAGAGGTCCACCGGCTGGATTACGAAGCGTCCCTTTCCCGAATAAGCCAGCAGTTGGCGCGTGAGGTGCGCGGCGCTCTCGGCCGCCTTGATGACTTCCTCGACGTGGGATCTGCCCGCGCGTTCCGGCCCAAGCACTTCTAGAGCCAGCGTGGCGTTGCCCAACACGCCGGTCAGCAGATTGTTGAAATCGTGCGCTACGCCACCCGCCAGCACGCCGATGCTTTCCAGCTTCTGCGTCTGGCGGAATTGCTCTTCCAGACGCTTGCGCTCCGTCACGTCGCGGTAGTTCACCACGATTCCGGCAATCACTCGGTCGCCCAACAAGTTCTTGCTGACCGCCTCGATCCAGCGCCACGAACCGTCTTTGTGCCGCACGCGATGTTCGCTGGTGAGCACCGCGCCCGGCCGCGAGACGAATGCGGCAAACGCCTCGGGAAGCCCTGGGCGCTCGTCCGGGTGGAGCAAGTCGAACACCTCGCGGGCGCCGAACTCCTGGCCCTCGTATCCCAAAATCGGGGGGCCGGTGTAGAGCAGTTTGCCATCGGCGCCAAGCAGCACGAATCCATCCGCGCTGTTCTCGATTCCACCCGCTTCAACTCGGTAATCTCCTGCACCACCCCCGCCACGCCCACGATCATGCCGGAGCCGGCCTTTACCGGATAATAGCTGGCCAGCAGGTCGCGCGGTCCGCCCGCCGCCGACTTCTCCGTGCGGAACTGCCAATCGAGCACCGGACGCCCGGATTCCATGATGCGCCGCAGCAGCGGCACGAAGTAGGGCGCGGCTTCCGGAATCACTTCCGCCACCGTGCGGCCCAAATGCTCGCCGGCGGGCAGGCCGTTCATCGCCGCCAGCCGTTCGTTGATGCGCAGGTACCGCAGGTCCGCGCCGATCAGGCACAAGCCCACCGGCGCCGTCTGGTAGATGTGCTCCAACTCCGCCAGCTCCCGCTGCGCCCGCTCCTCATTCTCCCGCAGGATCAGTTCGAAACGTTTCTGCCCGGTGATGTCGCGAAAATTGACGACCACCGCCCCCACGCTTTCTTCATCGAGCAGATTGGTGCCGTAATGTTCCGTCTAGATGACGTCGCCGTCCTTGCGGACCACCCGCAGGTGTATAGTCAGCGTTTGTCCCGGCATCGCCAGCACTTCACCCAACCGCTGCTGGGCCAGCGGACGGTCTTCCGGCAGCACCAGATCGAGCGCGTTGCGGCCTGCCATTTCCCCGGCTCCGTAACCCAGGATCCGTTCCGCGGCAGGGCTGGCGCACAGCATAACGGCTTGCGGATCCAGCAGGCAGATGGCGTCGAAGCTGTGTTCAATCAGCGCCCGGAACCGCTTCTCGCTGCGTTGGACGCCCTCCTCCAGCGCGCTCTGCCGGACGCGGTTGCGGGCCGCTTCCAATTCGCGCTCCACCGCGTGCCCCAGGCGCGACAGGCGGTCCTTCATGACGATGTCGCGCGCACCGGCCTTCACCGCGGATACGGCCGCCTCGTCCACCACCGTGGCGGATACCAGCAACACCGGCGCCGCGATGCGCTTCTCGCGCACCAGCGCCAGCGCGCCTTCGTAGGTGAATTCGGAAAGGCTATGCGCGCACAGGATCAGGTCCCAAGGCCGCTCGTAGAGCGCGGCGGACATTTCCGGCCCGGTGGCCACGCGCCGGTAGTCGGGGGCATAGCCGGCGCGCCGCAGTTCCAGCACCGCGCGTTCCGCGTCCTCCACGGAATCTTCAACGATCAGGACGTTCAGCGGGCGCATGCCTATTCATTGTAATGTCGTGGCGCAGGCACTCTTGCCAGCGCAGGCGAGCAACGCTCGCCTAAACCGGGCTAAAGCCAGGCTAAAGCCCCGCGGCGGCGCATGGCGCGCCACCCCACAATGGCAGAAGCCCGCCCTCCATGTTGTATCCTAGAAATATAGGAGCAACGACCGTTCCGCCCCCATCCACCATGGCCACCACCGCCACGCCCCCGCGCGACATTGAAATGACCCGCCTGCCAAACGGCGTGCGCGTGATCACCGAGGTCATGCCCCACGTGCGCTCCATCTCCGTCGGCATCTGGATCGGCTCCGGCTCCCGCCGCGAGAACGCCGAGCAGAACGGCCTCTCGCACTTCATCGAACACATGCTGTTCAAGGGCACCACCAGCCGCTCCGCCGAAGATATCGCGCGTTCCGTCGATTCCGTGGGCGGCAACCTGGACGCGTTCACAGCCAAAGAACTGGTCTGCTTCAACACCAAGGTGCTCGACCAGCACCTGCCTCTGGCGTTCGGTGTGCTCTCCGACCTGGTGCTCCATCCGCTGTTCAACGAAGACGACATCGAGAAGGAAAAAGGCGTGATCCTCGAAGAAATCAAGATGGAGGAGGACAGCCCGGATTACCTGGTCCACGAGATCTTCTCCGCCAACTTCTGGAAGGACCACCCGCTCGGCAAGCCCATCCTGGGCACACGCGAAACCGTGAAGGGCTTCGACAGCCAGATGGTCGGAGATTATTACCGCGCCGTCTACGCGCCCTACAACCTGCTCATTACGGCGGCCGGAAATCTGACGCACGCAGCGACGGTGAAGCTGGTGGGCGAGCACTTCGCATCGCTACTGCCCAACGGCGCCGCGCCGCCGGATCAGGCTCCCGTTACGCACGGCCGCATCGCCTTGCGCAACAAGAAATCGCTGGAGCAGGTGCACCTGTGCCTGGGCGTGCCTTCGTATCCCCTGCCGCACCAGGAGCGCTTCGCCTGTTACGTGCTGAACACCCTGCTGGGCGGCGGCATGAGTTCGCGCCTGTTCCAGAACATCCGCGAGCGCCAGGGGTTGGCTTATGCCGTCTTCTCGGAGTTAAGTCCTTACCGCGACACCGGTTGCCTGTCGATCTATGCCGGCACCTCCATCGAATCCGCCGGAAAAGTGGTGGAGTCCATCGTCAAGGAATTCCGCCAGCTCAAGGAAGATGGCGTGACCGACGAGGAATTGCGGCGCGCCAAGGATCACCTGAAGGGTTCGCTCATGCTCAGCCTGGAGTCCACTTCCAGCCGCATGTCGAACCTGGCGCGCCAGGAGATGTACTTCGGCCGCTTCTTCACCCTCGATGACCTCGTCGAAAGCATCGAACGGGTCGGCGCCGCCGACGTGCAGCGCATCGCGCAGGCGTTCTTCGATCCGAAACAGATTGCGCTCACTATCCTCGGCAATCTGGATGGGTTCAAGATCGGCCGCGAAGACCTGGTGTGTTGAACCATGAAGCTCCTGGTCCTGGCTCTGGTGGCCGCGGCGCTGGTATTCGGCGTCAAGTGCGCGACGGTCCGCAAGGATCTGGTCGCGGAGCGCCAGGCCATCGACGCCGATTGGTCGCAGGTGGATGCGGCTCTCGGGCGCCGCGCCGGCATCGTGCCGGAGTTGGCCGGTTTGGTGCAAGCCGAAGCGCCCTCCGAATCGAGCGCCATCGCCGCGGTTAACGATGCGCGCAACTTGCTCGGCCGCGCGAATGGCCAGCACGAAAAAATCCAGGCCAATGCGCGGCTGGATGAAGCCCTGGCGCGCCTGATGTTGCAAGTAGAGAACTACCCAAAGCTCGAAAGCGGCCGGAAATACGGCGATTTGCTGGAGGCGCTGAAGGGCGCCGAATATCAAATCGCGGTGGCCCGCCGCAAGTACAACGAAGCGGTGGAGCATTACAACGCGGGCATCGACGTGTTTCCGAACAATATCGTGTCGTCGGTAACGCGTCTGGGCAAGATCGACGCCTATTTTCAGACCCCTGCGATCTAACAGTCAACATGATGGACATTCCGGTTTTTCCCAACTACATCGATGGCCAGTGGGCCGATAGCGGCGCGCATTTCGAAAACCGCAACCCGGCCGATACGGACCAAATCGTCGGCCTGTTCGTGAAAGGCACAGCCGGCGATATCCAAGCCGCTGCCGGCGCGGCCGCGAACGCCTTGCCCGCCTGGGCCAATCTGAATGCCCCTGCGCGTGGCGCCATCCTGTTCAAGGCGGCCGAAATCCTGGATCGCCGTTTCGACACAATCGCGGCCGACCTGACCCGCGAGGAAGGCAAGACGTTGCCGGAGGCCAAGGGCGAGGTGCGCCGCTCGATCAACGTCTTCCGTTATTTCGGCGGCGAAGGCACGCGCCTCGAGGGTCTGCTGGTTCCCTCCGAGCGCGAGCGCGTACACATGTTCGCCATCCGCAAACCGATCGGTGTGGTGGGCTTGGTCACCCCGTGGAATTTTCCCAGCGTCATCCCCGCATGGAAACTGGCGCCGGCGCTGATCTGCGGCAACACCGTGGTGCTGAAGCCCGCCAGCGCCGCTCCGCTTAGCGCCTGGCGCCTGGTGGAAGCTTTGCACGAAGCCGGGCTGCCGAAGGGTGTGGTCAATTTCGTGGCTGGATCGGGCGGCGAACTCGGCCAGGCGCTGGTCGAAGCCCCGCCGCTCAAAGCCATTTCGTTCACGGGATCCTGCCAGATCGGCAACTGGCTGCATGCCGAAGCTTCCAAGCGCCGCTTGCGCATTCAACTGGAGATGGGCGGCAAGAACCCCACCATCGTGCTGGCCGACGCCGACTTCAACCTCGCGGTCGAAAATACCGTCAACGCGGCGTTCTTCTCCACCGGCCAGAAGTGTACCGCTACCAGCCGGGTCATCGTGGAAGATGCCATCTACGACCGCTTTCTGGAAGCCGTGGTGGAGCGCACGCGCAAACTCAAGGTTGGCGACGGCATGCAACCGGGCATCGATATCGGCCCATGCATCGATCGGGCGCAATTCGAGACGGTTCTTCGGTATATCGAAATCGGCCGGGCCGAAGCGGGCGCGCCCAGAATCGGCGGCCACGCGCTCACCGGCGGCGATTTCGCCAAAGGCTGTTTTGTCGAGCCAACCGTCTTTGCCGATGTCACGCCGGAGATGACCATTGCCCGCGAAGAGATCTTCGGCCCGGTGCTGGCCGTCATGCGCGCCCGCGATTTCGAGGACGCCATGCGCATCGCCAACGATATTCCCTTCGGCCTTTGCGCCTCCATCCAAACTACCAACCTCTCGCGCGTCTTCGAGTTCGTTTACCGCATGGAAGCGGGCCTGCTGACCGTCAACCTTCCCAGCGCCGGCATAGAGTATCACCTGCCCTTCGGCGGGACCAAAGAGTCCAGCTTCGGGCCGAAGGAACAAGGACCGGCCGCGCTCGACTTTTACAGCGACTACAAAACCGTCTATTTGAAATACTGATGCGTCTCGGACAAATTAAAGTCGAAGGCGGCTACCTCGCCGCCATATTCGAAGGCGATCTGGCCCGCGCGGTTCCCGGCTACACCGTCGCCGACTTGATCCGCCGCTCGGAAGTCGAAGGTGTCTCCCTCGGCAAGACCGCCGCACGTCTGGCCAGCCACCACGCCGAGCCGCACCCGCCGGCGCTGCCCATCGTGCCGCCGGAGGTCTGGGCCTGCGGATGCACCTACGAAATGAGCGCGTCGTTCCGCGATGCCGAGCACGGCACGCGCGAAGGCATGTACGCTTACGTGTATAGCCAGCCGCGCCCTGAAGTCTTCTTCAAGGGGACCGCGCGCGTATGCGTCGGCTCCGGCCAAGCCATCGGCATCCGCGCGGATTCGCGCTTCACGGCGCCCGAGCCTGAGCTGGCCCTTGTGCTCGGCAGCAAAGGCGATATCGTCGGGTACACGCTGGCGAACGACGTCTCGGCCTGGGATATCGAGCGCGAAAATGCGCTCTACCTGCCGCAGTCGAAGGTCTATACGGCGTGCTGCGCGCTGGGACCCGTAATCGTGACGCCGGACGATTTGCCCGATCCCTACAACCTGGAAATGACCTGCACCGTGACGCGCGATGGCCAACAGCGCTTCGCAGGCAGCGTATCCACCGCGAAGCTGCACCGCAAGTTCGAGACACTGATCGAGTATTTGCGGCGCGCCAACCAGACGCCCGCCGGAACCGTGCTGCTCACCGGAACCGGCATCATCGTGCCGGAGGACGCGGCGCTCGCGCCTGGCGATATAGTGACGATCCGCATTCCTGAGATTGGGGAACTGACTAACCATGCCCAAACCGTCGGCGCAGTTTGACCTGAAGCAATCTCTGCTGGAGTCCTACGCGGTCAACGAGCGCATCAACCAATACCTGCTCGAAAATCTACCCGACGCCGCCTGGAACGCCGAACCGCCCGGCGGCAAGGGCCGCACTATCGCCGCCATCGCCGCGCACATGCACAACGTACGCCACATGTGGCTGGTGGCGTCGGCCAGAGGGAAGCCGCTGCCCGACAAGCTCGACCGCGCGACCGTTACGAAGAAGGAAGCTATGCAGGCGCTCGCCGAAAGCGCGAGATGTTGCGCGCGGCTTTTGGAGGAGTCCCTCGGCCACCCCGAAGGCAAAGTCAAGGCTTCCGCCCCGACGTAGTGGGGATGTTCGCCTACCTGATCTCGCATGACGCGCACCACCGCGGACAGATCTGCGCGTTGGCGCGGCAATTGGGTCACACGCTGCCGAAGCAAGCGACTTTCGGGATGTGGGAGTCGGGCACGCGCTGGAAAGAGTGCGGGTTCGGAGAGCCTTCGTGAGCACCAACGTGCGGATTACCAAGCGGGGCTTGGAAGCCACCGAGTGGGACGGCGAGATCAGGCCGTATGTCCCGCGGGATGTCAAGACCTTCGTGTCGCAGCTTCGATCCCCTTGTACGATCGACCCGGATGTTACGCTCCTGGACGTTTTCCGCGCCGTCGAACCCGACGCGCCGCTCAAGTTTGTGCTCTCCGAATATTCCTGGTGCGACATAGATGCATTCCACTTTGAAGCCGAGCGGCCGCTCAAGGCAAACGAGCAATCCTCGGATCTGGAATACATCGAGATGGCCATGCGTTTCGAATTCGACGAGCACGACGCACATGCCATGGTGGATGTGTCCGGCGTGGGCCGGCCGGATTCGCACGGCTGCACGCACTATGCCCTGGACTTCACTCCCGTCAACGAAATCGCGTCGGTTCCGGTGCGCCTCAATCCCACAGCCGAGATTCGCAAGGGCACGGAATGCATCGGTACGGCGCCGTATTCGTTCTCGCTCCTGGAAGTGCTCGGCGAGATCTACCACGAAGTAAGCTTCCATGGCTCGCCCGCGACCAGGGACGAATTTCGGGCGGAGATGCTGGATGCGGTCGCGGATGTGGAATCCGGCCGGGCCGAGCTCGTGCCGTGGGAGGGGAAAGACACGATACAGTGAACGCGCGTACCGCGCGTTGCCGTATCTACCGCCCCACGGCCTTCCGCGGCCTTCCGCCGAGCCTTCCGTTGGTCCTAGCCGCCGCCTTCTTTGCCCTGCTTGTGGACTGCCCGCCAAGCCGGCCCAGCCTCGACGCCATCCACCTTTTGGAACCTAGCAATCCCCCTAAGATCCCCGGCACGTATAGATCTGCGTCCAAGGCTGGAAAGTGGAGGCCGAAGCCGGCCGGGCTAATTTCTATCGCGCTAAGCTGGGAGGGCTGGGCGTCTTCCAGCCCTTCGGCATCGCGGGGCGAAAAGCTCACGATCACCCTGGAACTGAGTTCAACCACGATCCGCCCCGCCTGACGGTCATAATACGCGGCAACCGCTCGTGGGACACTTCTTTCCATCCCTCTAGCGCGCTCGTTTGCTAATTCGAAATCGTCACGCGATGCCATGAATTTGCTCCCAAGCCTGGCACAGGTCCGCCAGGTGATTCGCCAATACAGCCAGAATGTGCCTGACGTCCCGTCGCGAGAATCCATAATTCTCCCGGAGTTCTATCGGCCCCGCCAAGCATTTCAGATTGAGCGTGGGCCGCCCGATGATCCTTTGGATAAATCATAACCCGCAGTCCTTCAAACCCGAAAACTGACGGCACTCTACCAATCCTAGCAGGTTCCCAAGCGCTTGGGTTTCAGTATCCGCTTGGTACTTCCACTTGGTACTTCCACACTTGCCGCCGCGAGCCACCCGCGCTAAAATCGGGAGATCGCCAACGTCGTCAAGAATCATCTGGTGGCCGCATACCTGCTAATGGTGGGCGTGCCGGTGCTCGGCCTGCTCGGCATTTTGGAGGCGGGCCGCAGCATTCGCGCGCCGCTCTCGGTTTCCGGCGATTGGGACCTGCACTCCGATCCCACGGCCGATTGCGCTAACCCCCCGGGCAGTTTGCAGCGGCAACTGGTTTGGAGCGTTTCCCAATCCGGGACCCAGGCATTCATCACCCTGCATGACGGCTACGCGACCACGTTGAAGGCCACCATCGACGGCGCCACTTTCACCGCCAAATCGTCAAGCGGCGCCATCGCCGCCAGCGTTGTTGCCACCATCGTCGGCCCGCTTGACCAACGCACCATGAAAGGCAAAGTCACCTTGCTTGGCTGCGCGCCAGTGGCCTTCCACGCGGTCCGCCGGGAGCTCGGGAGTCGAAGCGAATGACGCTCAATCTCTTCCATCTCGTGCTGCAGATCGCCGTGATCCTGGTGGCGGCGCGCCTCGTAGGGTTCCTCTTCCAGAAGATCAATCAGCCGCAGGTGATGGGCGAGATGGTGGCGGGCATCCTGCTGGGACCGTCCCTGCTCGGCTGGCTCGCGCCGGGCGTTTCCGCCGCGCTGTTCCATCCCGCCAGCCTGAGCTACCTCAACGCCCTGAGCCAGGTCGGCCTGGTGGTGTTTATGTTTGTGGTGGGCCTGGCGCTGAATCCTTCCGAATTGCACGGCTATGGTCACGCCGCGGTGCTTACCAGCCATGTCAGCATCGTAGCGCCATTTTGCCTGGGCGGCCTGACCGCGCTGTATCTCTACCCGCGGCTCTCGGACGATGGAGTCACATTCACCGGTTTCGCGCTCTTCATGGGCGCGGCCATGAGCATCACGGCTTTCCCTGTGCTGGCGCGGATCCTATCCGAGCGCGGCCTGGTGCGCAGCAGAATGGGCACGCTGGCGATCGCCTGCGCGGCGGTAGACGATGTCACTGGATGGTGCATCCTGGCCTATATCGTGGTGCTGGTGCGCGTCACCCATGCCACCCGCCCAGCTTGGGTGACGATTGGCGGGTCTATCCTCTATGTCCTGATTATGCTCTTCGTGGTGCGCCGCATCTTGCCCGCGTTTGAACGTGAGTTTCGCAAGCGCGACCGTCTGACCGACAATCTCATCGCCGTGATCGTGGTGCTGGTATTGGCTTCCGCGCTGGCCACGGAATGGCTGGGCATCCACCTGTTGTTCGGCGCTTTTCTGATGGGCGCGATCATGCCCAAGGCCCCCGAGTTCACGCGCTACCTGCTGCATAAGTTCGAATCCGTGACTGTGGTGCTGCTGCTGCCGCTGTTCTTCGCTTACACGGGACTGCGCACCCGGATCGGCGTGGGCGGCGGCCGGGCGATCTGGCTTTACAGCGCCATCGTCATCGTGGTGGCCATCACCGGCAAGCTGGGCGGCTCAATGTTCGCGGCGCGCCTAGCCGGCATGCCCTGGCGGGAGGCCGCCTCGCTCGGCATCCTGATGAACACGCGCGGCTTGATGGAACTGGTGATCCTGAACATCGGCCTGGATATAGGCGTGATCTCTCAGGCCATGTTCTCTATCATGGTGCTGATGGCCTTGGTGACCACGTTCATGACCACGCCTCTGCTGGAGTGGGTCTATCCTGCACGCCTGTTCCGGGCGCAGGTGGACGATATCCAAAAGAACGTCGCGTAAGGCTGGCAGATTTACCAACGCTTTCCGCGATCAGAATTGCTCCGCCGTCCCTCCCCACACCTCTGGATGCATATCCGACACCGACTGCGAAAAGGTCCACAAGTGTCCCGCGAAGTCATCCGCGTTGTATTGCCGCTCGCCGTACGGGTAAGTCACCGGCTCTTGTGTGATCCGCGCCCCGTGAGCCCTGGCCCGATTGCGGTGGGCATCGGCGTCCTCGACTCGAATGATGACGGAGTGCCCCATGCCCAGCGCTGCGTTAACCTCATTCGGGCGCATTTCCCTCACGATCACCGCTCCATCGCCCACATTCAACTGCACGCGATGGGTGCCGATGCGTAGACGCACGCTAAATCCGAATGCATCACACAGCCAAGCGGCAGCCTGATTCGCATCCGGATACGCCAGCACTGGAATTACGGTGGTACGAGGTATGGATCGGTTCGAGAGCATCCTGTTCCTCTTCCACCATGACAAAAGTCAAACTGAACGACGGCTCTTTTGTCCCAAGGTGTTCTTACTTCCCGGCAGCCGCCTTCTTGAAATCTCCCGCCTTCACAATCGAAATCTGCCCCAAATCGATCGTCCGCCGCACCGCTTTGCCGATATCGCCCGGTGTCAGCGCAGCCACTTTCTTCTCGAGTTCCTCATCCCAGGCCATTGTGCGCCCGTCGTAATCCCTGGATGTCAGCGTCTGCACCAGCGAGTCGTCCTCCGACCGGTCCACAAGCCGCTCCTGCAGCCAGCCGGTCCGGTCGTCGTCCAGTTCCTTCTGCTTGAATCCCTCGTCCAGCGCCCGCTTCATCTCCTCCTGGAACGCCGCTTCCACTTTCAACACATTCTGCGGCGCCGCGATGGCGTAGGCCTGAAACTGGCCATCCTGCTCGTCGGACTTGGCCGACAACGTCGAACCCACTCCGTAGCTCAGCCCCTCCTTCACGCGAATGCGCGCGGCCAGCCGCGAGTTCAGGCCGCCGCCGCCAATCATGTAATTGCCCATCACCAGCGCCGGGTAATCCGCATCTTTGTCGCCGATCTGCAACCGCGTGGCCGCGATGAACACTGCATTCTGTTTGTCCGGCGTCTCGATCGTCTGGTTCACCGGCGCGATTTTCTGGAACCCGAACTTGACGCGTTCAAACCGCGCCGGGCTCTTCCACGCGCCGAACAAAGTTTCGATCTCCTTCTTCACTTCGGCCGGATCGAAATCGCCCACCACGGCTAGTTCCCCGTCCGATGCGCCATAGAAATGCTTGTAGAAGGCCTTGGCGTCGTCCAGCTTCACGCCTTTCGCTTCCTCGATCTGCTCCGGGATCGACCGCGTTGCGCGCACGTCGCCTTTCGGGAACGGATACATCGTGCGGCGGATTTCGTTGAAGGCCAGCGACTGCGGCTCAGTCTTTCCGTATTCGAGGAAGGTCAATCGTTCCTTGCGGATCTCTTCGAATTCCGATTCCGGCAGCGTGGCCTCCTTCAGGATTTCGCCTGCCAGCCGCAACACCGCGGGCAGATTCTCGCGCGTCGTTTCGATGCTGACATCCGCGCTGGTCGCGCCCCCGTTCACGTTGAGCTGCGCCTTCAGCTTGTCGATCTCGTCCTGTATCTGCTGCCGGTTCTTGTTGGCCGTGCCGCGGATCAGCGTGCCGCCCGCCAGTCCGGCAGTGGCGCTCTTGCCCGCCAGGCTCTCCAGGTCGCCGAAGTGCAGGCTGATGACGGCGTGTACGCTGGCACCGCGCGTCTTCTTCCGCAGCAGCGACACCTTCATGCCGGACGGCAACGTGTAGCGCTCGATCCGCGACTCGATAATCTTCGGCGATGGGTCGAACGCCTCGCCCGCCGCCATGGCCGCCTCGCCCTTGTAGTCTTTCAGCGCGGCCGCCACGTCGGTCTTGGCCGGCACCTCGGCCCGGTCCGGCTTGGGATCGGGGATGAACTCGCCGATGGTTTGGTTCGAAGATTTCAGATAAGCCGCCGCCACGCGCTGCACGTCCTGTGGCGTAACCTGCTTGAGCAGGTCGCGGTCGCGGAAGAGCAACCGCCAGTCTCCCTGCGCCAGATACTCGCTGATGAACAAACCCACCTGTTCGGAGTTGCGCAAAGTCATGTCGATCTGCTTTTCGAGGCGCGCCTTGGCGCGATCCACTTCCTCCTTGCTGGGCGGCTCCTTCACCACGCCGTCGATGGTGGCGAGCATCGTATTGCGCGCGTCGTCCAGCGAATCCGTCTTGTTCAGGATGGCGCCGAACATGATTAATCCCGGCTCGTTAAACTGCATGGCATTGCCGAATACCTGCGTGGCCTTTTTGTTGTCGACCATCGCCTTGTACAACCGGCCCGACGACTGTTCTCCCATGACGCTCGCCAATACATCCAATGTGGGCTGGTCGGGATGGGCGCCATCCGGCGTGTGATAGACGGCGAAAACTGCCTGTATCTCGCCAACTCTGCGCACCACGGTGAGCCGCTCGCCGTCCTGCACGGGTTCCACCGTGTAAGTCGGCGTAAGCGTGCGCGACGGACGCGGGATATTGCCGAAGTAACCGTTGACCAGCGCGACGATCTGTGCCTCATCCACTTTGCCGGCCACCGTGAGTACCGCATTGTCCGGCTGATAATACTTGTGATAGAAACCCTGCAGCTTGTCCATGGTCACGCGTTCCACATCCGACTTGTTGCCGATCACCGGCCGCCCGTAGCTGTGCGCCAGGTAGGCGGCCGCCATGGTGTGCTTGTACAACACCCCGAACGGGTTGTTCTCGCCGGCCTCGAATTCGTTGCGGACCACGGAGAATTCCTTGTCGAAGTCCTCTTTCTTGATGAAGGAATTCACCATGCGGTCCGATTCCAGGTCGAGCGCCCACTTCAGGTTTTCATCGGTAGCTTTGAACGTTTCGAAGTAATTCGTGCGGTCGAAGCTGGTGGTGCCGTTCCACTGGCTGCCGTGCTCGGTGACCTCCTGCATGATATTCAGGTGTTTCGTGCTGCCCTTGAACACCATGTGCTCCAGCAGGTGCGCCATGCCGCCTTCGCCGTTGCCTTCGTGCCGCGAACCGACCAGATAAGTGACGTTCACCGTGATCGTGGGCTTCGACGGATCCGGGAACACAAGGAAACGCAGCCCATTGTCCAGGCTGTACTCGGTGATGCCCTCGACGGAGGTCACCTTTTTCACACCGCTCGGCAGATCCTGCGCCGGGCAAAGCGCCGGTGCAAGGAAAACGACGGCGGTCCAGAAACTAAGCAGTCGCTTTTGCTTTTTCATATTTCCTTCTCTCATCCTAACTCTGTTGTGGGGCGGCGCCGTGCGCCGCCAGCGGGGCTCAAGCCCCGAGCCCGCCCTCCATCACTCATCCGCCACCTTAATCACCAACTTGCCGAAATTCTCCCCGCGGAACAGCTTTTGCAGCGCCTCCGGGAAAGTCTCCAGCCCCTCGACGATATCTTCCCGCGCCTTCAACTTCCCAGCCATCATCCAGCCCGCCAGCGCCTGCACGCCTTCCGGGTAGCGCGCCGCGTACTCGAACACCACGAATCCCTCCATCCGCCCATGATTCACCAGCAGCGACATGTAGTTGCGCGGCCCCTGAATCGATTCCAGGTCGTTGTACTGCGAGACCGCGCCGCATATGATCACGCGCGCGCGCCGCGCCAGCATTGACAGAACAATATCCAGAATCTCGCCGCCCACGTTGTCGAAATAGATGTCGATGCCCTTGGGACAGTGCCGCGCCAGCGCCGCGCGCACATCCTCGTTCTTATAATCGACCGCGGCGTCGAAGCCCAGTTCTTCAACCACGTAGCGGCATTTATCCGGGCCGCCCGCGATGCCTATGACGCGACAACCCTTGATCTTGGCGACCTGTCCGACGACCGCGCCCACCGCGCCCGACGCGGCCGACACCACCACTGTCTCGCCTTCTTTCGGCTGGCCGATATCCAGCAGTCCGAAGTAAGCCGTCAGTCCCGGCATGCCGAGCGCACCCAGATAGCGCGGCAACGGCGCCAGGCGCGCATCGACCTTGGTCGCGTCTTTCGCTTTCACCACGGCGTAGTCCTGCACGCCGGTCATGCCGACGACCGTATCGCCGACCGCCAAACTGGGATCGTTGGAGGCCAACACGCGTCCGACGCCGCCGGCCCGCATCACCTCGCCTATCCCCACCGGCGCAATGTACGACTTGCCGGCGTTCATCCAGCCGCGCATGGCGGGATCGAGCGACAGGTATAGGACCTTGACCAACGCTTCACCGGGGCCGGGCTCGCCGGCGGGCGTGACGACGAGATCGAAATCGCTGCGTTTGACCATGCCAACGGGGCGCGAGGTCAACCTGAATTGGCGGTTTGAGAGTGTGCTCATACGTATTTCAGGTTCGCATATCGCAAGTGCCTTGTGGGGCGGGCAATATTGGCAGCAGGCCGGCTTTCAGCCGGTCTTCTAGCCGCCCGCCAGAATCTGATGCACAAACTGAACGGCCATCGATCCTTCGCCCACCGCCGAGGCCACCCGCTTGACGCTGCCGGCCCGGATATCTCCCACCGCGAAGATGCCCGGAACACTGGTTTCGAGCAGATAGGGCGGGCGGCTGGCCGGCCAGTCTAGCCCCAGGTCGGGGCCGGTCTTAATAAAATGGTCCCCGTCCAGCGCCAGGCATCCCCCCAGCCACGCCGTGTTGGGGTCGGCGCCAGTCATCAGGAAAACATGCTGAATGGCATGCGTCTCTGGCGTTCCAGTCTTTGTATCTCGCCAGCGAACGCGCTCCAGGTGCGTGCCGCCTTCGAGTGCCTCGATCTCGGTCCATGGCCTGACGGTGATCTCCGGGCGCGCTTCAATCCGCGCGATCAGGTATCGCGACATGGTGTCGGCCAGCCCCGGCCCGCGCACCAGAATATAGACGTGTTTGGCGCCTCCCGAAAGGAACAGCGCCGCTTGCCCGGCGGAGTTTCCTCCGCCAACGACGGCCACCTCGGCATCGCCGCAGAGCTGCGCCTCCACCGCGGTCGCGCCATAGTAGATCCCGGCCCCTTCGAACTGCGCGAGGTTGGGTAGATTCAGCTTTCGATATTGCGCCCCCGCGGCGATAATCACGCTCCAGCCCCGCACCGATCCTCCGTCGTCCAGTTCGATCGTGTACGCCGGATGTTCGCATTTGATCCCACGGGCGGCGCGCGCGATCGCAATTTGCGCGCCGAACTTTTCCGCCTGGACAAATGCGCGGTTCGCCAAGTCCTGCCCCGAAATACCCATGGGGAATCCGAGATAGTTTTCAATCAGGGAACTCGCGCCGGCCTGCCCTCCGGGGGCCGTACTTTCGAGCACCAGCACCTTCAATCCTTCGGAAGCTCCATACACCGCAGCCGCCAGTCCGCTCGGCCCCGCGCCCACCACAATCAGGTCGTAAACATCGCCCTCGTCGATTCCCGTATTCAATCCGAAACAGGCGGCGGCTTCGGCGTTGCTGGGATTTCGCAGGACCAGGCGCCCGCTGCAGATCAGGACCGGGATGTCGGTCACGCGTATCTCGAATTGGTCGAGTACCGCCTGCACGCCGGGGTCGTTCTCCACATCGATGTAGGCGTGCGGATGGCCGTTCCGGGTGAGAAAAGCCCGCAGCCGCAGCGTATCGCCGGAATGGCTGGATCCGATCAGCACGGAATCACCTACGGAATGCGCAATCAAATACACGCGCCGCAGCACGAACGCACGCAGAAATGTCTCGCCCAGATCGGCATGGGTCTGCATGATCCGCCGCAGACTTACCCGGTCGATTTCGAGCAGCGCACTGGATTCCCGCGCGCGGCACCGCACCAGACTCCTGCGGCCGGACAGCAGGGCGATCTCGCCGGTGAACTCCCCGCGCTCGAGCACCCGCAGCACGGAGTCTCCCGCTTGCGCAACGCCATCGATTTCGACGCTGCCGGACAGCACCAAGAAAACGCCGTGGTCCGCATCTCCCCGATCGAAGATGACGTCGCCTGCCTCAGCTTGACGCTGCTTGCCGAATGGCGCCAGGCGTGCAATCTGCGCATCGTCCAGCTTCGGGAACATCGCGTCGGGTTGTGCTGGAGTTTCCGGCATCTCTGTTCAGAATAGCGTCATCCATATAGCAGGTCCTAATGGCCCTGGAGATCCGCGGCATGCGCGAACCAACCGGCAATCAACGTGAGGAAATCGACTTTGCGGGAAAACGCATTCGGCATTACAGCAGCTTGAGCTTCGACGAGGTCCTGGCCCGGTTACGGGCGCGGGTTGGGGAAACCACCATTGACAACGTCGTGGGGCAGCCCGGAACCCGCGAGGAATTTGCGGAGAAGATCCAACAGTACGTGGGCTCCAGCGGTTTCATGCTCATGGCCCAGGTGGATCATAGCCGCTGGATCGGGAAATACGGCATCAAACGCCGGCTTCTCCGCTGGATCTTCGGCAATCCGCTGATCGCGATTACCATGCTCCGGCATGACTACACCGCCGGCCTTTTCGTGCCGATCGAGCTCCTGCTTGCCGAAAGCGACGACGGCGCGAGTTGCAACATCACCTATGTGGTCCCCTCGTCGCTGATCGTGGTGGACGCAAATCCGGAACTCCTGGCTGCGGCCCGCGTGCTGGACGGCAAGGCCGAAGCTCTGGTCGCCGCGGCCGTGACGGCTGAACCAAACTAAACCAGCCCGTTTTCACGCGCGTATTGAAGCGCTTCAATAGCCGCGCCGCGCGCGCCCGCCGTATCCCCGTTCGGCATGATGTAAACCGGGATATCCGCCTGCTCGGCGCGCTGCGGCGGCATGCCGGCGTGAATCTCGGCGACGAACCACCGCTGGAATTCTTCGCTTGTTTCGATCGCGCCGCCGCCGACGATCAGCGCATCGGGATCGAACGTATTGATCATTTCATCGAAGAACACGCCCAGCGCATGCGCTTGCACGCGGAAAATCTCCTTGCACATGGGGTCGCCCTTCTCCGCCAGGCCGCGCACCAGCTTGGCGGCCTGATGCGACCCAAGTTTGCCCAGCTCGTGGTCCGGATAGCGTGGCAGGAAGTACGGCAGAAAGGATTTCTCGATGGCCGTCAGCGAGCACACCGATTCCAGGTCGCCGATGCGTCCGCAGTTGCAATGCGGCACCAGTCCGTCGATGCCGCGGATATTCTGGTACGGCAGCAGCACGTGTCCCAATTCGCCGCCAAAACCCTTGCGGCCCTTCACGTCGCGGCCCTCGATGATCACGCCGCCACCCAGCCCCGTCCCGATCACCACCGTTACCGAGGTGGGCGCAGCGTCGGTGCCGAAGATGTTGAAGTGGCCCCAAAGAGCGCCGGCGTTGCCGTCGTTCAAGTAGGTGACGGGGATGCCCAGCCGTGCGGCCAGGTTGCCGCGGATATCGAACCCGCACCAGTCGCGATGTACGAAGTTCGTGGAGCCTTCCGCGCTCAGCACTCCCGCGGCGGTGGCCGGCCCAGGCGTGTCGAGACCGGCGACCGCCACATCGGCGACACTCAGGCCCGCCTTTTCGACGGCGATTTTCAGGCCGTCGACGATCTGCTGCAGGCAGACTTCGGGCCCCTCCTTGGATCGGGCGGGATACTCGCACAGCCCTTCGATCAAGAACTTTTCCTGCGGCGTGACTAATGTATAGTTGACGGCGGTTCCGCCAAGATCTACTCCGGCTACTACGCGCAAGCGGTTACCTCGTTTCCAGGATAGCAGGGCGATCACCGCCCTATCCGATACACCACCGTCTGCAACGTGACATCGCCTCTTTCCTCCTCCGTCACGCGAATCTCCGCCACGCCCGCAAGCACGCGGCTCAAACTCTCAATATTTCCCGAAAAGAACGCCGGCGCCCCCTCGCCCGCCGCGGACGATCCAAAATCGAGAGCCGCCATCACCCGGGCGTAATTCGATCGTTCCAGCGAATGCCGAAAACCCGCGGCATAATCGAGCGCGCCAGTCGATGCGCTTGCCCCGGCGCGGTCCAGCACGGCCGCCAGCAGGCGCGCGCCGTCACCCAGGAACAGAAGCCGTCCGC
>Ga0302326_10001012_pt1 | contig 73731 bp, 44 predicted proteins | sample Palsa_T0_3_FD_202264 | JGI IMG/M metagenome (GOLD analysis project Ga0302326, IMG submission 202264) | Peat permafrost microbial communities from Stordalen Mire near Abisko, Sweden - Palsa_T0_3 | ecosystem: Environmental > Terrestrial > Soil > Palsa > Peat permafrost | place: Sweden: Abisko... | reverse complement strand
CAGCAGGTCCACCAGGGCCAGACCATCATGGTCATCGATCCCAAGCCCTACCAGGCCGCTCTCGACCAGGCCAAAGGCAACTTGCTCCACGACGAGGCCCTGCTCAAGAACGCCCAGGCTGAATACGCTCGCTACAAATCCCTCTTCGATGCCGGCGTCGTCTCCAAGGAAACCCTCGACGCCGATGAAGCCGCACAGGGCCAGTATCAGGGCGCCATCGCCGCCGACAAGGCCGCAATTGAGACCGCGCAGCTTCAGCTCGACTGGTGCTCCATCCAATCGCCCATCGACGGCCGCATCGGCCTCCGCCTCGTCGATCCCGGCAACATCATCACCGCCAACACTACAAATCTGGTCATCATCAATCAGTTCCAGCCCATCGCCGTCTACTTCACGCTGCCGGAGAACGAGCTGCCCCAGGTACTGCACAAACTCGCTTCAGACAAGCGCCTGGCCGTAGACGCCTACGACCGCAGCGACCAGCAAAAACTCGCCGCCGGCTACCTGCTCACCGGCGACAATCAGATCGACACCACCACCGGCACTGAAAAGCTCAAAGCCGTCTTCGACAACCGTGACCAGTCCCTCTTCCCCAACCAGTTCGTCAACATCCATTTGGTTATGGAAGACCGTCCCAGCGCGCTTGTCGTTCCCTCCGCCGCCATCCAGAGCGGGTTGCAAGGGTCCTTCGTCTGGGTCATCGACTCCGTCGGCGCCAACGGCTCCGGAACCGCCCGCCTTCAATCCGTAAAAGTCGCGCTAACCGAAGGCCAGTTCACCATTCTCGACAGCGGCCTAAGTCCCGGCCAGAACATCGTCATCGACGGCGCAGACCGACTCCGCGGCGGCCAGGCCGTCACCGTCACGCAGGCTCCCAAAAGGCCCCAGCCGTGAGCCTCAGCCCCTCGCGCCCGTTCATTCTCCGCCCGGTCGCCACCTCGCTGCTCATGGTGGCCATTCTGCTCACGGGCGTCATCGGCTACCGCGAGCTCCCCGTCTCCGCGCTCCCTGAAGTCGACTACCCCATCATCCAGGTGCTCACCTTCTACCCCGGCGGCGGCCCGGAAGTCATGGCCTCATCCGTCACCGCGCCCCTCGAGCGCCAGTTCGGCCAGATGCCCGGCCTCAAGCAGATGACCAGCGTCAGCTCCGGCGGCGGCTCCGTCATCACCCTCGAATTCAATCTCGACGAGAACATCGACGTAGCCGAGCAGGAAGTCCAGGCCGCCATTAACGCGGCGAACACGTTTTTGCCCACCGACCTCCCCAATCCCCCCATCTACAGCAAGGTCAACCCCGCCGACGCGCCCATCATGACTCTGGCGCTCACATCCGACTCTTTGCCCCTCGATAAGATCGAAGACGCCGCCGACACCAACCTCGCGCAAAAAATCTCCCAGGTTACAGGTGTAGGTCTGGTCTCCATCGCCGGAGGCCAAAAGCCCTCCGTCCGCATCCAGGCCAACCCTGCGCAGCTTGCCGCCTACAACTTAAGCCTTGAAGACCTGCGCACCGCCGTCGCCGCCGCCAACATCGACCAGGCCAAGGGAACCCTCAACGGCGCGCGCCAGTCCTTCACTATCTCCGACAACGACCAGCTTCTTTCAAGCTCCGACTACAAGCCTGTCATCGTCGCATATCGCAACGGCGCAGCCGTCCGCGCCTCAGACGTAGCCACCATCGTCGACGCTGCCGAAAACTCCCAGCAAGCCGCGTGGATGGGCCGACAGCCCGCCGTCATCGTCAACATCCAGCGCCAGCCCGGCGCCAACATCATCTTCGTCGTCGATCGCATTCAGAAGCTGCTGCCGCAGTTGCAATCGAGCTTGCCCGCATCCATCCATGTCAAGGTGCTCACTGACCGCACCATCACCATCCGTGCCTCGGTCAAGGACGTCGAATACGAGCTCATGCTCACTGTTGCGCTCGTGGTCATGGTCATCTTCCTCTTCCTGCGCAACCTCGCCGCAACCATCATTCCCTCGGTAGCCGTCCCGCTCTCCATCTTCGGCACATTCGGCGTAATGTACCTTCTCGGCTACTCGCTGAACAACCTCACCCTCATGGCGCTCACCATCTCCACCGGCTTCGTCGTCGACGACGCCATCGTCATGATCGAAAACATCTCCCGCTACATCGAAGAAGGCCTCAGCCCCATGCGCGCCGCGCTTAAGGGCTCTGAACAAATCGGCTTTACCATCATGTCGCTAACCGTCTCGCTTATCGCCGTGCTCATTCCGCTGCTGTTTATGAGCGACGTCGTCGGCCGCCTCTTCCGCGAATTCGCCATCACCCTCGCCGTCACCATCCTGGTATCGGCATTTGTTTCGCTCACGCTCACACCCATGATGTGTTCTCGCATCCTGCAAGACAAGGCCACTGCCCGCCAAACACGCTTCTACCACTGGTCTGAAAATGTCTTCAACTCGATCATCGCCGCCTATGGCCGATCGATTCAGGTTGTCCTGCGCTACCGCTTCACCACGCTGCTCGTCACCATCTCCACGCTGGTCGCGACCATCCTCCTCTTCATCGTCGTCCCCAAAGGCTTCTTCCCGGTGCAGGACACAGGCGTGATCCTTGGCATCAGCGAAGCTCCGCAGTCCGTCAGCTTCCAGAGCATGGCTCAGCGTCAGCAAAAGCTCGTCGACGTTCTGCTTCAAGACAACGCCGTCGACAACGTCTCATCCTTCATCGGCGTCGACGGAACCAACACCACGCTAAACTCCGGCCGCATCCAGATCACCCTCAAGCCCCTCGAAGACCGCAAAATCTCGTCTACTGAAGTCATTCGCCGCATGATTCCGCATCTCGCCGCCGTCGAGGGCATCCAGCTTTTCCTGCAGCCCTTGCAGGACCTCACCGTTGAAGACCGCGTCAGCCGCACTGAATTCCAATACTCTCTCGAGGATCCCAACCAGGACGAGCTCGCCGTCTACACCCGCAAGATGGTCGATGAGCTAAGCCGCGAGAAGGTAGTCACCGATGTAGCCAGCGATCTCCAGGACCAGGGTCTCGGCGCCAAGCTCGTCATTGACCGCGACACTGCCGCCCGCCTCGGCATCGCCATGGCCGACGTCGACAACACGCTTTACGACGCATTCGGACAGCGCCAGGTCTCCACCATCTTCACCCAGCTCAACCAATACCATGTGGTTATGGAAGTCGGCCAGAACTTCCAGACCGACCCCGGCACGCTCTCCAATTTATTCGTAAAATCCGGTAACGGCACGCAGGTCCCGCTCAGCATGTTGGCCCACTGGGAACAGTCGCGCGCGCAGCTAGCCATCGGCCACCAGGGTCAGTTTCCGTCAACAGTAATCAGCTTCAACCTCGCGCCCGGCAAGGCTCTCGGCGATGCCGTCAACGCCGTCAACCAAATCGAGCAGCGCATCCAGATGCCCAAAGCGATCAACGCCAGCTTCCAGGGCACCGCCGCCGCGTTTCAAACCTCGCTGGCCAACGAACCCATCCTCATCCTCGCCGCGCTGGTCACCGTCTACATCGTCCTCGGCGTGCTTTATGAGAGCTTCATCCACCCCATTACCATCATCTCGTCGCTGCCCTCAGCCGGCGTCGGCGCATTGCTCGCCCTGCTCATCACCCGCACCGACTTTTCTGTCATCGCCCTGATCGGCGTAATTCTGCTCATCGGCATCGTGCAGAAAAACGCCATCATGATGATCGACTTTGCCCTGCAGGCCGAGCGTACCGAAGGCAAATCCGCCGAAGAAGCCATCTTCCAGGCCTGCCTGCTCCGCTTCCGTCCCATCATCATGACCACCATGGCCGCGCTGCTAGGCGGCCTTCCTCTGGCTCTGGGCGGAGGCGTTGGCGCCGAACTCCGCAAACCATTAGGCATCACCATCGTCGGCGGCCTCATCTTTTCGCAGTTGCTAACTCTCTACACCATCCCCGTCGTCTACTTGTACTTCGACAAGCTGGCCCAGCGCATGAAGCCAAAGACTGTTCAACCCAGCTACGACCACCAACCCATCTCCGCCGACTAAAAAAAGAAAGGTGGGAGGAAAACAAACCCCGGGTGCCCCATCTTCGCCGCGCACTTTGCGGCTAAGGTGGGAAACCTCAACCCTCAACCGGCCGAATTTTGAGGTCCGAACAAAACTCCGTGCCCCATCCATTCCGCGTTTTTCTGCGGAATGGGTGGGAAACCCCAACCCTCAACAGATGAACATCAGGCACCACGCAACATGCACATCTCGTCCCTCTTCATTCGGCGACCCGTAGCCACCTCGCTCCTCTCGCTGGCCCTCCTGATGGCCGGCTCGGTGGCCTATTCCATCCTGCCCGTAGCCTCGCTCCCCAACGTTGACTTCCCCGTCATCGGCATCAATGCAGCCCTGCCCGGCGCCAGCCCCGAAACCATGGCCTCTTCGGTCGCCACTCCCCTCGAGCGCCAGTTCGGCCGCATCGCCGGCGTCAACCAGATGACCTCGTCCAGCTCCCTCGGCGCGTCCTCCGTCACCCTCCAGTTCGACATCGACCGCAACATCGACGCAGCCGCCCGCGATGTGCAGGCCGCCATCAACGCCGCCCGCAACCAGCTCCCCAGCAACCTTCCCCAGAATCCCGGCTACCGCAAAGCCAATCCCGCCGAAGCCCCCATCCTCATCCTCACCCTCACCTCTGACGTTGTCCCCAAGCCGCAGATTTACGACATGGCCGACTCCATCCTCGCCCAGAAAATCTCCCAGATTCAGGGCGTAGGCCAGGTCTTCGTCTTCGGCAGCGCCAGCCCCTCGGTTCGCGTCGAGCTGAACCCCATGCAACTGGGCTCAAATGGAGTCGGACTCGAAGCCGTCCGCACCGCTCTCGCCAGCGCCAACGCAAATCGGCCCAAGGGAGCGTTCCAGGACCCCGCCAATCGCTGGCAGATTGCCGGCAACGATCAGATATTCAAAGCCTCCGACTACGCCCCCATCATCGCCGGCTACAACCAGCAGACCGGCGCGCCCGTTCGCATGTCCGACCTGGGTACCATCGTTGACAGCGTCGCCGACATCCACACCGCCGGCGTTTCCGGCATCAACCCTGCCGATGGCTCTACCGGAAAAATTCGCGACGGCATCTCGCTGGTGGTCTTCAAAATTCCCGGCGCCAACGTCATCTCCACCGTCGACGCGGTCATGGCCGAGATACCGCGCCTCCAGGCCGCCATCCCGCCCACCATCACGCTCGCCGTCGCCGTCGACCGCACCACCACCATCCGCTCCAGCGTCCGCGATGTAGAAATCTCCCTGATCGTCAGCGTTCTTCTTGTCGTCTTCGTCGTCTTTCTTTTCCTGCGCGAAGTCTGGGCCACCATCATCCCCTCCATCGCCGTCCCACTCTCGCTGGTCGGCACCTTCGGTGTCATGTATCTGGTCGGCTACACCATTGACAATCTCTCGCTCATGGCCCTCACCATCTCCACCGGCTTCGTTGTCGACGACGCCATTGTGGTCATCGAAAACATCACCCGCTACATCGAAATGGGCATGACCCCCTTCGACGCAGCCATGAAAGGCTCCCGAGAAATCAGCTTCACCGTCCTCTCCATGAGCACGTCGTTGATCGCCGTCTTCATCCCCATCCTGCTCATGGGCGGTCTGGTCGGCAAGCTCTTCCGCGAGTTCGCTGTCACGCTCTCCGTCGCCGTCGCCGTCTCCCTGTTGGTTTCGCTCACCACCACGCCCATGCTATGCGCCCGCTTCCTGAAACAGCGCGACGAATCTCGCTACGGCCCCATCTATCGTCTCGGCGAGCGTGCCTTCTTCTGGCTCCACTACGAATACAACCGATCTCTGCGCTGGGTGCTGCGCCATCAATGGCTCATGCTCGGCGTGGTCTGCGGCACCATGGCCCTCAACGTCTATCTCTTCAAAATCGTTCCAAAGGGCCTTTTCCCGCAGCAGGATACGGCCCGCCTTAACGGCCGCACTCTCGCCGCGCAGGACATCAGCTTTCTCGCCATGCGCGACAAGAACCGCCAACTGGCGCAGATGGTTCTAGAAGACCCAGCTGTCTATTCGGTAACCGCGGCGGTGGGTGGCGCCGGCCCAGGCGGCGGCAGCACCAACATCGGCAACATGTGGGTCGCCCTCAAGCCGCTCAATCAACGCCCCGGCCGCGTCACCGCCGACCAGGTGATTGATCGCCTGCGCAACAAGCTCACCGGCGTCCCCGGCGCAATCACGTATCTTCAGGTGCAGCAGGACCTGCAGATCGGCGGCCGCGGCAGCGCCGCCCAATACCAGTACACGCTGAGCGATGAAAACCTGAACGAGCTCAACACCTGGGCCCCGCAGCTTGAGAACCGCCTGCGCGCCATGCCCGAGCTGCGCGACGTCTCCACCGACCAGCAGAACCAGGGCCTCGCCGCCGGCCTGGTCATCGACCGCGACACCGCCGCCCGCCTCGGTGTCTCCACCGCCACCATCGACAACGTGCTCTACGACGCCTTCGGACAGCGCGAAGTCTCCACCATGTACACTCCGCTCAACCAATACTATGTGGTTATGGAAGTGGATCCCCGCTACCAGCTAAGCCCCGACTCGCTCAACGACATCTACATCAAAGCCAGCAACGTTTCCGGCGCACCCACTTCGATGCCCGCCACCACAACCGCAGCAACGCCGGCGCTTGCCGCTCCCACACCATCCACGGGCGGAGCCATGATCCCGCTCTCTGCCATCGCTCACTACGATGCCCGCCGCACCGCGCTCCAGGTCAACCACCAGGGCCAATTTCCCGCCGTCACGCTCACCTTCAATCTCGCCCCCAACGTAGCCCTCGGCGACGCCGTCACGGCCCTCGAAAAGGTCCAGCGCGACATGGGGATGCCCAGCTCAGTCCACGGAACTTTCCAGGGCTCCGCGCAGGCTTTTCAGGACTCGCTCAAAAACGAGATATGGCTTGTTCTCGCCGCACTCGTCGCCGTCTACATCGTCCTCGGCATTCTCTATGAGAGCCTGATCCACCCGCTCACCATTCTCTCCACACTGCCTCCGGCCGGCGTCGGCGCCATCCTGGCGCTCTTGTTGACGGGAACCGACCTCAGCATCATCGCCATCATCGGAATTATCCTGCTCATTGGCATCGTCAAAAAGAACGCCATCATGATGATCGACTTCGCGCTCCAGGCCGAGCGCGAAGAAGGCTTGTCGCCCGTCGACGCCATCTACCAGGCATGTCTCCTGCGCTTCCGCCCCATCATGATGACCACCATGGCCGCCCTCTTCGGCGGCTTGCCGCTCGCCATCGGCATGGGCGTAGGCTCCGAGCTTCGCAAACCATTAGGCATCACCATCGTCGGTGGCCTCATCGTCTCGCAGATGCTCACGCTTTTTACCACCCCTGTCGTTTACCTCTTCTTCGACCGCCTGCAATGGCGAGTAATGAAGCTCCACCGCCTCGGCTCCGAATTAGAAGAATCCCTCGGCGATTAGAGCATTTTCGAATCTGGTGTGCTGAGCTTGACGCTCTTATCAGCAAATGATCTGTCATCCGGAGCGAAGCGTACTTCAGCGGAGTGGAAAGCCTGCCTGAGCGCAGCCGAAGGGGACCTGTTTTTGCACTCCTTTCCTTCCCATCCAAAGATACTGTCATCCTGAGCAAAGCGTACTTCAGCGGAGTCGAAGGCGCGTGCCCTCTGGGCGCGGTTGCTCTTCGGGGTTTTATGCGTTGAACTTTCGATTCGGGTCCCTAGGCCATGCTGATAACAAGCCCAGCAAATTGATTCAAGCGCGTTCAGAGGGCACGCAGAATACGCTTGATATCGCTATGAATCCGGGCTATCCTTGCCGCCATGCTTGAAGCCAACAAGACAATCGCCAGGCAATGGTTTGATCAGGTCTGGAACCAGAGAGATGAATCGGCCATCGACCGGATGTTTCATCCCGACGGCGTCGGTTACGGCTTTACCGGAGGCGACAACTCGCCTGCCGGTCGAGACGCTTTCAAGGCCATCTTCCACACCTTCTGTGGCGCATTCCCCGACCTCCACATCGACGTTCTCGATGTAATCGCGGAAGGCGAAAAGGTCGCGGTTCGATGGAAGGCCAGCATGACTCTTCTGGGAGATCATCTCGGCTTTCCAGCCACTGGAAAGCGCGGCGAGTTGATCGGCTCAACCTTCCTGCGCATCAAGGGCGACCAGATCGTCGAAGGCTCGAACCAGATGGACTTCGAGGCATTTATCCAGCAGGTCAAAGCCCCGTAACACTTCACCCAGCCTCCTTCACCATCTTCACCACCGGCACCGTCTCGCCGTTCGCGAGCGGAACCGCAATCCGTTCCACCTCCACATACCCTTTCAGCCGGTAAAGCGGCACTCCCGTCAGCGTCGACCCCATCTCAAACCGCCGGAACCCCGCCGCCCGAGCCTCCGCCTCCACGCGAGCCAGAATCAGCGTCCCCAATCCCCGCCGCGCAAACGCCGGATGCACAAAAATGGCCCGCACCTTGGCCGCATCCGTAGCCGGGTCAAGCGACGCCGGCTCCCGTCCCGGTGCGCGATCCGCACCAAACAGCGTCTTCCGCTTCGACCATCCACCGCATCCCGCAAGCCGCCGCGAGTGATCGTCCGCAACAGTCTCCGCCACAAAATAAGTCCCATCCCGAATCAACTGTGTATCGAGGCCCAACACCGTCCCCAGCGCGCCCTCAATCTGCGCCTGCGTATAATCGCCCGCATGCAACCCCCGCACAGACGCCTCAACCAGCGCATCGAGCGCCGGGATATCCTCTTCCGTCGCCAGACGAAGCCTGAATGTAGTTGGGATCTCCATAACTTGATCGGTCCAGTTTTACTATTCCCTATTCCCTATTCCCTGCCTTTCCACTTCCACCAGCGTCGAATAAAACGTGGCCCCCGCGCCGATATCCGTTAGCCGTTCACTCGTAAGCGCGTTCACGTTCTCCCCGCCCGCGCTCAACTTGCCCCAGTCCAGCTTTCCCGCCACCACTCCTGCCGGCAGGCTGGCATTCATCATCGCCGTAAGCTTCAATGATCCCCGGTCGTTCCAGATCCGAACCGCATCTCCATCCGCAATCCCGCGCGCAGCCGCATCTGCGGGATGCATCTCCAGCCGCTGGCTTGTCCGCGCTTCCATCTTGCGATGCCCGTCCAGGTTGGCGAACGTCGAATTCATATAGTTGTCCGCCTTCCTGCTCAAAAACTCCAGCGGAAAGCGCTTTGCCAGTTCCCCAAATCGCGACTCAGTCGCCGGCATAAATCCAGGTAAAGGATCCAAGCCCTGCGCCGCCAGCTTTTCGGAATAAAACTCAACCTTTCCTGACAGCGTCGGCACCGATCCCGAAATATACGGCTGAAACGGCCGCCCCTCCGGATCGCGATGAAACCCCAGCGGAATGTGCCCCTGCTCCTTCAAGTCTTTCAGCGTAATATGCTCCATCTGGGGTCGCGTCGAGTGCCCATCCGATCCAATCGCCAGCGCCTGGCGAATCAAATCCATCTCCGAATCCCCGAAGCACTCCTCCTCGAACCCCATCCGCCGCGCCAACTCGCCAAACAACCATACATTCGGTCGCGCCTCGCCCGGAGGCTCAATCGCCTTTTGCGAGAGCTGCAAAAAGTAGTGTCCATACGCCCCCTGAACATCCGTATGCTCCAGGAACGTAGTCGCCGGTAAAATGTATTCCGCATAATCCGTCGTATCGTTAAAAAACAGATCGTGCACCACCGTAAAAAGATCCGCCCGCGCCATACCCCGCTTCACCGCATTCTGGTTCGGCGCCACCGCCCCAGGATTCGAGTTATAAACAAACAACGCCTTCACCGTCGGCGCGTTGTGAGAAGCCTCAACCCCATCAGGCTGCTCAGCGCCAGCTATTCCCTGTTCCCTGATCCCTGATCCCTGCTCGGCGAGCGCCTCGCCGAGCTCACACATATTCACCGTCCGTGCCAGCCGCTTCAGCGGAGAAGCCAGCGCCAGGTCCGGTCGCCTCACAGCAGCCTCATCCCAATCGAACGCCCCCGAAGTCGAAAGCTGTCCACCCCCGCCGCGGTACTTCCAAGCCCCCGTCAGCGCCGGCAGCATGGCAATCGCACGCACCGCCGTTCCACCATTCTCCGTCCGCTGCACTCCATAATTCAGCCGCAGCGCCGCGGGCCGCGTCGTCGCATACTCCCTCGCCAGCCGCTCAATCTCCGCCGCCGTCATTCCCGTCCACGCCGCCACGCGCTCCGGCGTATACTCCCGCGCTCGCTCGGCAAGCTGCTCAAATCCATGTGTCATTGCTTCGATATATGCGCGATCCTCCAGGCCCTCGTTCAAGATCACATGCATCAACCCCAGCGCCAGCGCCCCATCCGTTCCCGGCCTGATCGCGATGTGCCAGTCCGCCAGCGCCGCCGTCCGCGTGCGATACGGATCGATCACAATCAGCCGCGCGCCGTTCCTCCGTGCCTGCTCCACCATCGGCCACAGGTGCACGTTGTTCCCGTGGATATTCGCGCCCCACGCTAGCACCAGCTTGGCCAGCCGGAAGTCCTCCGTCGGCGTCCCCAGCTTCCTCCCGTAAACCAGCTTCCACGCCTCGCCGCCGGCCTCGGAGCAAATGGTCCGGTCCAACTGGCAAGCCCCCAGCCGATGAAAGAATCGCCGGTCCATCGAGCCAAATCCCAGCACGCCGATCGTCCCCGCGTAGCTGTAAGGAAGAATCGACTCCGGACCAAACTCCTCCGCCACGGCCTTGAGCTGCGCCGCAATCGCATTAAGAGCCTCGTCCCAGCTAACCCGCTCAAAAGCCTCGTGCTCGCGCCCGCGCTCCAGCGGCCCTTTCGCCACGCCGGCCTTTCGTTTCAGGGGGAAAAGAATCCTCGACGGCGCGTAAACCCGGTCCAGGTACTTGGCCACCTTACCGCAAAGGAACCCCTGCGTAACCGGATGCGCCGGATCACCCGCGACCTTCACAGCACGGCCATCGCCATCGACGGTGACCAAAACTCCGCAGGAGTCCGGGCAGTCGTGCGAGCAAACCGTATGCACAATGCGAAAGGGAAGGGAAGCAGTCAGCGCAGCCATGCTGCAATTGTAGGACAGCGCGAAACCGGACGCCCCAGAATACAAGCCGAAGAGGAGCCTCTAATCCGCCGCCACGCTCAAAACTTCTTCGCCACTTGGCTCCTCCTGCAAAGCCTCAATAGAAAGCGCGGCCGCCCGCCTCGACCGTTCGAACGCCCTCCTGGCATAATCCTTGGCCAGTTTCTCGTCGCCCTTTTTTAGCCGATAATGGGCCACCCAATGCTCGTACGCCGCATTCGTATGAAGTTCGGCTGCCAGGGCGTGTTTGGTATCGCGCTTCACAATCGTAATCGGATCACGCGCTTTGCCGGCCGCTCCCTCCGCGGTCGCTGACCCGTTCACCGCCATTGGCTCTTGCCGAAAGGCTTCTTCTGAAAGAATGGCGGCTTCTGTCGAATGTTCGAATGCCCTTCTGGCGAATTCCTGAGCGGCTTCCTGCTCGCCTTTCTTCAACTGGTAATCGGCTACCCAATGCTCGTAGGCCGCGTGAGTGTGCGCCTCAGCTGCAAGCGATTGCCTGGTGTCATGCATTATTCCGATTCTCCCTTCGGTTGCGAAAATGCGCTTTGTTGGCTATGATTCTGCCGGACTACCCGAAAGCTAAATGAGCAGTTTTGATCAATCGGGATGGATTCTCGAATTGCCGATTCTGTAATTTGGAACCAGTCCCAAATTGCAACGCAGGCATTAACTTGCGCGGTTCAACGCGGAGGATGATCCAATGAAAAGAATTCTATTGTGCATATGCTTAGTCTTTGTCGGCGTGGGAGCCTTTATCCAAGCCCTGGGCGCGCAAGCGCCGTCTGCCCCACCGCAGGTGGCCGAAGAAGCCGCCATCCGCGCCGCCATCGCCGCCCAGGTCGACGCCTGGAACCGCGCCGACATCCCCACCTTCATGCAGACCTACGAGAACTCCTCCGACACCACCTTCATCGGAGCCCATCTGAACAAAGGCTACTCCCCAATCCTGGAGCGCTACACCAAGGCCTACTCCACCAAGGAGCAGATGGGAACGCTTACCTTCGGCGACCTCGATGTCCGCCTGCTTCCCACCTCTTCCGGCGTGGTCGAATACGCTATCGTCACCGGCACGTTTCACCTCGACCGCACCGCCCACGGCGACGCCAAAAAGGACGACGGCATCTTTTCGCTAGTCTGGCGCAAAGGCCCGCAAGGCTGGAAGATCATCCTCGACCACACCAGCTAGTGTCCTATCTCAAAAGTTCTTGTCAGATAATTGACCTGTCATCCTGAGCGAAGCGTACTTCAGCGGAGTCGAAGGACCTGTATTTTCATTAGATGGCGCCGCCTCAACTTCGAACAAAATCAAACGCGAACTCAGGAGACACCACTCTAGTACGCGCTCTTCACCAGGAAGTACCTCGGAGCATTCGGATCGTGCTCGTTCTCGTTCACAAACTCAGCCTTGCCGGCTCCATCCAGCTTCAACGCGAAGTTCACCGGCTCATCCTGCAGCGAACCCGGCGGATGCGCCCGGCGATGGCTCACCTGAAACGTCAGCGTATTGCCGTCGAACTTCGGATGGAACAATGGCTCCGGAACCCCAGCCGTAGCCGTCTCTGCCTTGCCCGGCTCACGCCGATGCAGATAGAACAGCACAGCTCCCGTCAGTTTTCCGCCTTCGTTTGTCACCGTCAGCGTCACCGCCGGCAGGCCATTCATATCGCACCGCCATACGCCTTCGACCGGCGTCACACTCGAATTCGCCGTATCATTCGTCTGCGCCCAACCCGTCGGCGCCATTGTTGCCAGCATTGTGCATATCAATACAGATCCGATTCTCATCTCTCCCTCCACTGCTGATCCTCAGCCCTGCTGCTTCCCCATCGCCGCCGTAGCCAGCGTTCCACCCAGGCCCATCGTTTCCACCGCCGACGACGGCACAATCACCATCGATCCTCTTTCCTTGATCGCCTCGTACAGCATGTTCATCGCCCGCAGATGCAGCGCTCCCGGATTGTCGTTATAGACTTTCGAAGCCGTGGCAAACTGCTCTGAAACCTGTACCTCCGCCTGGCCCAGAATCACGCGCGCTTGCCGCTCCCGTTCCGCCTGTGCCTGTTGCGACATCGCATCCTCAAGGCTCTGCGGAATGCGCACATCGCGAATCTCCACCGACTGCACCGTAATCCCCCACGGATTTGTCTTCTCATCCAGAATCTGCTGCAACTGGCGTCCCATCACTTCGCGCTCCGTAATCATCTGCGCCAGCTCATGCCGCCCAATCGACTCGCGCAGCGCCGTCTGCGCGCTCATGTTTATCGCTTCCGCAAAATTCTCCACTTCCAGAATCGCCTTCTCCGCGTTCCAAACCATCCAGAACACAATCGCGTCCACATTGACAGGCACTGTATCGCGCGTCAGCGTCGACTCCGCCGTCACGCTGTGTACGCGGACGCGCTGATCGATGTAGTGGCTGATCGTTTCAAACACCGGGACCACGTGAAACCACCCCGGTCCCCGCAACCCCACGTAGCGCCCCAGCCGCAGCAGCGCCACCTTTTCCCATTGCTGCACCACCTTGATTGCGAACAGCAGGTAAATGCCGAGCAGCACGCCCACAATGAACGGCGCCCCGTTCTTGATCAGCGCGGTCAAAACGAATCCCGCTGCAATGCAGAACACAAACGCCGTCACCGCCACTCTGTTCAACGGAACAAACTCCACTCTCGTTCTCATCGTTCATCTCCTCCGCGCCGGCTCACTAGAGGGTCCGCGCAACGCTTCGATCAGTTCATCCACTGTGAACCCCGCCGCCCCCGCGCGCGCCACGCAATCGCCCACAATCTGCGTCAACTGGCGCTCCCGCTCGGCATCCGCCCGCTTCATCTTCTGCGCGCTGATAAAAGTTCCCGTGCCCTGGTGCGTCTCGATCAGTCCGCCGAATTCCAGCTCGCGGTAAGCCCGCACCACGGTGTTCGGATTGATCTCCAGATCCACCGCCAGTTGCCGCACCGTGGGCAGCTGATCCCCCGCTGTCAGCGCGCCGGATGCAATCCCTCCGCGCACCTGGTCCATAATCTGGCGGTAAACCGGCATCCCGCTGTGCAGGTCAAGCATCAACCGAAATCCGTTCGATTTGTGCTGCGCACTCATCACGCATTCAATGTACTATAAGACTAATACATTATGTCAAGAGAAAAATTCATCGCCCGCTGAAACAACTGTGGAATTCCTCGTTGACCCCGCCGCCCCGCGACCTCATACTGGTCCAATCCTCAGTGAAAGGAATCGCTTATGCCTCACCCCGTCGTTCACTTCGAAATCGGCTGCAAGGACAAGGAAAAGACGAGCGCTTTCTATAGCAGCGTCTTCGGCTGGAAGATCGACCCCGGCCCCATGGGTATGATCAATACCGGCGCATCCACTGGCATCCCCGGCCACATCGCCGCGCTCGGCCACGAGCCGCACCAGTTCACCCATTTCTATATAGAGACCGACGATGTGGCCGCATCGCTCCAGCAAGTCGAGGCCGCGGGCGGAAAGACCATCGTCCCCCCGGTCCCCATTCCAACCGGAACCTTCGCCTGGTTCGCCGACGTCGAAGGGAATATCGTAGGCCTGTGGAAGCCAGCCGCCACCGCCTGAGCATGCGGCGCAAGTCCCTGGCGCGCCACATCTACTTCGGCTGCACCCTGTAACTTTTTCGATCCGTCCGCTACACTGGGGTCGTTATGAGCTGTCTCTTCTGCAGAATTGTCGAAGGCGAAATTCCCTCCACGCCTGTCTTCCAGGACGAGCTGTCGTACGCTTTTGCCGACATCAACCCCAAGGCCCCGGTGCATATCCTCATCATTCCCCGCGAGCACATCCCATCCATGATCGACACCGATCAAAGCAAGCGCGCCATCCTCGGCCACCTGCTCTGGGCAGCCGGCGAGATCGCCCGCGGCAAGGGCCTCGCCCATGGCTATCGCATCGTCGTCAACACCGGCAAGGATGGCGGCCAGACCGTCGACCATCTCCACCTGCATCTACTCGGCGGACGCCAAATGACCTGGCCGCCAGGATGAGAAAGGCAGGGAACAGAGAATAGGGAATAGGGAATAGAAAACCGGTGCCTAGCGCTTCAGCTTGTTCATCATGACAACAAGCATGCGGCCAATTTCGTTCGAAAGGGAATCAGCGCGGCGCAAGCACTCTTGCGTGCCGAAGCCCAGGCCTTGCGAAATGATGAGTTGAGTCTGGACTTCGCCGTTTGAGCCTCTCGCGTGGCCGAGAAATGACAAGTACTCGCCCCTTGATGCTTTGCCGTAACCCTCGGGGAGAGAGGATTTGAACCTCCGACCCCCTGGTCCCGAACCAGATTTTGGGGCTTGTTGAAATGTGTTGAAATCGAGTGAAAATGACTGTTTTCGATTGAACGCGTTGCCGCCATGCTCTTAAAAGCTGTGGTTCTGAGTAGTTCTCGAGTGCTTTGACCGCTACAATTTCGTCTACACTCGTGCCTCACTTTGTGGGGTCAGTCCATGTTTGCAAACCACGGTCAATCCCTATCCGCATTTCAACATTCTCGATCGACTGATCAGAAAAGCCTAACTGTCCTTTCCCGCTCCCCTCCTTTGGAATTCGCCAATGTCCTGTGACGGCTGGATTCTGAGAATGTTGATGTTCGCAGGTTCTCCAGTACCAAAAATCTTAGACGGATTTATTGGTCTCGAGAGGTTCCTCGAGAAGTGACTGACCGGTAACCTGTGATACCACCGAAACCGCACCAACGGCTGGGTAATACCTTCCGAAAAACGCACTTGTCGTTTGATGATCACCTCCCACACGCCGCCATGCACCACTGACGAGATGGCAGTTTCGGCCGCATCGCACGCGCGGAGATTCAAGTGAAGAACAACGGCGATTTTCCATGGAAGAGCCTGGGAGGAAAGTCGGGTCCAGCCCACGGTCTACGAGGCGCCGATCTGCACCGTTATGGTTGTTGTGCGCTGTGTTGCACCCGATGTAGCGGTCACGGTGACGGTGGATGTTACGGGCGGAGTCTGTTTTGCGGAAGAGCCGCATCCGCCCAGCGCGATCGAGCCGATGGCGAGTGCCAGAGCGAGCGTTAGCCACTGGATGTAGCGGCGACGGCGATAGCAGAACGCGAAGATCATGCAGGCGAGCATCTCAGTGCTTGTCCAGGGCCACTCAACTTGTGTTGACGCGGTTGCGGCTACGGTCATGGTGGAGCTGGAGCTTGCACCGGTTGGCGTGATCGAAGGGGGCGAGAAGGAGCAGGTTGCGCCGGCAGCGAGTCCCGAGCAGGAGAAGACGACTGTGCCATTGAAGCCATCCAGCGCGGTGAGCGTGATGGTGTCAGTCCCGCTGGAGCCGCGCGAGACGTCCAGCGTTGAGGACGCCGCGGCGATCTGGAAGTCGGTGTTGGTGAGCGCAAAGGTTGCAGTGGTTCCGCCGTTGGATGCGGTTGCAGTGATGCTATACGCTCCGGCGGTGCTGTTGGCGGTTGCCGTCACGGTGGCGATGCCCGAGGAGTTGGTAGTGGCCGTGGCCGCAGAGAGCGTTGCGCTTGCGCCGCTGACTGGCGCGGCATAAGTTACCGTTGCGCCGGAGACGGGATTGCCGCTTTGGTCGACGACGAGCGTGGACAACGCAGTGGTGAAGGCTGTGCCGGCCAATGTGCTCTGGCCGCCGCCGCCGTTTGCGGTGAGGGTTGTGGCTGTGCATCCTGTGCCGAGATTGAGCTCGGTGGATTGCACGCCGACCTGTCCGCTGGCATCCTGTGCCGCGGCAACGAGAACGATATTTCCTGTGCCGGTGACCGGAAACGTGAAGGGCAGCGTGGTGAGCGGAATCGATGTGTAGGTTGCGCCGTCGTCAAGGCTGTAGCTCACTGAAGAAAGATCGGAGCCCTCGGCGCCTGGCGTCGAGTTGATTGTGGCGGTGAAGCAAGTGGCGAAGTTTGCGTACGGAGTTGCCGTGGTGAGCGTAACCACCGGCGGGTCGCCGGCGAGCGTGATCTCCGTGGTCGCGGTAATGGCATTGCCGTCGGAATCGGTTGCTGTGAGCGTGATGGTGTGCGCGCCAGGCTTGAGCGTCGTTACCTGAAGCTGCGCGCCTGAGCCGAGATTGCCCTCAATGTTGTCAGACCACAGCAGCGCGGTTCCTGTGAGCAGGCCGTCATCGGCGTCGTAGCCCGCGCCCGCCAGGGAGACGGGATTGGCAGCGGCAAATGTTGACCCGCTGACCGGCGAACTGATCACCACGGTCGACGGCATTTTCTTCGGCACGTTGAAGGGGATCGAAGTGGCGCTGCCGGTGTTTACGCCGTCCGACACATCGATGCGGAGCAGCGCGGCAGCCGCGCCGGGTATCGTGCTGAAGTCGAGCACGGCGCTGGTGCCGGGCGTGTCGAGCACATCCTGCCAGGTTGTGCCATTGTTTGTCGAATAGTAGATGCGCGAGTAGAAGCTGGTTGCCGAAGGGCTGGTTGCGGTCCAGGTGATGTTCTGCTCTCCCGAGCCGACGAAACCCGCCGCCGGACTGGTGATGGTGACCGTGGGCGGCGTGCCGAGCGCAACTGATGTCAGCACGTTGCCGGTCGGGTCGAGCACAGCGACAGACGCTGCGCCGGATAGGACCGGGATGAACTCGTTGAACAACGGATCGGTGAAGAAGTCGGTTCCTACCGTATCCGTCTGGCCGATGATGGGTGTAAACGATCGTGTGAAGAGAACCGCGCCGCCCGCGCCCTGCTCCTGAATGGAGTAGCTTCCGCTGCCGGGGTCGGAGGTGCCGAGCATGTTTTCCGTAAAGATGGGATCGAGTGCGATGCCGGTCGCAGGAATGGTTCCGCTGACCTGCATGTAGGAGCCCTGTGCGTAGGTGATCCGCGGCTTCGGCTGCGCCGCAGGCTCGGACTTGACCTTCTTCCTGACGTTTGGAGATGTAACATTGCCTCCGTTAAGCAATGGGAACATGTTCTTGTAGTTGAACGGTGATATCCAGCGGTTCATGCAGTAGGCCATCACGTCGAATATTTTGCTGCCATCCACGATGGATTGCTGGCCCACGTCGAAGCCGTATTCGATGCCGCCGGAGAGGCTCTGCAGATAGTTGCTGACAAATATCCAGTTCAGGATTTCATCCGGATCGGCAGGGTCCCGGCCGTCGCCGTAGCAGGTTCCTACCGTTTCGCCGTGGGGATTGCCGATTCCGGTATGGGTCAGGCTCAGCGTGTGACCGGTTTCGTGCGCGAGCACCTGCGGTGTGCCGTCCACGTCCTGGCGCGGCGCGCTGTTGGGAATGATGAGGTCGTGGGAGCTAAGATGGGCCACTCCGGTTGTGTCGAGTGCGGTGCTGTAGATACCGGCGTAGTCGGTTCGCTGGCCTGTATTGGTGTCCGACTGCTGGTCCGCCGGCGAGTAAAGCTTGGCGACGTCGTCAAGGACGTCAGACTCCCAGTTAAATACCTTGGTATAGAGAGACCGAGCCCTGTAGATCCTTTGCGCACTGATCGACGGGACCACCAGCGCGGTGGGAAGAACCTTGTTCGCGAACCAGATCAGGTTCGGCAGGACGGTGGGATCCTGGCAGGAGCTAGGCTGGTTGGGTACCGAGCAGATGCTCACGGCCTTATAGAGGACCGTGGATGTGGTGCGGCTCGTGACGTTGAGCGTTTCCTGCTCGAGCTGGTTGTCCGTGGCGTCTGTGAGCGTGAGCACGGTCGACCATGGGCCGGGCTGCGGAATGAAGTAGAAGTCCATTGACCTGCAGAAGCCGTTGCCTGCGCGCTGGTCGAGCGGCGCGCAACCCGGCGCAAGCTTGAATGGCTTTACGCCGACGACTGAGCCGGTAACCGTGAGCGTGACGTTGGTGGCGTCTTTGAGCTCGGTGAAGTAGACGCGCATCACAGCCCACTTGCCGGCGACGAGCGGAACCGGAGGCTCACCGTTGTTGCTCAGAGAGGTTTCGAGGTCGTCGATCGTCTGGTACTGCTGGATGGCCTGCGTGAACTCGACGGAGGCGATTTGAACATCGTCGGAAACCTTGAGGGTATAGGTCGCGGTCTGCGTGGACGGATTCGTTTCAAAGTCCGCGACCTGCAGCGTGAAGGTGTAATTGCCCGCCTGGGTGGGAATGCCGGAGAGAACTGCATTCGGAGTGCCGGAAGTCAAGGTGATTCCCGGCGGCAGTGCTCCGCTGGTGATGGTCCACAGATAAGTTGGCAGACCGAACTGCGCGTTGATCTTCTGGGTATATTGCCCGCCGATGGTCGCTTTGGTGACCGAGGTGGTCTCAATCGCAAGACCGGAGACGATCTTGAGCGTGACCGACGCGGTGGTCTGATTCTGCGGATTGGAAGAATCGGTGGCCGTGACGGCCAGCGTATAGTCGCCAAACTGCAGCGGCTTGCCGTTAATGGCGCCAGTCGACGAATTGAGGGTAAGGCCCGGCGGCATGTTGGCAACCGACCAGGTTATCTCCCCCGTGCCGCCAATTGCGGTTAGAGACTCGCCGTAGGAGACGTTGACTTTTCCGTCGGGCAGAGAAAGAGACGTGATCTGGAACTGTTCGGAGACTTCAAGATTGGCAAATCCGACTTCATTGCCGCCGCAAACCAGTGCCAGAACATACGCGCCGCTCCGCGTGGGCGTGATGGTCGCGCTTCCGCTGAAGATGCCGTTGGCGAGCGTTCCCGTTTGCTGCCCTGACCAGCCGCTGATGCCCGGGAGCCCGCCCTGCACCACCGCCCCGCAGTTCTGTGCCGTGTCGGAGAAAGCATTCAATACGCTCCACGTAATCTTTACCGGCGTGTTGAGCCCCGCAGTTGTCGGGCTCACGACAAGGCTGATCGGCGGTTTGATGCTCCCCTCCAGATCGATATCGAAAAAGACCGGGGAATTGATGCTTGTGAAACCCGACGAACTGCCGATAAAGTCGCCGTCGTCCGCCTGCACAACCGGCCCTTCCGGGTCGGCGCCGTCTGCCGGGGGCAAAGGCGGAGCGTTAGGACTGGCGGCGCTTCCACCTTGAAAAGCGTACACCGTGGTAAAGGTTCCATCCGGCGTCATCCGGAAGAGCTCGCCGCATCCAACCCCAGCGCAATGCCCGACGGTCAGATTGCCGCCCAGGACGGTGGTGCCATAGAGATTGCCGTCGCTGCCGACGAAAAGACCATTGCTGGTCCGCACCCCGGTGATGGACGGTAGTGGCCCCAGAGAGGTGAATGTGCCGCCGGCGCTGGGCATAACTTTGAAGGCCAGTCCGGTACCGGTCGTCCCGCCGCTGGTGGAGGTATTCGTCGTGCCGTAAAGATAGCCGTCGGGGCCTTGTACCAGCGGCCCCTGCGGCTGGTTGCCCTCGCTGCCGTCGAGAGCAAAGGCGTGGACGAGGCTCAACTGACCGGTCGGGGTCACCTGAACGATCCCTCCCGCGGTCACTCCCGGGTCGCCCGGAAGGGTTAGCGGCGTCGTACCCATGATTACGTAGAAGTTCCCGTCGCTGGCCTGCATGATCGAAGAGGCGTTGTAGCCATACGGATCGCTTCCTTCGGTGTAGCTCAAAGGAAAGGTCGCGACGGTGGTGACGGCACCGGAAGGGTCACTCGGGTTGAGTGAGTAAACCCCTGAAGCGTTGACAAAATAGAGATTGCCGTCGATTCCCTGAATGAGGCCCACCGGTTGGAACCCCGGATCCAGGATGCCAGGGGTCTTGGTATTGACGCCAAAGCTGGCGAGCACTGAAAAGGTGCCGTTTGGAGTGATTTTGAAGATGGTGCCGAATTGCCCCGGACCGCTTGTCTCGCATGCGCCGTAGAAATTACCGTCGGTCCCTTCAATCAGGGCGATAGGTTTCAGTCCGTCTTTGTTCGCGGGATCCCCGCTCGTCGGAGCGACTTCCTGAAAGGTGTGGAAGGCTGAGAGGGTTTCTCCCTTTTTGATTTGGTAAATGTACGAGCAATAATTACTCGAATTATCAGCGCAGGACTTCAGGCCGAGGTTGGGCTGCGACAGGGCATAGTAGTTCCCGTCGCTGGCCTCGATCACTCCGTAGCCCACGGTTCCCACGGCCAGGGGGTCGTTGATGACGCCAGGCATAGACTGGGACTTTCCCGGAACGAGCGCCGCCCCGAACAAACACGCTATCGCCGGTATTACGCGCAGTTTCAAGGGAAAGCGCAACATGATGATCCCCCACAGGTTATAAAGATAGCGGCCGCCGCGGCGCAGTCGGATCCCCACCCGCGGTAGGCAAGTTACTACTGAGTGCGGTGAGTTGTGACGGATGGACCGTCCCGCGAGGTTCTGCGGCATCTTACAAGTGCTATGATGGGTGCAAATTGGCAGCGCGCCAAGTGACACGTTGTGTCTGAAGAGTGACAAATAGTGCCTATAGACCTGATACAAGGTGCACAGATGCCGTCTTCTCACCCCGATCTGCCAGAAACCAGCGACAGAGTCGATGCCGCGCCGCGGCTGGTGGGGTGGAAGGAGATTGCGTCCTACCTGGACAAGGCCGACCGCACCGTCAAGCGCTGGGGTAGAGAACGCGGGCTGCCGGTACACCGGGTGCCTGGGACGGCGAAGACATCGGTCTATGCCTATCCGGCGGAACTGGACCGGTGGCTCGAGTCGGCCAGCGCATTTGAGGCGGATTCTGATCCGGATTTCGAAGATAAGCCTGAGATTGCCGATGCGCCGGTTGCGGCAGTTGAGGCTGCGCCCGCGGATTCGCCGGTTAAGGTGTCCCATGTGACGTGGAGCGCGAAGCGGAAGTGGGCGACGGCCCTGGCTGCCGTGGTGGTGTTTGCGGTGGCGCTCGATGCAACTGCGCGGCTCACGGTTGGGGCGTCGGCGGCCAGCGTTGCAAACAGGTTCCTGGCGCATCGTTCGACCTCTGTTGAGAGTTCAAGCCTGGCGGTCTCTGATTCTGAAAAAGGCCAGGCCAACGACTTCTATTTGCGTGGACGCTACGAGTGGAACCAGCGGACACCAGAGAGCCTGAACCGGGCGCTCGATCTTTTCACGCAGGCGATTGTGCACAATCCCACTGATGCGCGTGCCTATGCGGGGCTGGCGGATACCTACGACCTGCTGCGCGAATACACCACGGCGAAGGATGACGCCGCTTTTTCGCGGGCGATTGCGGCAGCGCGCAAAGCCGTGGCGCTGGACGACTCGCTTCCGGAGGGACACCGCGCGCTGGCCTTTGCCGAGATGTACGGTACATGGGATTTTGCGGATGCGGATAAGGAGTTTCGGCGGGCCATTGCGCTGAATCCCAACGATTCCCAGGCGCGGCGCTGGTATGCCAATGCGCTCGGCCAACTGGGTCGATTCCCCGAGGCTCTGGATCAGATGGACAAGGCGCAGGAGCTCGATCCGTCGTCGCGCTCGACCCTGGCCGACAAGGGGTTGCTGCTGTTCAACGCAGGCCACACGCAACAGGGGCTCGGCCTGCTCAAAGAAGTGGAGCAGTCCGCTCCCGAATTTCGCTCGCCACATTTCTATCTCATGCGGATCGATCTGGACCTTCGCGACTATCCTGATTTTCTAGTCGAGGGAGAGCGCGCGGCGCAGGAGGCGAACGATCCGGACCTCGAAGATGTGATTGCTTCCGCACGGGCTGGTTATGCGCACGGCGGAGACCGCGGCCTGCTGAATGCGCTGTACGCGAAGCAGAAACAATACTATCGCGAGGGCAAGCTGCACGGTGTGATGCTCGCCGCCACCTGTGTGCTTATGGGCAAAAAGCAGGAGGCGCTGACAATCCTGGAAGATGCCTATAAACAGCACGACGTTGAGTTCCTGGCGATGCTTACGCATCCCGACCTGCTCACCCTGAAGGACGAGCCGCGCTACCAGGCGCTGGCGCGCAGGATCGGCGATCTCGAGCGCTCCTCTCCGTCACCAGCGCAGAGTGTTGCCGCAATGAGATTTGAGGGGCGGTAGGAGATTTCCGAAGACGGCGGCAGATAAAGGTGCAATTGATTCGCTGTTTGCACCCGAGGACCGCAATCCGGAATACGCGTGCATGGATCACGTCATCGGTGGGGTGGCCAAAGCCGAGATCAAGGTCATCATGGCGCCGCAATTAGCATAGTCCCGGATAGATTCTGCATTCGAGCGGCTCAGCGCCATGGCCTGACCAGCGCTTTCTGAGCCAGATAGGAATGAGGGAGACAGGAGTGACGAAGACCCGGAAAAGCTGAATTCGACAAAACCTTCAAGAACCACACGGTTCAACAACTCGACAGGCACAATCCCATCTGACTGTAGACGATTTCGTATCGGTCGCTGCATTTATACTCGCGACGAATACTCCATTAAGACGCGCCTTCCGGCGATAGAGCACCTGGGTTAATACCAGAGGGTCTACCCCATCATCTTGTAAGTGATTGGAAATATTGGTCGGGGAGAGAGGATTTGAACCTCCGACCCCCTGGTCCCGAACCAGATTTTGCGCCTTGTTGAATTGCGTTGAGATTGAGTGAAGTTAACTGTTTTGGATTGAATGCGTTGCGGCGAAGCCATTGAGCGCTGTGGTTCTGTATAGTTCTGGAGTGCTTTGACCGCTACGATTTCGACTACACTCGTGTCTCACTTTGCGGGGTCAGTCCAGTATCACGTCCCCAATCGCCCCACTTGGCCGCGTGGCGCAATATGCGGGGCAACGGGCACACGGAGCAGTTTTCTTGCGAAGGGGAGGGAGTGATTAAGTTATCCCTTCAGCAGCGCCAGGTTGCAATCAGAGTAACTCGTTTTCAGAGATTTTTCCTCTTAGCCGCTTGTTTTCTGATAGTTCCCGCTTCGGTAACCTGCGGCAACTTCGCAGCAACCCGGGCGGGGTGACGTGTCCACCACTTCCGATGCGAAGCATGGCGCTCTTCGCTGGCTGTGCCGATGCTGCCGAGGGAAGCCACAGACGCAAGCGAGCCGCCCCCGAAGGACGGCTTGCGGTTGGCTGCAACAGATCATGGTTACGGCACTCGACAGTAGTTTGTATCGAAGTTGCCCCTGATGTCCGGATGCGCTTTGAGGTATTTAAACAGGCTCGGTTTGAAATCGCAGAGTGTGCTGCATGGGATAAAACCTATAAAGCAACTGCGATTGAAGTCGTAGGATATTTGTACTTGCTCATTTGTCGCTGAGGGCGTAAAGGATTCGTCCAGACCTGAGCCACCATTTTGTGCAATGTTCAAAGACGACATTTCAACGGAATAGGCACTCGACGCCTTATCTACTCCGGGTAATTTGTGCCAGCTATTCCCAAGCCACTTGCTGCCACCTTCGACGAAGGCATCGCCATTTACAGATTTGACGCGCCCGTTTTGAACATGTACACCCACTGTGACGAGCCAGTTCCGCAGGCTGAGCAAACCGCGCAAATAATTAGGTACGTAGACCATCAAGTATGCCGTCGCGCCATGCCCATTAGAAAACACTTGAAAGGGCGACAACTTTATTTCGTATGAATAACTTGCGCTGTCTGCCTGGGTAGACTCTGGATACCTCTTGGTACCGCCATAACGAGCGACGAGCGGCAAAACTGTTTCCTCGTTGTCGCCAACCTTAATCAAAGCCGCTTCAGACAGCATGGACAGAGCGCGATGCACGGTATATCGCGAATAGGCGCGAAGCCCGAAACAACACACTAGTAAAGCGGCTATCAATGACAGGGTGATCTTCAGCATAAAGCCGGATCGTTTGCCAAAAGCTGCTTTCATTCCAGTCGAAAGTCTCACGCTGTACCACCCATATCCTTCGCTTGTGTGCGGAACACTCTAAATCTCCACGAAATTCAAAATGCTGACCGGAATTGCTAATCACTCCGGAGCTGGAGTGTAACGGGGATAGAACTTCGGTACGTCTCCGCTACGATCTACATGGAGCTGCCATGTGGTTTGCACTGTTCCGTCAGAATTCTTTCCCACCACAATCTGCACTCTCTCCCCGTTAACACTCCAGTGCTGATCGACCGGCGGCGAAAGGATTCCTGCTCCCGTTAAGAGGTGATCCTTTCCGCTGCCAGAGTGTGTCCCATCGTAATAATAGGAGCCGCCATCCGACTGCCAAAGCGTCACTTTCAGTTTGGGGTCCTTGGGATCAGTGGAAACTGGTCCCTTCAATACGCCATTCTCGATTTTGGTTGGAGTATATGTCACATGCCTGACACTTTCGTCGTCACGTTCCTCAGTGTCCTTAGTTCCAGGTATCGAACTAGTTTGCACTAAAACGATATCCTTGTTAACGCCTTTTTGCGCCACTTGCTCATCAGTCTTCCATCCCTTTTTGTTTTTATAGTTCCAAAGCTTTTGGCACCAATCGCAGTGCCCATCCGGGTCTGGGTCAGGTCGGACGGACGCGCTCCAGTCCGTCTTCAAAAAGATCCCTCGCTCCGACTGCAGTGAGTTTGACGCGACGGCGGAAGCAACTGAAGGTGAGACGAGTGAAACTCCCCCGTTTGCTGATAACCGATGCTCTTGCCTTTCATGCATTGCGAGGATACTCGAATTCCGAATTGGCTGGCCAGGGAAAGCGCGGCAACCTCCCCGGTCCCCAAAAGCCAGGGACCGGGGGCACCCGCATCACAGCTTGAAACGGTCATCGGGACCGGGGCCACCCGCCCCACGCTGGTTAGGTTCACCGACATGTCCGTAGCGTCGAGGGAGGACGATAGTACTACGCGGGGATTAGGTATCATGTCCCCCAATTACCCAACCCGGCCGCATTGCAACTGGAATGGATGGCCCCTATACTGGCTTGCAAGAATCGAGCCCTCATGAATGCCTTCAATGATCACTGCCATTCATCTCCGAAGTTCCTCGTCGGGTTAGTGGGAGCACTGATAATTTTGGGCAATTCCCCGATTTCGATAGCGCAGGCGCGAGCCGATGATCTCGAAGTTCGCCAACCGCAAGTAATGAAGGGCTATGACCGGCTTCCACTAAGCTTCGAAGCAAATCACGGTCAAGCGAACCAGCAAGTAAGGTTTTTGGCCCACAACGCAGGCTACTCAATCCTTCTGACCGGAACCAAGGCGGTTCTGTCCATTCCGGGACGCCGAGCTGGATCTAAAGGTTCTCCTGAAAAACGACTATTCGATCATCAAGTCGACCGAAGACCCCGCCTGATTGAGAATTCGAGGCCAAAGGAACGAAGTGTTGAATCCGATGTTGTTGAAATGGAATTGGCCGGCAGTCGGCCTGGAATTCAGGTGGTGGGCGAGAATGAACTGCCTGGGACTGCAAATTACTTCTTTGGCCAAGATCCCGCCAGATGGTTCACAGGCATTCCGACCTACTCAAGAGTTAGATATTCGAACGCGTATCCGGGCGTGGACCTGGTGTACTACGGGAATCGCCAGCAGTTGGAATACGACTTCGTCGTTGCCCCACATGCCAGTCCGGACCAGATTCGGCTTCGCTTTTATGGCGCGACAAGACTGACCCTCGACGCAAATGGAAATCTTGCCATCCACACTCGGGAAGGCAAGATCGGTTTTCGGAAGCCCCTACTTTACCAATTGGCCGAAGGGAGGCGGGTTACTCGAAGCGGCACCTTCCAACTCGCAGGAAGCGACAGCGTGCGCTTCCAGGTGGGCACATACGATCATTCAAAGCCGCTCGTCATCGATCCCATCCTGAGTTACTCCACGTTTATTGAGGGACCCACGACTGAATCCGGGGCCACAGGCATAGCCGTGGATGCGGCCGGAGAGGCTTTCGTTACGGGGTGGGCATTTCCACCCTTCCCCACGACACCTGGAGCGTTTCAGACGACCTCTGACGTTCCGCAAGGTTCAACCGTCTTTGTCAGCAAGCTGAGCGCAGACGGAAGTTCTCTTTTGTATTCGACCTACCTTGAAGCAAGCGGCTTTTCGTGGTCGAATGCGATTGCAATCGATGAACAAGGGAATGCCTATGTAGCGGGAGATGCTGCAGCAGGTTTCCCCACTACGCCAGACGCGTTTCAAACGACAGACCCAACCGGAGTAAACCTGGCATTTATCACCAAACTCAACAGTACCGGTACGGCACTTCTCTATTCAACCTATATCGGGGGCGGCGTCTCCACCAATCCCTCGAACCCAGGCCTGCCGCAGAACACGGTTTACGCAATGGCCGTGGACAGTGCAGGAGAAGCGTTTCTCACCGGTTACACGTACGCCAGTGACTTCCCTACAACGTCCGGAGCATTTCAGCCGAAATTGGCCGCGGGGAATGTGAATGGAACCGGCTGGGTTGCGAAGATGAACAGCGCAGGATCCGCGCTCGTTTACAGCACTTTTCTGGGGGGGAGCGCCTCCGATGCGGGCAGAGGAATTGCAATCGACTCCGCCGGAAACGCTGTCGTTGCCGGGTACACAGAGTCCACAAACTTTCCCGTGACGCCAAACGCTCTTCAATCCACTGACCACGCTACACCGATAGGCACCGGAACAACCGACGACACCGGCTTCGTGGCCAAACTCAATAGCTCCGGAAGTGGGTTGATCTTCTCTACCTTTCTGGGAGGAAGCTACACAGATCAGATGTTGGCTGCAGCGACCGACACGGCTGGGAATGCTTATGTTGTCGGCACCTGCCTCTCGAAAGATTTTCCAGCGACGAAGGGCGCTTTTCAAACAACGATGCAAGAGAGTTGGAATCCTTGCATGGCGAAGATCACGAGCGATGGGAACAGCTTTGACTATGCAACTTACGTTGGCGGATACGGAGAGGATACCGGTTTAGCCATAGCTGTCGACCCATCCGGTGATGCCTACATTACAGGTGACGCCAGCGCTCTGGATTTTCCCGTTACCCCCGGTGCCTTCCAGACGGAGAATTACGCGACGGAGTATTCCTCCGATCTAGGTTCATTTCTCACAGAGATGAACCCTTCAGGCAGCGCTCTGGTTTACTCGACCTTCGTTGGCGGCAGCGGCAGTCTTGCCGGAGAGAACTGCGGATGTTCGACGGCTCTCGCCCTTGATAGCTCTGCAAATGTCTTTGTAGTTGGCCGCACCTTCAGTGAGGATTTCCGCACGACGCCGGGTGCTTACATGACGACTCTTGAAGCTGACGAGGGAGCTCCTCCGTGGTTGTTTGAATCCTCTTCGGTCTTTGTCATCAAGTTCAACGCCAGCGAAATGAAACCCATTCCGCTCTCCACAACGACGGTGACAGCGAACCCCAACCCCCAGATACCGTTCAATGGTGTGACCTTCACCGCGCACGTTGCTCCCTCGTCCGCAGGAGTGATACCGACAGGTCTCATCGGATTTGATTACCAGGCCTATGTATGGGCCACCGCTACATTGGATTCAACCGGCTCAGCCAGTTACACGCCTCCGGATGACGTCCAGACTCTGGGCCCGGATTCGATGGTAGTCCTGTACCTTGGTGACTCGAACAATGCGCCCAGCAGCGCAACGATGACGGAGAACATCGACCTCTATCCCACAACGACTACGTTATCCATCTCACCCAACTCCGTGGTCTATGGCACATCCGTAACATTCGATGCTACCGTGATGTCAACTCCTCCAACTCCAGTGCCAATTGGCACGGTGTATATTTTCGATAACCAAACTGGCAACGCGATGTTTTCCGTCCCACTTGATGCCACGGGCCATGCAACCGCGACTTCCAGTACTCTGCCGGTTGGAACGACCCAGTTCTTCGCCCTTTACCAAGCTGCCGATAATGTGCACGTGTCAACCGAAAGTCCCAATGAGGCCGTGACTATTCTTGCACCGCCCCCTCCGCAGAGCCCTGCATTCTCTCCGGCGCCAGGATCGTATAGCTCAGCGCAAAGTGTCAGCCTGACCGATGGCACTGCCGGCGTGGCAATCTGCTACACGACCGACGGCACACAGCCCGCGGCTCTCTGCCAGCCATTGGGAAGTACCACAGCCTATACTCAACCGATTCCGGTGAGTCAGACCACCACAATCAACGCCTTGGCAGTTGCGGGTAATGCAACGCCGAGCCCGGTCGTCAAGGGTGTCTATACTTTCGGAAACAAACCTCCCGGCTTCACAATCTCTGGATCGGCCATCGCGATCGCACCGGGTGCGACCACTTCAAACACGTCAACAATCACTGTGACGCCGACTGGGGGTTTCGTTGGGATCGTAGCGTTGAGCGCTGCGATTACGTCAGGCCCTGCGGGAGCGCAGGACACGCCAACAGTGACATTCAACGCAGCCAACGCGCTCAACTTAACCGGACCTAACGCCGCATTGGCCACCCTGACCGTGAACACCACTGCTCCACCAAGTGGCACCCTGGTCTATCCCAAGCGCCCAGCTACACCACGGTACCTAGCAGGTGGCGCAGCCTTCGCGTGCGTATTCCTTTTCCTCACCGCGGCGAGGCGCAACACCCTGCGGGCCTTGCTTGGCGTTGCGATGCTGCTCGTCGCTCTAACAGTTGGTGCGGTCGCGTGTGGCAGCGGTGGAAACAGCGGTGGCGGGGGTGGTGGTGGTGGAGGCAATTCCGGCACCACGGCGGGGACGTACACAATTACCGTGACGGGCATTTCAGGCAGCACCACAGAAACGGGCACAGTCACTCTGACGGTTCAGTAGCTCGATACTCATTCGCTGCTGCGCTGGATCTCGGTTCCGCACCTTCAGCGAGAGATCCCGCGATGGCCATTTTGCGTCGGAGTTCTTTGGGAGTAGAGCACCTGGTGCAAAACCAGGGGGTCGGATATCCGCATCACCTTTCCTAACCTGCTGATAGACAAGAATCTAGGACGGCCGCGAGGTCAATGTAGACGATTTTGTAGTCGAGAAAACCTCCAAAATCTATACAGTTCAACAAGTCGAGTTTTTCAAATAGTTGATTCTAAAAGGCTTTTAGTGGGTAGAGACCGTGGTCCCGAACCAGATTTCGCGGCTTGTTGAAGTCTGTTGAAATCGAGTGAAAATAAGTGATTTCGATCGAACGCGTTGCGGCCATGCTCTTAAAAGCTGTGGTTCTGAATAGATCTTGAGTGCTTTGACCGCTACAATTTCGACTACACCCCTGTCTCGCTTTATGGGGTCACTCAATGCCGCATTGCTCACAGGGTGAGGATTGACGATCATCGGGAATTGGCAAGTTTTCCGGGACGGGCCGATTACGAGATAACTCCAGCTGCGGTTGGAAGAGTTTTCCTTCGGCCGGTCATGTCTAGGCAGCGATTCGCGGTCGCTGAAATTCCCTCTCCCATATCAGAAACCCTTTCCCGAACTGCCCCCGATCTCAAAACTCAATTCTCGTTACTCCCGCGTGGAATTTCGACGTGGCGCAGCCCTACAAAACGTACTGAGAGTCGCGTAGACTCCGAACATCCGCATACTTTCGAGAGGACGGTCAACCTGTGGGACTTCTGAACAGCTGCAAGCTTTTGGCGTCATCTATGTGCGTGGTTTTTTTGGCCCTGACGGCAATTGCCCAGACTGGACCTAAGGCTACGACTTCGCAGGGAAAGATCGAAGGTAAGATGAGCCCCGATGGTCAAGTGCGGGAGTTTTTGGGCGTCCCGTATGCGGCTCCGCCGGTTGGACCGTTGCGCTGGAAACCGCCGCATCCGGGGTTGAAATGGCTCGGGATGCGCCCGGCCGCCAGCTTCGGCGCACACTGCATGCAACCGGCAATTTATGCCGACATGGTGTTTCGCGATCCTGGGGGAAGTGAAGATTGCCTCACGTTGAATGTCTGGACGCCGGCAAAAGTGAAGGGAACAAAGCTTCCTGTAATGGTCTGGTTCCATGGCGGCGGCTTGCCCGGGGGTAGCTCCGAGCCGCGGCAAGATGGAGAACATCTCGCGCATAAAGGAGTCGTAGTCGTCTCAATGAATTATCGGCTCGGGATTTTTGGATTTTTCGCGCTCCCTGCCCTGGCGAAGGAATCCCTGCGCAATGGCGCAGGGAATTACGGACTGATGGATCAGGTGGCCGCACTCGAGTGGGTTCACGGCAACATAGCCGCGTTTGGAGGCGATCCTGAGAACGTGACGATATTCGGCGAGTCATTCGGCGCCATCACGGCCAGCGAACTGATGGCTTCGCCTCTTTGCAAAGGGCTGTTTGCCCGCGCCATTGGCGAAAGCGGAGGAGCTTTTACGAACTATAGACCGGTGCCTCTGGCAATCGCGGAGAAGCAGGGTCTGGACTTCGCTCAGGAGTCTTTTGGAAGCAGCGACCTTGCTTCACTTCGGTCGGTCAGCGCAGATGAACTGCTGAAAGCAAGCGTAGCCAAAACGACCGGTGACGACACCATCTTTGTGCCCGATGTCGATGGCGATGTTTTGCCCGAAAGCGTGAATGCAATCTATGCTGCGGGAAAACAGGCGCATCTACCGCTCCTTGCCGGATGGAACAAGGATGAAGGAGGCACGGTGGACCCGGCTGAAAAGCCGGCTCTCGAAAGCCTGAGAGAACTGGCGACCAAACAGTTTGGCTCGGGGTCTGGTGAATTCCTCGATGCATACGCGGCTTCTACGGATGCCGAGGCCGTGCGAGTTCTCGAGGATTACGCGGGAGACGCCTTCATCGCTCATTCCACCTGGGCATGGCTGGAGGCGCAGGTGAAGACCGGGGATGCTCCAGTGTTTCGCTACCATTTTGACTTAGGATCGCCAGGCGATCCAAACCACCCAGCTTCCATTGGCGCGTTCCACTCAGACGACATCGAGTATGTATTCGGAAATCTCGATTCGCGCAAAGGGGCCCATTGGAGACCCGAAGATTATCAACTCTCGGAGCTTATGCAGAATTACTGGATCAATTTCGCCCGGACAGGGAATCCAAATGGTCCAAATCTCCCTGACTGGCCCAGCTATAACGCTGCCGGAAAATGGCAGGTGATGCACCTGGGTCCCAATGCAAAGGCCGAACCGGACCAGCATCGGGACAGGTATGTATTCCTTCAGCAAGTCTGGGGAAGATGACTTGCCGGCGGCGGACGCGCACCGACCTTCTGCATGTTGGCACGATGTTCAGCTTGGCAGAGTGCGATTCATCGGCAGTGAAAGATTCAGGATGCATCCTTCAAGAAAATCGGGCATACCCGGGTCGTGAAGGCAACTTCGAAAACCATCCTCGCCCCGTACGGACATTTGGTCCGGTGTTGAACAATAGCTCCCGCAATTTGGCACGAGTACAGGGGGTCACAGGCGAAGCAGTTGAATTGGCAATGACGTCGGGGCCAACATCTCTGGAGGAATGAATGAACGCTGGGAAAGTAGAGCAGGGTGCACCAGGGCCGGCGCGCCGGCTTGGCCTAATTCTGACTCTAAGCTGTTTCAGCCTGGTGGCCTATCTACTGCGGATGAACATCTCCGTTGCCGCTGTCTTTCTTGCGCAGGATCTTCACCTGACCAAGGTGCAATTGGGGCAGCTCTTTGGCAGCTTCCTGATCGGTTATACCGCATTCCAGTTACCGTGGGGAATCTTCGGCGATCGTTTTGGCGCTCGCTCGGTGCTATGCATCGCCGCGATAAGTTGGGGCGTCACTACCTTGCTGACGGGCTTGTTGCCCGGCCTCATTCTGAAAGCAGGACTCGTATCTTTTCTCGCGCTCATTGTTCTGAGGCTTCTGCTCGGCGTGGGAGAAGCTGCCGGCTTTCCTGTTGCTGCCCGTGCAATCGCAAGCAGCATGCCGAAATCGCGGCACGGCTGGGGATACTCCGTGGTGATTGCCGGGCTCGCGGCAGGCTCCGCACTGGCGCCGCCGCTCGTTTCGCGGCTGATGGTGAGCTTTGGCTGGAGGGAATCGTTCTACATCACTTCCGGATTTGCATTCATCCTGGCGGCGGTCTGGTACTTTGTCTCGCGCGACGAGTCGACGGCTGCCGGCAGCGTTCGCACCATGCGGCCAAAAATGAATGCGTCCTCGTGGCGCCGGTTGTTTCGAACGCCCGCGATATGGAACCTGTCATTGAGTTATTTCTTTGAGTCCTACGCATTGTATGTATTTGTCTTCTGGTCCTATCTCTATCTCGTCGAGCGCCGCCGCTTCACAGTGCTTCAAGGCGGTTTCTTCACCGGCCTGCCATTCTTTGCTGCGATGCTGGTCATTCCGGTAGTGGGCTACGCGAGCGATCTGATAAAGGATCGCTTCGGATACGCAATGGGCCGGCGCAACCTCGCCATCGCGCTCATGACTATTTCGGCAATATTTCTCTTCTGCGCCGTCCGATTGGACAATCCATATCCGGCGATCGGCGCGATGTCGCTAAGTGTAGCAAGCCTGTTATCGGTTGAGGCCATATTCTGGTCCAGTGCGATCGAGGTGGGCGGGCACAATGCCGGAGCCGCGGGCGCGATCATGAATACGGCAGGAAATCTGGGCGGGATACTATCGACATTCTCAATTCCGATACTTCTCAATGCGTTTGGCTGGAGCGTTGCATTTGGCTCCTCTTCCGCTGTTCTTCTTCTTTCAGCATTGCTATGGCTGAGGATTAAGCCCTCCCCGTCGGATGACTATTTATCCCCCACGGTCGTTGGAATCGCAGCGACTGGAGCGACAGAAGAACAATGAAGCGAAACTTCGATGCAATCGTAATAGGGCTGGGTGGCATGGGCAGCGCCGCCGCCTATCATCTTGCAGCGCGAGGAGCAGAGGTTCTTGGGCTGGATCGCTACGGTCCAGCTCATGATCGTGGTTCCTCCCACGGCGGCTCACGCATCATTCGCCAGTCCTATCACGAGGACCCTCATTATGTTCCGCTCGTCTTGCGCGCGTACGAGTTATGGCGGCAGTTAGAGCAGGACACGGGAACCAGTCTTCTGCAAATCACAGGTGGAATCTATGTGGGCGCCCCGGACAGCGATGTTGTGCGCGGGAGCCTTCTCAGCGCGTCCATGCACGGTCTACCGCATGAGTTCCTGACCGCGAGCGAAGTGAGAAATCGCATTCCGGCGATGCAGCCGGGTGCCAAAGATGCCGCGGTGTATGAAAGTAATGCCGGGATCGTCCGCCCCGAACGCGCAGTGACAGCCTTTCTTCAAGGGGCAACCCGCCATGGCGCAGACTTGCATTTCGACGAGCCTGTGTACTCATGGGAAATAACTTCGGCGGGTACGGCGCGCGTCACAACTGCTCAAGGAGTTTACGAGGCAGCAAAGCTGATTCTTGCTCCTGGAGCCTGGGCATCGGAGACGTTTCCCGGTCTCGATTTACCGCTGGTCGTGCGGCGTCACGTGATGGCCTGGTTCGACCCCATCGGCGGAATCGAGCCCTTCTTACCCGATCGCTTTCCCATCTATCTCTGGCAGGCCAGCCCCGATTGCTTGTTCTACGGCTTCCCGGCAATCGACGGTCCGGGCGGGGGAGTAAAGGTGGCAATGCACTTTGGCGGCGACCTGTGTACACCCGAGTCCATCAACCGCAAGATAACCCACCAGGATGAGCAGGAGCTTCGCGACCAGATTACTTCGCGATTGCCGCTCTTGGACGGACCATTGCTGGCAGCCAGCACTTGCATGTATACATTGACGCCGGACGAGCACTTCGTTGTCGGGCTCCATCCGGAGCATCCGTGCGTAGCCATCGGTTGCGGATTCTCAGGCCATGGCTTCAAGTTTGCAAGCGTCATCGGAGAGATTCTGGCGGATTTAGCCCTGGAAGGAGAGACTCGACATTCAATTGAGTTTCTTTCTCCCGAGCGATTTCGTAAAACAGCCGCTTCCGTTTTGCGCACTATTGGAAATTGAGAACGCCAGCTGCCGAGTGGATGCGAATCTCACTTTCACTTGATCTCAACCACCATTCCTTTGCCCTCATCGGCCACGTCGAATCCCGCACTTCGCGGTTGCCGGTCAACCTGCACCGCGGTCTCCGCCGAGTTGACGAAGACTTTGCCCAGCGCCGGCGTCCAGCCGTAGATTTCGACGTGTATCTGCTTCCACCATGCCGGGTAAGATCCGTCATGCGAGCCAATGTCCAGTCGCATTCCATCGCCAGTTTGCCGGCAAGTGAATTTCTGGCGCAGATACGTGCCGTGCAAGTAGGCGTAGCTTTTTCCATCATCCTGATAAAGCTCGCCGGAACATGAATCGCCGGCATAGACGCGCAGTGTAAGCGGACCCTGCGGAGTTATATCGGTGCTTTCAACAACCGGCGCTATAGGCAGGATGGAGCCGGCGCGAACAAAGACCGGGAGCTGAGCCAGTTCTGGAGTTACGGTGATCGTCAGCGGAGGCTCCGCGGAAAGAGCCGTAGCCGGATCGGGAGGAACTTTTTCCTGGGGGGTGGGTGCGGAGAGTCTCTCGCCGGTCCAATAGTTATACCAAGTGGGAGAAGGAAACTCGATTACCTGGCTATCCAGCTCGTCAGGATAGGGAGGAGGCGCGATCAGCAGGTCCGGGCCCAGCATAAACTCGCTTGTGGTGGCGAGATCGGTATCGATCGGATGGCGATCGGATGCGGCATCGGGAAATTCCAGGAACAGCGGCCGCATCATGGGAAGGCCGGTTCGAGACGTTTCGTCGGCCAGAGTATAGAGATAGGGCATCAGTTGGTATCGCGTCTCAATAAAATGGCGGCGTATGGCTTCCTGCTGCGGGCCGCCGATCCACGGCTCCTGATCGCCTGTCCATTTCTCGGTATGATTGCGACAGATTGGCTGAAAGGCCGCCACTTCAATCCACTTGGTCAATAACTCCGGAGCAGGCGTTCCGGCATAACCTCCCACGTCGGCGCCGCTGAAGGCGAAGCCGCTCAGTCCCAGGTTTTCGAGCATCGGCGTCGTGAGTCGAAGATGGTTCCAACTGCTGCTGTTGTCGCCAGTCCATGTTGCGGCATAACGCTGCCCCCCCGCGTAGGCAGCTCTGGTCAGCACGAAGGGACGAACATCGGGGCTGAGGACTTTGAGTCCTTCGAAGGTTGCGCGCGCGTTCTCCATTCCGTACACGTTGTGAATCTCGGCGTGCGTCGCAATGCGCGGCGCGAATCCTGGCTCATCGATGCGATGCAATACATCCTCGGGCATGGTGTGCGTAGGCGTATCGAAGACGGACGGCTCATTCATGTCATTCCAGAAACCGTCGACGCCCGCATCCCGCAGGCCACGATAAAGCGTCCCCCACCACGCGCGGGTTTGCCGGCGGGTAAAATCCGGGAACACGCTGGGGCCCGGCCAGACCTTGCCTGTGTAGACGGAGCCGTCGGGATTCTTGACAAAGTGATCGCCTGCGATGCCGCTGTCGTACGGGAAGTAATTGTGCTCGGGTAGATTGGCGATATGCAGGTCGGTAATTGCCACGACATGGAAGTTTTCCGCCTTGAGCTGCGCGACCATCGCCGGAAGGTCGGGAAAAGCCGTGCGATCGACGGTGAATGGCCGGTTCTTCTCCTGATAATCGATGTCCAGATAGATTGCATCTGCTGGAATTGAATCTGCCCTGAAGCGGTTGGCCACCTCCAGCACACGCGCCTGAGACATATAGCTATAACGCGATTGCTGGAAGCCAAGGGACCAGAGCGGCGGGAGTGGAGGAGTTCCGGTGAGCCATGCGTAGGTTTCCACGACCTGCTTTGGCGACGGGCCGTAAAAGATGTAGTAATCCAGGGGGCCCGCGGCGGCGCCGAATGAGTAGACTCCGGCCGACTCCTTTCCAAAATCGAAACTCGTGCGCCAGGTATTGTCGAGCAGAATGCCGGTGGCGCGCCCCGCGCGAAAGGTCATGAAGTAGGGGATGCTCTTATAGATGGGATCGGTAGATTCCTGAAAGCGATAAGCGTCCGTGTTCCAAAGCGTGAATGCTTCGTTGCGCCTGTCGAGCGGCCCGGTCTTGTCTCCGAGTCCAAAATAGTGTTCGTCGAGCGGCATCGATTTGTAGATGCAAAATGCGTCGCCGTCAAATCGGACAGGGCGGACATCCTGCTCGAGTACATTTCCCGCCAGATCGCGCACCGTGATTTCAAGAGTCTTCCCGTCCACTTCCACCGTTAGTGCGTGCGTACGAAAGCCGAAACGGTCGCCGCTTTTATCGATTGAAACGAGAACGGAGCTGTGCCGAGCCTCGGGAAGAACCGCCCAGGATGCATCTTCTGGATAAGATCCGTTGCGCGCATAAGTGATGCGCAGAACGTCTTCACGCAGAGCAACTATTTTCAAATGCAGATTCGCGGCAAGCACTTCAATTCCATTGGGCAGCTCGTTCACGGCGGTGTGGTCCGGAGGAGCATGCAATTCGGCTGAAGAGGAAGCAGAATGCGCCAAAAGCATGGCAGATCCATTGCAGAAAAACAAGAATATGACAGCGAGGAACTTCACGGAAGATGAGCGTTGCGAGTGCATGAGGACTCCTCGAGACAAATGTTTCCTTCAGTTTTGTTCGTGGACGGAAGCTTGCGGGGATTGAATTGCTACGGTGTGGATGTTTCGCCGGGCGGAGTCTCAAGCGAGGAGAGTTCGGGGTCTTCAATTGATTTCACAACCCCGTCGAGACGCTTCTGCTTGATCGTCTTCACCTGGTCGAGTGCGGCTCTTGCATCCTTGGCGTCGCCAAGCTGGCGGTAAAGGCGCGCCAGCAGGTAGTGAACGGAACCGTTCTCATCGCTTGATTCGCCCATCTTAAGCTGTTGGATTGCGTCTCGCGGCCTTCCCGTTTCCGCGTAAACTTTTCCCATCAAGGCATGCACATGGCCGAGCATCTGCGGCTTTGCCGTCAAACTCTTCGCCAGAAATGGCTCGGCCTCGGCAAATTGGCTCTTGAATACCAATATCTCCGCCATAATCAAGTTCAATTCCGGATCCTCCGGCGTTCGCTCCAGGGCCATGCGTGCGGTCTCCATGGCTTTGTCGATGTTGTTGTTGCTTAGATAAGCGGAGGCTAGTCCGATCATCGCTCCCGAATCGCCAGGAGCCAGGCTGAGAGCCTTGTTGTACTCGGCAAGTGCATCGTCGAATCGTTCCAGTTGGTCGTAGATGTCGCCAAGAAGAACATGGCTTCTGGCCGAGTCCGATTCCAGCTGCTGGAAGCGAGCAAGCGAACTGACAGCGAGTCGTTCGTTCGCTTGAATTGACCAGTAGAGAGCCTCGGGAGAATGGGGCTGCAGCGTCTGCAATGCGCTTGCCGCGCTAAGCGCGCGCTCGTTATCTCCGGCAAAGAATGAGCATGCTGCCATCAGCCGGAGTTTGTCCGCGCGACCGGCGGCAACAGCAGGATCGATCTGCCGCGCACACTGCTCGAATTTCCCGGCCGCATAGTACTCCTGAGCAGTGCGTCTGGAAGTAACGGACTCTGCCTGCCTGGCCGCATTCGATGCTCCCTGGTCTCCGTGAACGTCCAAGGCCTGTCCGGTTCCGTCGAAAACTGCCAGAAGAGCGTTGCGCAAGTCTACAGGCATGACGATGCTCGGCTGAGAGAAATATCCCGCAATGCTGGTTGCTGTTTCACTAGGCAGGCCTTCCAGCAGGACCGCGCCGTTGGAGACCACAAAGCCGTGATCGCGTGCCCATAGCTCTTCGAGCAGTTTGACCGCTCGTTCATTGTCTCCGCTATCGATGGAAATGCGCGCCTGCCCGAGGAGCGCCAGGCCGCACTCTGGATGCGCTGCACGCTCTGCCGCAAACTCGGCAGTCGCTTCCGCGGGTTCGCGATGCCTGAGGAGTGCAAAGCCCAATTCCGAATGAATGCACGGCGGTTGCGGCTGGGAAGCAATCAAGCTCCGGTAGAGGGTTGAGGCCTCACCAAATCTTGCCTGCTTTTCCAGCGATTCGGCGTAGAGTGCCCCGGCAAAGGCAGAATCCTTATTTTCAGTTGACATGATTCGAGCGTCCGCTTCTACCTTGTTCAGCCGCGCGAGCCCCAGAGAAAACCATGCGGTGCCTAGCTTTGGGTCCAGCGCGGTCGCGTGTTCAAACTCGCGGGCGGCCGCGGAGAATTTGCCCGTTGCGTAGTAAGCGCGCCCAAGCGCAAGCGGCGCCTGCGGATCGCTCTTGTTGATCCTCTCCGCCCTGATCAAGAGTGGAATCGCCTCCTGTGCTTTGCCGGTATGCACATAGGCGTTGCCAAGAAACAGATTCGGTACAAATAAGGAAGGGTTGAGATGGTTGGCTTTTTGAAAGCTGGGAATCGCCGAAACAATATCGCCGGTTTCTTGCTGCATAAGTCCGAGATTGGCCCATAACTCCGGCATGTTCGGCTCAATCGTTACGGCTTGCCTGTACGCTTTTTCTGCTGCCGCATAGTCGTGCGATGCTTGGGCCTGTTGGGCCGCAGCCACGAGCGATTCAAGCGTGGGCACGGCCAGCTGCTGGCCAGGCGCAGAGGCGGGCCTGACCAGCAGAGCCAACATCATAAGCAGCGCTTTGACGCAGTTTCTCACCTTGTTCTTACCAATAGAATTTTCCGGCCCATTGGACGATTCTACCTGGGAACGCGGCTGTGATTTGCCCGAAACTGCTGGCGCATCCGCCTGCATTGGGGTCGCACCCGGAGTAATATGTCGAGCCTGCCTCCGGCGCGTAGAAGCTTGGATGGTTGAAAGTGTTGAAAGTCTCAAAACGGAACTGGGCTCTCATGCTCTCTTTGAAGGTCCAGTTCTTCTCCAGAGCCGTGTCCCAGTCTTGATAGCGGGGTCCACGAACATTGGAAAAGAATCGAGGTGCAGTGCCGAAACTGCCGTACGCCGCGTATTGGAAGGCTGCCGTGTTGAACCATTCGTTGAGCGTCGGTTTTGCCAGCTTCGGGTTGGCAATGACATCCGGTCTGGGATTGCCTCCGTAACTGGGCTGATCGTTGCCGAAGATGCCCAGGGGAATTCCAGCCTTGAAGGTTGCAATTCCGGAGACTTCCCATCCACCAACCACTTCGTTCGCGACGCGGGACATTCCCGAGCCGAGGGGCTTGCCGCGGCCGATCGGCAATTGATAGGTATAACTTGCTACGAGCGCCTGCGGAATATCGCCGGCGTCGACGCTCTTGTCGGCGGCCAGGTTGTAGTTGTTTGCCGGGGTGACGCCCCAGTTCGTCGGCCCGTTGTAGGACCATGCGTTGTTGCCCTCGACGTTGTCGAGGAATTTGGAGTAAGTGTAGGAAACCAGCGCGGTGAGCCCCTTGCTGACCCGGTGGTTGAAGGTGACCTGCAGGGCGTTGTAAAGAGACTGACCGACGGGCGCGTCGACCTGGCTGACGCCGCCATTGCAATACTGTGGGTAGGGAGAAAGCAATTGGTAATTGGTCACACCTGCATTATCGAGATTGCAACCACTGGGCGCAATTGTTCCACCTGCTTCGAGCGCCTGCAAAGGCGCTGCGAAGGGATTGGAAGTCGCTGTCGCACCGAGGTAATTTGCACCCATGGGCAGATAACTCGGATTCAACTGGTTGTTGTTGACGCTACCGACCATGCGCACACCACGGTTCCCAATGTAGTCCACTTCCAGCTCATCGCTGTGGGTAATGGCATATTGCACGCCCAGCATCCATTGCTCAACGTAAGGTGAGGGGCGGCTATTGAAGACGCTGCCGAGTCCGTTGCCGTCCTGTTGGTAACCGCCATTTTTGTTTCCAGTGATCTGCGCGTAAACCCCGCCCCAGGGGTTGCTGGAGCTGATGTTCGGATTTGGTGTGATTCCTCCATCCAGGCTTGTGTTGCTGTAGGTTGAGGCAGAGAAGCCATCGGGATCCGCCGGAAAGCAGCAGGTGACCGATTCCGGAAAGAATATCCCATAACCGCCATGGAGCACAGCCTTGTGCATCGGTTGATACGAGAAGCCGACGCGAGGCGCGATGTTGGTATAGTTCGGGTTGTAGACGTCGCGATGACCGGGGCCGAGAAACTCGAGCGCGCCAAGGACCGGTGTTCCTGCCGCATAGCTGATGGGGTTCAAGGCATTCGGATTGAAAATCGAGCCTTCGTTGTCTCGATATGTATCCGGAGTCTGCATCTCGTAGCGGAGGCCTAGATTCAGAGTGAGGTTATGGATCGGTCTCCAGTCGTCCTGCACATACTCACCCAATAGCCTGTTCGAGACGGTGAGATCGAATAAGGTTCCGACGGTGGTTCCGCTGTCCAGAACACCGAGGAGCATTTGCGCCACTCCGTTGCCGCTGGCGAATCCCGATCCACTCAACGGATCCGGGCCTGTCGTGAAATTCCCGTCGAAGTTCAGCGTTGTCTGGTAGTAGAGCTTCTGATGGTCTTCCTGCTCCACTCCCATGAATCCGAAGTTCACCGTGTTTTTGCCCTTCAGCTTGATCAGGTCCACAGCTACTGTGCCGATGGGACCATGATTGGTATAGCCCTGTTGATTCCCTGACAGCGGGCCCAGAGGAGATTCGCTACCCACGTTGACGATCGGGAACAACGGGTATTGTGCATCGACGTAGGACGGAAGCCCGAGGTTGGTCGTGGAGTTGAAACCGAACGACTGGTCGTCAGATGTCTCATGCCAAAGCTGGACGCCCGAAGTGATGTTCATGGTGAAGGTGGGGCTGAATATCCGCGTGAGTCCTGCCCACATGCCCCAGCGATTGTTGGGCCGTTGATTGCCGGGCCCGGCCGGATCGGATCCCCAGTCAGCGGCGGCGCCCGTCTTCTCCTCCTGCTTGTAGGAGTAACGGAAATAGGCGTTCGCCTTGCTGTTGAAGTTCTGGTCGGCTCGAATGCTGTATTCATTCGAACTGGCAGGCGCGGCTCCGGCGACCGTGTAGTTGTTTCCGACTCCCGTACAAGTTGGGCAGGGATAGTAGCTTAACAGTTTCGAGCCAACAGGATCTGGGGTATAGCCAGCAAGATTGGCAAGAATATTGCCCGGGATCGGGTTGCGGATGTACCCGGACTGCGTGGCAGTGAGCCCGGTTCCATAAGGATTGGAGGGGGAGGGCGTATCCGCTTGACCGGCCGTGATCTGGTGACCGCTGCGCGGGTCGTAGATCTGCCCCAGCAGGATGGGTCGGCCGAGGCCATCGACTGAGCCTGTTGGTCCGCCCAGAATCTCGGAGAAGTTGCCGGCGCGGAAGTTCGCGTCTGGCACGGCGTAAATAACAATAGTCGGTGTGCTCACCGAGAAGTGCTCGTAGAGTCCAAAGACGAATGTCTTATCCCGTTGTCTGTACAGCCCAGGAATGTAGAGCGGGCCGCCGGCCGATCCGCCTACCTGGTTGCGGCTAAGAGTGCAGACATTTGTATTGTTGACAGTGCACTGGCTCTGGGTTGAGAAGTAATTGAGCGCGTCGAGGTTATCGTTGGCATAAAACTCATACCCCGACCCGTGGAAGTCGCGCGTCCCCGATTTAGTGACAACGTTCACCACGTTGCCGGTGCTCCACCCGTACTGGGCGGTGAATGAATTGGTCTGGATTTTGAATTGCTGAACCGCGTCCACCGATGGAACAAAGTCGACGGCGCCCCACTCAGGGTCCGTATCCCATGTGCCGTCCAGCAGGAAGGCTGTCGTTCCAAAGAAGCCTCCGTTGAAGTTTAGGAAAGAGATGTCCTGATCCGCATTGTCCGTCGTGTTGCCGCCGCCGCCAAGCAGCATCATGCTTTCAGACGAGTTGCTCACGGATGAGTTGAGGGTGGTGAGTCCATAGACGTTGCGCACGTTCAACGGCAATTCCACGATCTCCTTGGCATCCAGGCTCGTAGCAATGTTGGAGTTGTCGGTGTTCAGTTGCGAGGCATCCGCGGTTACGGTCACCGACACGGTATCGGAACCAACCGTGAGGGCCACGTTCTGTGTCGCGGAATCTGCGGCATTGAGAACGATTCCGTTCTGTTGATACGCCTCGAACCCCTTCGCCTTGACAGTGAGGCTATATGTGGCTGGAGGAAGTTGATTGAATGAGTAGCGGCCTACCGCGTCCGTCACGAAGATACGATTGACACCTTTCTCTGGACTGGCAAGGGTCACGGACGCCTTGGGCAGAACCGCTCCCGAAGGATCCGCCACGACTCCAGAGAGCGTCGCGGTTGTGGTTGCGATTTGTCCGTTGATCCGCTGGGCGCTGCTCGCCAAAAGGAGAAGCATTAACGCCAGTCCGCCCCAACTCCACATAGATTGCGGTCGCCAGCTACTCTTTAGTTTCAATGTGAAGCCTCCCACAGGTTTGTCTTCGTCGGTTCTGGGTTTTCGGATCTCGCGGATCCCGGTTCTTGCAGATCCATTGCGATCGTGGTTTTCGAAACTGCACATTTGTATGCTCCAATAAAAAAGCTGTTAAGGCCCTTACGGCTAGGAAAGAAATCTTATCAGGTAAGTAATCGAATCAAGTTGTTTTTTATCATATATTTGCGTGTTTCAAGCTCCGTTCCGCGGATGGAACACTTTTAACGGCTATATAATCGCGGAATCGCTACGGAGTGCCGAACCATGCTGGGAGACTCACTGGGCAAGGACCACGCAGCTTTGAGCAGTTACGAGAAGGTGGCGGTTCGCCAGCAACTGGCCCGGCTACTGGCCAGCTCATATTTTAGCCACAGCAAAAGGTTCCCGACTTTCCTGAGTTTTGTCGTTGAACAAACGCTCGTCGGCGAGGCTGCGAACATTAAGGAGCGCACGCTCGGCATTGAGATCTTCGGAAGAGACGCGGACTATGACACTTCTTCCGACCCTATCGTTCGCGTCACCGCAACGGAGATTCGTAAACGGGTCGCCCAGTATTATCAGGACCCCGGTCGCGGAGACGAACTGCGCATTACGTTGCCTTCCGGCTCTTATATTCCCCAGTTTTACTGGCCGCAAGCGGCGAGCGGACCGGCTTTGAGGGCGCTGGTGCCGGCTATCCCGGAAGCCTCCCCAACCCCGACGGCGACTGCGAATTCCGATCCCCCGCGCCGACAGCGCCATTCCTCACTCGTGCTCGCGATCACATGCACCGCCGCCGGGATTCTGTCAGTCGGATCGGTTTTGGCGTGGCAAACGATGCATCATTCCGCGCGCGACTTCTTCTGGGCTCCCATAACGGGCGGGAGCGATCCAGTCTTATTTTGCATGTCGGATCAGCTTCAAGACGCTGCTATCTCGCTCAGGGACGCGGCAGAGCCATCCCATCAGCTAGTGTTAAAGGACAATCTGACGGCGGTTGTCTTCGACGATGTGAGCGCAACCGTAAAAATTGCCGAAATCCTCCAGTCCGCCGGTAAGCAATACACCATCCGGGGTGAGGGCGCGACGAATTTCAAAGACCTGCAGGCTGGGCCGGCGATTTTTATCGGGGCGTTCGATAATGCATGGACGCTGCGCCTGACCAATACTCTGCGTTATCACTTTTCAAATGACCCGCAAATGACGCAGTTTCGAATCGTCGATAGCACCGCCCCATTGAGTAGAGGGTGGGTGGTCGACCGATCCACGCAGATGTCCAGCAACAGCTACCGTGACTATGCGATTGTGGCGCGATTCACCGATAGCAATACAGGCAAGGTCGAGGTCATAATGGCTGGAATTGGCAGCGGTGGCACGATGGCCGCCGGAGAGTTTTTGACCGATTCGGGCAGCCTGGCCCAGGTGGAGCGAGCCGCACAAGCGGCAGGCGACAAGAAGAACATGGAATTGGTACTGAGCACCCCGATCATCGACCGCCAACCCGGCTCTCCGAAGATTGAAGCCGCCTATTTTTGGTAACGTGCTGCCCCGAGCCGACAGGCCAATGACGGAACCCCGGATCGGTGAACTGCTGGCGCTTCGCTGGCAGGATATTGATTTGCAGAAAGGATTTTTGTCGGTCAATCAAACGGTCTACGAAGGCCATTTTGATGAACCGAAAGTCAGGCGGAGCAAACGCTGCAGCGTTGAAACGCACCGAATCCACTCCATCGACTTTGGTGTTCTCAAGCGAGTAACAGAAGCAGAGCAGATTCAGCTCTGCGGGACGCAACCAACGCATTCAACTTGAATGGGCCCAACGCCGCGTTGGCAACCTTGACCGTAATCACCACTGCGCCATCCAGAAGGACCGTGGTTTATCCGAAGCGCCCAACTGCAGAATGGTACGCTTCGTGCGGTGCAGCCATCGCCTCCGTCTTATTTTTTCCCGGGGGCGAAGCGCAACACCTAGCAGACCTTGCTTGGCATGGCGAAGCTGCTTGTAGTTCTCACGGTCGGTGTGGTCGCTTGTGGCAGCGGCGGAATCAGCGGCAGAAATGGCGGTGGTGGTGGCGGAGAAGGCAATTCCGGCACGACAGAGGGGACGTACACGATGAGCTTAACGGGCGCTTCTGCAGGCACCACAGAAACGGGCACCATCACCCTGACTGTTAAGTAGCCCGACACTCATTCGCGTCAACCATTGATTCTCGGAAGCCCAGCTTAGCTGAGCCCTGCCTTGAAAGCAATTCTGATCCGGCATTTTGAGAGTAGAGCACCTGATGTAAAACCAGGGGATCGGAAATCCGGATCGCCGTTCCTAACTTGCTGATAGACAAGAATCTAGGACGTCCGCGAGGACAAATGTAGATGAACTTGTAGTCGTAAGATCCTCCAAAATCCACACGGTTCAACAAGTTGAGTTTCGCAAATTGCTGATTCTAAATGGCTTGCAAATGGTAGAGACCGTGGTCCCGAACCGGATTTCGCGGCTTGTTGAAGTCTGTTGAAATCGAGTGAAATTAACTATTTTCGATTGAACGCTTTGCGGACATGCTTTGGAAAGCTGTAGTTCTGAATAGTTCTAGAGTCCTTTGACCGCTACAATTTCGACTACATCTACGTCTCATTTTTCGGGGTCAGTCCAGGCCGAACCGCTCATAAAATTGGAATTAACGATCATCAGGAATTGGCTCGGTTTTCCTGGGGGGCCAGAATAAGAGTTCGTCTTAAAAACAACTGGAACAGAATTCGCCTAGCACGCCAAGCCAAGAGAAAAGGATTTTCCAAACCAATTGCCGGGGCATGCAAAGACTTGACCATCCACCACTGGCAATAAAGCGAGCGTATCGCAGCACCCCCTTTAGATCGATTGGTCCACGGTCAAATGGAAGACCAGGCGCGAGCACGAACCCGGCGTGCCGATCATGACCATTTGTGGTCAGCAGTCCCACGAAAGTCACATTGGGTTTTGGACGCAACGAAGGTAACGTACAGCCTGAACGTGTGTCCATTTGGACATTTCAAGGTTCCGGGTTGGGCGGGCATGGAGGGCGTCAGAGAACGGCTCGTCCCGGCGTCGAGAAGAATTCGAGATTGCATCATGACGCTTCGCATCAAAGCTCTCGTGTGCCTGGCAGTGGCTGGAGCATTCGCCAGCCTGTGGTCAATCCTCGGACACCCGGCGCAGCATTGGCTTCATTTTTTCGTGTACCTCGCGGCCATCCTTCTCAGTTCAGGGATGAAAGTGGGTCTGCCCAAGAGCGAAGGCACGATGTCGCTCAATTTTCCCTTCATCCTGCTTGGGATCCTACAGCTCTCGCCGCTTCAGGCGGCTTGTCTTGCAGTTTGCAGCGTTATTGCTCAGTGCCGCATTCGGGTGATACGCCCATTCACTCTGATTCAGATATTGTTCAACGTTGCGAACGTTACCACGGCCACTGCGCTGGCGTGGCATGGCTTTTCAGGGTTGCTGCGGCTGCATTGCCAGATGGCCCCGGCGCTGGCCATCGCGGCAACAATTTACTTCTTCTCGAACACCATTCCACTCGCGCTGGTTCTCGCCTGGGACCAGGAAATGGATCCCATTGCCCTTTGGCGCCGGGATTTTCTATGGTTTCTGCCGTTCTACATTGTTGGCGCGATCCTTGCCGTAACCGCCTACTTGATCGGCGCTAATTTCGGGTGGATGACTTCGCTGCTGCTTGTTCCCATGGTCTACACCGTCTATCGCACGTATTCCTCTCAGATGGCCTTTCTACGCGACCGGGAACAGCACGCAAAGGACACTGAGGCGCTGCACCTTCGCACCATCGAAGGTCTTGCCATGGCCATCGAGGCGAAAGACCAGGGCACGCACCGCCATCTGTTGCGCGTGCGCGTCTATGTTGCGGAATTGGGAAAGTTGATGGGACTGGACCAATCCCTCATGCAGGCGCTTTTGATCGCATCGTTTCTTCACGACATCGGCAAGCTTGCCGTGCCGGAATACATCATCAACAAGCCAGGCAAGCTGACGCCCGAAGAGTTCGACAAGATGAAGATTCACCCGGTGGTTGGCGCAGACATACTGGAACGTGTTCGCTTCCCGTATCCCGTCGTGCCTATCGTGCGGTCGCACCACGAAGCGTGGGACGGCAGCGGGTATCCCGACGGGCTGAAGGGCGACGAGATTCCCATTGGGGCGCGGCTGCTTACTGTCGTGGATTGTTTCGATGCGCTTGCGTCCGAGCGTCCCTATCGGAAGGCGATGCCGCTACACGAGGCGATGGCATTCGTGAAGGCCAGGGCCGAAATACAGTTCGATGCGCAGATAGTGGAACTGCTGGACAAGCATTATCTCGAGCTGGAAGAAAAGGCCCGTCAGCAGATCGAGGAAATAGAACCGCTGAAGACCGATCTGGTCATCGATCGCGGTGCCGCGCCGGGCGCGGGATTCGAGCCTGAGCTCGGCGCCATGGGAAAAGCGGAGAGCGCTCAGGCCGCAATGACGGATGCCAGCGTGGCGAAACGACAACAGGAATTGGAAATACTGATCGCAGACGCAGGCCGGGCTGCAGCGGCGGTCACAGAAGCGAGCCAGAAACTTGGCAGTTCACTGAGCGCGCGCGAAATCAGCTTCATGGTGTCCAGTTCCCTGCGGCCGCTGATACCGTACGACTGCTTTGTGGTCTACGTGAAGTCGGGCGAATCGCTTTTGCCGCAGTTCATCGAAGGTCCCGGCTTTCAAGCATTCTCAATCGGGCAGATACCAATCGGCGCGGGGCTCTCCGGTTGGGTTGCAGAGAACGCACGGCCCATCGTAAACGGAAACCCGACTATGGAACCAAACTATCTCTCCGAAACGGGGCTGCTCACAGCATCGAGTTCCGCTCTGTCGGCCCCGATGCTCAATGCGGATGGCGCTGTGTTTGGCGTCCTCGCGCTTTATTCTGCTGCGAGTGCGGCGTTTTCGAAGGATCATTTGCGGATTCTTGAGGCGATCGAATCCCGATTTTCTTTCGCATTGCAGCAGGTCCTCCGTTTAGAGACCGCGGAGAACGACGTGAAGGTGGAACCTGTTCTGGAAAGTCTGGCGGCGCAATGAAGTCCGCAGTTTCCCTGCTGAAGCGGCTCGCCAGGACGCTGCTCATTGTTCTCCTGGTCGTTGTCGGCTCGACTGTCCTCATACGTTTCGCGCCCGGGTACCTCAGCGATGCACGCGAGATCGACACGCGCTATGGCGATGCAGCGCGAACTGAGCTTTCCGCAGAAGCCGCGCGAAGTTCCTCACTGCGGCAGATGCTCTCCACAGAGATGAGCGCATGGACAAACGGAAGCCTCGGGCAATCGCGGCAGTACGCCGTTCCGGTTCTTGAACTGGTTCTTCCCCGGCTCGCGGTAACAGGCGGTTTAATGCTGCGAGCGATCGTCTTCGCTTGGACGCTCGCCCTGTGCGCGTCGCTCCTGTCCAGTGCGCGCCAAAATCCAAGTCTGCTATGGCAGGCCCCGGCTACTCTTTTGCTGGCTGTGCCAACTGCGGCCATGGCCACCATCTGCCTGGTTGCCGGCAGCGGCGGTCCTGTGTTGGTGATGACGCTGCTCCTGGCAGCGCGAGACTTCAAGTTTCTTGACCGGCTGCTGCGCAATGCATGGCTTGATCCGCACTTGTTGCAGGCGAGAGCCCAGGGCCTGGCCACGCGCCGTCTCGTGCTGGCACACATTCTCCCCAGCATTAAGCATCAATTGCTTGCGCTCGCTACACTCTCGATTGTCACCGCGCTCAGCGCACTGGTGCCTGTGGAAGTGATCTTCAGCGTGCCGGGGTTGGGACAGTTGGCGTGGAATGCGGCGATGAACCGCGACCTTCCTGTGCTGCTTGCGGTGACGATGATCATGGCCATTGCAGTGACCTTCTCCGGAATGGCGTCGGATCGCGCCGGGGAATGGCAGGGCGCATGAGAGGCAGGCTCCTAGTGCGGTTCTCCAAGACACGGGCCCCGTTCAGGGGTGTGCAAGGTGGCTTCTTCTTAAGAAAAAAGCCACTTGAGTACCTGCCTTCGGTTCACCGCAATTGGAGAACCGTTATCGCGTCGTGGCTGTTGCTGGGCCTGGCTTTTATCGCACTTGCGGTGGTCGCTGCGCCCGGCAGCAGCTACTCGAATCAAGACCGCGAGCTGCCGCTTGCGGGTGCGTCGATCCATCATCCGGCAGGTACCGACGCGGTTGGCCGCGACCGGCTGGTTCGCGTTGCGGCTGCTTTCCTGCTCAGCCTGGTGGGCGCGATCGCCGCTGCAGCAGCGACGACCGCGGCCGCTGCGGGTGTGGGCACTCTTTCGGCATTCAGTCCCGCGACTCTTGGAAGAATCGCGATGCTGGTGTGCGACGTGTTTCTCGCCTTGCCGTGGCTGTTCCTGCTGATGATGGTTCGATCCGCGCTTCCTTTGACAACCTCACCTGCGCACTCTGCTGCCATCACCTTCCTGGTTCTCGCGGCGTTAGGATGGCCGGCGTGTGCACGCGCCGTGTATCGAGGAGCGCTCAACCTGCGCAACTCCGAATGGATGCTTCAAGCGCGGGCGGGTGGGCTGCGCGGCAAGCAGATTGTGCGCCACGTTCTGCCCAATCTTGTCCCACTGTTGATGCCGCAGTTTTTGATCTGCATTCCTGCGTTCATTATTGCGGAGGCAAACCTTGGCGCGCTCGGCCTGGGAATCGGCGAGCCACTTCCTTCCTGGGGCGGCATGCTGTTGGAACTGGATAACTCAGCCATGTTGTTGCAGACTAACTGGGTCTATCTGCCCATCGCGCTTTTGATTCTGATCCTGCTTCTGCTGGAAGCAATCGCTGTCGAGGCTTGACCATGCGTGTCTGCCCGCGTTTCGTCCAATCCGTCTCTGCGATACTCGCCGCCGCATTCGCGGTGTCGTGCGCAGGTCAGGCTGCGCCACGGCTCCCCGGCGAACTGGCCTGGACAATCGGATACGATCCAAAGACCTTCGACCCGGCGAAGGTGGATGATCAAGAATCCGAGCTGGTGCGCTACCTCACGGCCGGAGTTCTGCTGCGGTTCGACCGCTTTACCCAAAAGGTAGAACCACAACTGGCGGAGAGCTGGAGCCTCACGCCGGATGGCAGGACGCTGATCTTCAAACTTCGAGCCGGCTTGCAGTTTTCCGATGGCAGCAGCCTCACGGCAAATGACGCCGCATGGTCGATTCGGCGCGTCTTGCTTCCGGCCACTGGCGCGCCGGTCGCCGAGGAATTCCTCTCTGCAAGTGGCGTGACCGTGGAAACTCCGGATGAACGCACGGTGATCGTCCATCTTCCCAAGCGGGTCATCGGCATTGGAAAGGTCTTCGACGAAATCGCAATCGAGCCGGCGGAACGGCCAAGCGAGGGCCGCATTACAGCTGGCCCTTTCGTCGTCGCAGATTATCGGCGCTCGCAATATGTACGCCTGCGCCGAAATCCGCACTATCAGGGGCGCGACAGCGGCGGCTCTGCACTCCCTTACGCCTCAGGTGTCCGGCTCGATGTTCTTGACAATCACGAGCAGGAGATCAGACTCTTCGAGCGCGGCGAATACGATGTGATCGAAAGCCTCCCGCCTGACTATTTTGGAATGTTGAAGCAGAAGACGCCGGCCGCGGTGCGCGATCTTGGGCCGTCGCTCAATACGGAACAGATGTGGTTCAACCAGGCCCCAGGCGCACCGTTGCCAGCGTGGGAGAAGGCATGGTTCCAGAACCAGGTGTTTCGCGTTGCGGTTTCGCGGGCCATCCATCGCGCCGATCTGGCCCGCATTGCATACGATGGCCACGCAACTCCGGCATACAGCTTCATCTCGCCAGCGAACGGCGAATGGTACGACCGCACCATCTCAGTCCCGCATGAAGACGTTGCGGCCGCAAGGATCGCGCTCGTGGGCGCAGGCTTCCATTTAAATGGTCCAGTGCTTGAAGACGCGACCGGACATCCGGTGAAGTTCTCCATTCTCACCAATGCAGGCAATGCTGCCCGTCTGAAAATGGCGACGCTCATTCAGGAAGACCTGAAATCGCTGGGGATTGAAGTCACTGTCGTCGCGCTTGACTTCCCTGCGCTCATCGAACGGCTGATGCACACCCAGGATTACGAGGCATGTCTGCTGGGCCTGGAGAACGTCGATCCAGACCCGAACGCAATGATGAACGTGTGGCTAAGCTCGTCACCGAATCACCAATGGAATCCATCGGAGAAGACCCCCGCAACAGCGTGGGAGGCGGAGATTGACCGCGCCATGAATTTGCAGGCGAGCAGCCTGAAGGATGCGGAGCGAAAGCAGGCGGTCGATCGGGTGCAGCAGATTGTAGCCGATCAGCAGCCATTCATTTACCTGGTTTATCCCAACGCTTTGTACGCAGTTTCACCGCGCCTGCAGGGCGTGCAGCCTGCGGTGCTTGAGCCTGGGTTGGTTTGGAACGTCGAGAGCCTTCGGCTGGATGGTGCCCGATGAACGATGATGTTCTTCTTCGAGTTGGACTGCAGGCCGGATACGCGGGAAAGCCGGTACTGCATGAGGTTCGCTTCGAATTGCGGCGAGGCGAGGTGCTTGGTCTCGTCGGCACCAGCGGAGCGGGCAAGAGCACGCTGGTGCAATCGTTGCTCGGCTTGCTGCCTTGGCGCGGCGGACGCGTGACCGGCGAGGTGATGCTGGCTGGGCGGAATCTTCTCGCACTCTCCGATCGCGAATTTCGCAAACTGCGTGGACGCGAAGTAGCCTTGATCCCGCAGAGCCCGATGACCGCACTCAACGAGGCGATCAGCCTGCAGACGCACTTTAACGAGGCCTGGAGAGCGCATGAAAACAGCGGGCGCGCGGCATTGGGGCAAAGACTTCAGACGCTCCTTGCCGAGGTGCAGCTTCCTTCCAATCCGGAGTTCCTGCGCAGGCGCCCGTCGCAGATCAGCGTTGGCCAGGCGCAGCGTGTGCTCATCGCCCTCGCGCTGCTGCATCGGCCCGCGCTAATCATTGCCGACGAACCCACCAGCGCTCTTGACCCAGTGACTCAGACCCAGATCGTCGACCTTTTGAAGAATCTCAATCGTCAGCATGGCACGACGCTTCTTTACATCTCTCATGACTTGATTTCCGTGCTGCAGCTCAGCGATCGGATCGCGGTGCTGGACGCGGGAACAATCGTGGAGATTCTGCCGGCGGCCAAGATCGGCCAGGCGCATCACGCCGCAACGCTGGCCCTCCTCAATGCATTGCCCGTTCCGCCCGATGTGCTGCTGGCCTACCGGGACCGGTCAAGCATGGAAGTGCCAGCGCCCGCCCTCTGCGCATCCTGGTAAGTCACGCATTTTCAGCGGCTTCCCGATGGTCACCAAGGCAGCGTTACCACTCGCCACCAAACGGCATTACCACTTAGGGAGTACGCTCTCCAACTCACGTGTGACCTTTTACAACTTGGGGGTCATGGAACACAGAGAGTCACGAGACTAAAGTTCGAGAATCGGAAAGCCTCCTCGGCGAATGAACGCTTTGCGAGGTGGAACGAAGCCAGCACGATTGGCTCAGTCCGTGAACGAAATTTCTTTTTCTTGATCTGGAGTTGCCATGTCTCGCCTTCGCCTGCTGATCGCTCTCGGACTGCTTGTCTCAACCGTAACCGCGGCCAATGCAGCTGCAACAGCTACCGCAACCGCAACAACTGTGAGCAGCAAGATCTCGCCAGACGCAGCGAGTGCCCCGGCGGGGTCTACGGTATCGGTGATAATCCAGTACAAACAACCCCCATCGTCACTTGAGACGTTGCTCATTTCGTTGCTCGGTGGCATCGTGAACTCGACACTGGGGACGATTGACGCTCTTGTCGCGGACCTGCCCCAGACCGGACTGAATCAGATCGCCGCGGACTCGAATGTTACCTACATTTCACTGAATCGCGCGGTGGGCGCACGGCAGGAAGTCAGCATCTCCGCGGCCGAATATACCACTCAACCGATCAACGCTCCGGCAGTGTGGCAAAAGGGCTATGTTGGGACGAACGTTGGGGTCGCTCTGATTGACAGCGGCGTGACTCCGGTACCGGACCTCGGCATCAACGAGCTGTCTCTTCTTCCTCCGGATCAGCCCCTGGTCTTGCAGTTGCTGTCGCTGCCCAATGAAGTCGCTCCCTGGATGAACGGCCGCATCGTTTACAGCCAGAACTTTGTTCCTGGCCAGAACGATGCATTGGATCACTACGGACATGGCACGCACGTAGCCGGCCTCATCGCAGGAAATGGCTCTCTGTCCACCGGGCCATCGTATTTCCGGACGTTCTATGGTGCAGCTCCGAACGCCAATATCATCAACCTGCGCGTTCTAGACGAGAATGGCGCGGGCACAGATTCATCCGTGATCGCCGCCATCCAGGAAGCAATCTCTCTCAAGAGCACCTATAACATTCGTGTCATCAATCTCTCGCTGGGTCGCCCTATCTTTGAGAGCTACACGCTTGATCCGCTCTGCCAGGCTGTTGAGCAAGCGTGGAAGGCGGGCATTGTTGTCGTGGTGGCTGCCGGCAACGACGGGCGCGACCTCAATCTCAATCCAGAAGGCTACGGCACTATTGACTCGCCAGGCAATGACCCTTACGTCCTCACGGTTGGCGCAATGCGCACCATGGAAACGCCCGCCATCAATGACGACCTGATTGCGAGTTACAGCTCGAAGGGCCCGTCCTTTATCGATGATGTCATCAAGCCGGACATCGTTGCTCCCGGCAACCTGGTCACAAGCCTGCAGTATTCCGGGGACTCGCTGGCAGAAGACAACCCATCGTTCTACACGTGGTACTCCTTCTATGAGGCAAACGGCGCACAGACTCCATCGGCCAACTACTTCCCGCTCAGCGGCACCAGCATGGCAACCGGCGTCACCAGCGGAGCCGTTGCAGACTTGCTGCAAGGCGTGCCGAAGCTTACGCCCGATGAAGTAAAAGCCCTGGTAATGGTCAATGGCGACCGCAGCTATTTCCCTGCAACCAGCAGTGTGACCGCGGATGGGATTGTCTACAACGCGAACTACGATGTCTTTACCATCGGCGCGGGCTATCTCGACATACTCAAGACTCTCAATGCCGCGCTGGTCAACAACGGATCGGTACCTGCGGGCACGGCGATGTCGCCCATCGCAACCTATAACGCGACGACGGGAGACACCACCGCCGTAACCGACCAGACCGCACTCTGGGGCAAAACCGGTCCATGGTCCGCATCAAGCGTCTACGGCAACAAAGCATTCATCGGCTCCGAAAGCGGGAGCGCCGCCCTGTGGGGCTCGACAGCACTATGGGGTAAGAGCGATCCCGATGGCTACACTGCTCTGTGGGGCAAAACTGCACTCTGGGGCAAAGGCACGCCGCAAGCTGAGACTGCCCTCTGGGGTAAATCCGGAACTGAAGCATCGAGCGCGACGTTCGAATACTGAAAAGCCAATTCGATGTGAAGCCTGAGAAGCGCCGAGCTCATGGAGTTGTAGATTGAGCCGGAATCACTCAATCGTCATAAGTGCGCCCGTACCTGCACCGAATGAACCGTTGTCGGAGTTTCTATACATGGCCACATTCTGACGATTCTGCATGACAGCATGGCAGCCGTTATCAAAATGGCGCGACGTTGACCATGAATTTCCCTTCGACAGAATGGGATGTGATTCAGAGGTTCCGCGGTTGTAATCGACCCTGGTATTTCCGAGCCAGGCTGAATATTTGCTGCCAGCGAGGTTAAGGGTCCGGAAGCCTGTACTACACAAAACCTTCAACAACCACAGGATTCCACAACTCATCGAGCACAAGCCGATCTGACTGTAGACGATTTCGCAGTGGTCGTTGCATCCAAAGTCTTAACGAACACTCAACAAAAATGCGCCTTCAGGCACTAGAGCACCCTGGTCAAAACGAGAGGGTCCACCTTTAGAAGGTTATTCTTCCGTAAGTTGCTGATTTTATTGGTCGGGGAGAGAGGATTTGAACCTCCGACCCCCTGGTCCCGAACCAGGTGCTCTACCAGGCTGAGCCACTCCCCGAACTTGGGTTGCGGATGCGAATCGTTGGGGCGCGGCCTGGCGCGTTTTACCCCTCGATGACGCTTCGATCAGTGTAGCAGAATCCGTGCGGCGGCGGTTGCGGAGCTGGTCTCGCGGGCGATACGCAAAAGAGCAGCTTCGCGGAGCTCCGATTCCGCTCCGGCGTGGGATGCGCGCGGAGCGGAATCTCTAGACGAGTGAGGGTCCCGTGAATTGCGGACAGCTGCTACTTCTTATCGGGTTCCGGAGCAATTGCGCCCGGGAAGATGCCTTCGATAGGCGCGCGGAGCTTTTGTTCCTTGTCGGGTTGCGGCAGGGGCTTGCGGGGCAGCATCTGGTCGCGTTGGGCGGCGTTGTAGAGGAAGATGGCCTCGACAGTCGCGATCTGCTTGAGGTCGGCGGGCTGCAGACGCTCGACTACATCTTCGTTGGAGTGATGGGTGCGGCTCTCGTAGTCGAGCATGTCCTGGATGAACTGAAAGCCGGGGATGCCAACAGCGTCGAAGCTCAGGTGATCGGTGCCGCCGGTGTTGCGGTTGGTGATGGTGGTTACGCCGAGGTCTTTGAGAGGGGCGATCCATTGGGCGAAGATGGGCGCGATGGCGGCGTTGCCCTGGGTGTAGACGCCGCGAATTTTGCCGGTGCCGTTGTCTACGTTGAAGTAGGCGGAGATGAGCTTCTGCTCCGGCTTTACGACCAGCGGTCCAGCGGCGCGGCGCATGAACTCCGGCAACTGCATCTGGTCAGGTGTGGTGGCTGTGGCGGCCGAGCCGAAGTGAATGGTGCAATAGCCTTTGGAGCCGAAAATTCCCTCTTCTTCGCCGGTCCACAGGGCGATGCGAATGGTGCGGCGGGGTTTAACGTCGAGCGCTTTGAGGATGCGCATGGCCTCCATGGCGACGACTGTGCCTGCGCCGTTGTCAGTCGCGCCGGTGCCGGCGATCCAACTGTCGAGGTGTCCGCCGACCATGACTACCTGCTCCTTTAGCTTGGGATCGGTACCGGGGATCTCGGCGACGGTGTCAAAGCCGTGCTCGTGCTCGCCGGTGAACTTGGTGTCAACATTGATTTCGACGCTGACAGGGGCGTGGTTCTGCGTGAGGCGGTAGAGGCGGCCATAGCTCTCGATTGCCGCGACGACGACGGGAATTTTGACGCGCTTGTCGGCGATATAGGGCGTGCGGCCGAGGGTTGCGCCGTTGTCGTCGAAGATGGTGCCGCCGGAGCCGCCGCCGTTCTTGCCGTCGCGGCTGGGCTCGATGACCGCGGCAACTTTTTCGTCGGCAAAGAATTGCGCGATCTTGTCGATCATGGCCAGGCGCTGCATGCGGTCACGCATGCGTGCCTGCAGATCAGGGGGAAGTCCGCCGGCGCCTCCGGTGATCTCGAACTCGGCAATGTCGTCGAGATCCTTGTCGGTGTTGCGCTCAAAGAGCGGCTTGTCGACTGGCGGAACTTCGCGCATGGCGCCGAAGAGAACCACCTTGCCTTCGAGCTTGCCCTTGTATTGATCGAAGTCCTTCTCGGTCTGGATGTTGACGAAGACGACGTCGCCGGTGACCGGGCCGGGAGTGGCGGGCGACCAAGGCGTGGCCTGCACGATCAGTATGGCGGTATCGGGAGTGACCATGCGGGCCCAGGTGTTCAACTGCTGCCAGCCGAGGCCGAACTCGCCCCAATCTTCCAGGTGCGCGTTGTCGAGGCCGATTTTGGTCAGCGTGTCGCGGGTCCATGCGTTGGCCTTGGCAAGGTTGGGCGATCCGGTGAGGCGGGCGCCGATGCCATCCATCAATGCGGTTGCAAAGTCCATGACGTGGCTGTGGTTCAGGCCTTCATTGCGAATGCGCTGGTACATGTCCATGTCCAGGGTTTCGGTGGCCGGTTGCACCTCGGCGTACGGATCGGTCGCGGCGGGCGCGGGCGGGGGAGTTTTCGGCTTGTCCGAAGCGTGGGCGGATGCTTGAAGAACGAGAGTCAAGGCGAGAAGGATCGCGGGCGTCAGGCGAAGGAATTTCACTGGCATGGGGATCTCCGGAGGGACTTGGGAGTGTGCTTTCTGTTTGCTGGAATTGTAGGTCATTGGGGCGCGGACGGCGGCGCAGTTGCGGAAAGAATTCCAGGACAGCCAGGATAGAGAACGGAGCAAATCAGGCCGGATTTGCGACTCTGGCGGGACGTAAGTCCTTTATTTTGAATGGTTAAAAGGCCTAAGATTGAGCTAACATGATTTGTTTCATGGGGATGAAGCGAAACAGGGGGAGGGGTGGGTGTGAAAGGCGTTCGGTACGGCCATACGCTTTACAGACTGATGGTGGGGATTCCGGCGTGGTTCCCATCGAGCTGTTTTGAGCGATGATTATCTCGGGTTTGGCGTTCCACTGGACCCCGCAACTTCCCTGCCGCCGGCTCTCTTTATTAATAGTGCGCCAAGCGTGTGTAATTATCTGCAAATTGCGAAAAAGAATTTTTGCGGCTGCGGGTTGGCGGCCATCCGCGCGAAACCACGAAGACTTCGCCGCATCAGGGTCGAAGAGCGCTTTGGGCTGTGGGCGTCATCCGAAGATGGGGCCCGGAGGGATTAGCGAAGAGTAGCCGACTTTCCGGGAGTAATCATAGTCAGTGAGCGCATTGGCGATTGAGCGCCAATGCAGAATCACCAATTCTCGTCCTGAGAATTGACGTACTTTTAAATCTGCAGAGTGGGCAACGCTGCTCGGTGCGCTATACAAAATGAAGTAGACAATCTACGTCCATTAGGGGTAGATTGTCTACATCTATGAACGAAAGCAGTCCATATAAGAACCGAATCGAGCTGCTGCAGGGAACTCTCGACATGCTTATTCTTCAGACCCTGCAATGGGGACCGCAGCACGGATACGGAATTGTCCAGGCCTTACGTTTGCGATCCGGAGACGTGCTTCAGGTGGAGACCGGATCACTGTATCCGGCTCTCCATCGATTGGAGCGTCAGAGCTGGGTGCAGTCTGAGTGGAAGCAGTCAGAGAGCAATCAAAGAGCCCGATATTACCGAATCACGGCCAAGGGGAAAAAGCAGTTGGCCTCCGATCTGGGCCGATGGGAGCGGATTGTCGAAGCGATTGGGTTGGTGATGCACGTCAAGCCGGAGGAGAGTGAGTCATGAAGTGGTTCCCGAGCTTCGGTTTTCAGCGGCGCAAGCGCGAATTGCAGGAAGAGATTGATGCGCACCTGCAGATGGCGATTGCAGATCGAGTGGCGCGAGGCGAGACGGCAGAGACGGCGCGACAAGCGGCGACGCGGGAATTTGGAAATATCGCTCTAGTGCAAGATGTGACGCGCGACATGTGGGGACAAGCGTGGCTTGAACAACTAGGCCGGGATGTTCGTTACGCCTTACGGCAACTGCGCAAGTGCCCCGGCTTTTCGATCACCGCGACGGCGATGCTGGCAGTAGCTATCTGCGCCAACAGCACCGTATTCAGTTGGATCGACGGCACAATGTTGCGCCCGATTCCTGGCGCGCGGGACACGGGCGATCTTGTTAGCCTGCAGCGGGGGGAACGGAACTTCTCTCCGACTCCGCCCTTCTCGTATCTCGACTATCGCGATCTGCGCGAGCAGAACCACACCTTCGCCGGAGTACTCGCATATCATCACGATTGGATCACGCTGACCGGCGGCGCACAGCCGGAACGTGCCTATATTGCGAACGTGTCGGCAAACTATTTCGATGTGCTCGGCATCAAGCCGCTGCTGGGGCGTTTCTTTCTGGCTGAGGAAGAGACGCGTCCAGATGCTGTTCCCAACGTGGTCCTGGGCTATTCGCTTTGGAAGACGCGTTATGCCGAAGACCCGGCAATTGTGGGCAAGTCGATCGAGATCGCCCGGCATCCTGTGACGGTGATCGGTGTGGCGCCGGAGGGGGTTGTCGGAGCAATGCCCGGGATCCGTGAAGATCTGTGGGTAACGCTCGATCCCCTGGGGACGGATGTGTGGCGGATGACGCATCGCAGTGGTGGTGCGGTCTGGCTGAACGTAATAGGAAGATTGCGGCCCGGCGTGAGCCTTGGCACGGCAGCCCAGGATCTCGACACCGTGATGCATCATATTGTCGCGGCGTTTCCGGACGATCATCTGGGCGAGAACCGGATCACGCTCGATCCCATGTGGCGCTCGCCATTCGGCGCCAACGGATACATGGCGGCGACGCTGCCCATTCTGCTGGCCTTCGCCGCTGTGGTGCTGTTGCTGACCTGCGCGAACGTGGCTACGCTCACGCTGGTGCGGTTTGTATCCCGGCGGCGTGAACTTGCGATCCGGCAGTCGCTCGGGGCGAATCGCATTCAACTGGTGCGGCAGATGGTGCTGGAGGGCGTGGTGCTTTCCATCGTCGCAGGAGCCGTGGCCCTTGTGTTGACATCGTGGACTTCGAAAACATTCGCATGGTTCTTTCCGGCGAACTCGAATCCCCTCATACTCAACGGGAGCATGGACCATAAGGTGGTCATCGGGATTGCGGTGTCGTCCCTGTTAGCCGGGATGCTCTGCGGCGCGCTTCCCGCATGGCGTTCGTCCCACGCGCCGGCAGTTGAGGTACTCAAGGCAGAGTCTGCAAGTATCTCCGGCGGCTCACGCAACCGGAAATTGCTCAGCGGGTTGGTGGTGGCGCAAATCGCGCTTTCACTTCCTCTGCTGTTGTGCTCCGGGCTATTTCTGCGAACACTGCGGAATCTCGCTGGCGCGAATCCCGGATTTGAGCAGGATCACATTCTGACTGCGACCGTGGGGCTGAATATTGCCGGCTACAGCCACAACGAGGAACAAGTGATCCGTCACAAGATACTCGATCGCGTCTCGGCATTGCCTGGCGTGAAGGTTGCGTCTCTTACGGACTGGATTCCGATGACCCTGAGCCACAAGGGCGAGGATGCGTATCCGGAAGGGTATGTGCCGCACCCGCATGAATCTTTGAAGGTGGTGCATGCCGAGGTGTCCGCGCGGTATTTCGAATCCCTGCATATACCCATTCTGGAAGGACGCGAGTTTACAACGGATGACGATGAAAAGGCTCCGAGGGTACTCATCGTGGATCAGACCGCGGCGAGGCGCTACTGGCCAGGGCAGGATCCGCTGGGAAAGAAGCTCAGGGTGTGGGGCAGCCTTTTCACGGTAGTCGGCGTTGTGAGGAATTCAACACATACATTCGTGAATGAGTCACCGGAGCCCATGGTGTATATGAGCTTTTTCCAGGCGGGGTACGAGACGATGGTGCAGGTGGAGACCGAGGGAAATCCGGTCGACCTGGCGCCAGCGGTGCAAAATGCCATCCACGAAATCGATACACGGCTGCCGGTTTTCGATGTGCGTCCCATGCGGGAGAGTACCCAGATGGCGAGCAGTTTCGCCGTCATACAAAGCGCCCTGGCAGGAATGTTCGCGCTGATCGGGCTGGTTCTTGCAGTAACCGGAATCTACGGAGTCGTGGCCTATCGAACCCAGATGCGAACTCACGAGATCGGAATACGAATGGCGTTAGGTGCTTCACGTGTGGACGTGCTGCGGCTCGTGCTTGTGCAGGGACTGTGGCTCACAGGCATCGGGCTTGCGCTAGGACTGGCGTTTGCGTTGGGACTGACACGTATCATCGCCCGGCTGTTGTACGGAATCGGAGCGAACGATCCGGTCACCGTCGTTTCCGTCGTCACGCTCCTGGGAGCAATGTCGTTGGTAGCATCCTACCTTCCCGCACATCGAGCGATGCGCCGGAACCCCGTGACCGCGATTCGCGAATTGTAGGCTGCAGTTCAGATTCGACCCGAATTGCGCGAATTCGGCGTGTGCGCGGCCTCCAATTGATTGGCGAGAAGGGCAACCGGATTTCACAGGCCAGAAACCAATCTCCGCCCGGTGGGTCTTCATTGTGCGTTGACGTGAACAGGGCAATGCGCTCATCCAGCTTTAGAAGCCGGGCGGATGAATAACGAAAAACGCCGTTCCGTTTAGTAATTTCTCCTTACGCGCGCATACTGCCCGCTGAATGCCCAATTGAGGGGGGGGCGCACAGTCTGGATTGGCGGCTGGCCTGGATTTGGCTGTTTGCGGGACGGGCAGGGCCGAAGCTTTCACAGTTGCAGAGATCTGGACCTGAGGGTAACGACTGCACGCGCGGACCGTCTATCGCGTATCGAAGCTGTGGCCGGGCTATGAACCTTCACGCCAGGAAGCCGTCGCCGGGCCGGGAATGAGGTTGCATGACGTGGGAGGATGTACACCTGTCAGGCAAGTCGTCTGCCGATAACGGGAAGGTGGGCGGCGACGATACCTTCAATGACCTTCTTCAGAAGGGCTTTGAAGAAAAGCCTATCTGGTCGGGGCTCTACGAGAACTTCCGCGATGCAGTATTTGCGCCGAAACTTCCGCCGCTGGAATTGACTTCAACGCCGGTTCCCACTCCTGATCGCATGGCTGTCAAGACGAATCCGTGGGCTTTCGGCGGCGCAACGATCGCGAATGGCGGAGTGTTGGCGATTCTCATTTTGATGGGATTGAGTTCGACGATTCACCGGCTTCCGATTTCGACTGCGGGCGACAATGTTCATCTCAAGGACTTCACGCTTTTTGCGCCGGCCCGAGGAGGCGATGGCGGCGGGTCTCATGAGCTGACTGACCCCATTATCGGCAGACTGCCCAGGCGGGACGATATGCCCATCGCTCCTGTGCAGGTTGCGGTGCTCGAGAAGCCAACCATTGCCGTCGAGCCTGCCGTTTCACTGGAGCTTCCCGATAATTCGTCGCTTCCCAATATCGGCGTGCAGAAATCGGCGAACGTGAGCCTGGCTTCTGGTGGTCCAGGCACATGGATCGGAATTGGTACAGGTAAGGATGGCCACGTGGGACCGGGCAGGGGCGGCGAGGGACCTGGGGACGGTCCTGGTGTTGGTGACTCGGTTTATACGGCCGGGATTGGCGGAGTTACAAATCCTGTGCCGATTGTGTCTCCGGAGGCGGAGTTCTCCGATGAGGCGCGCCGGAACAAGTATCAGGGAGTGTGCATGATTTCGGTGATCGTGGATGCGCGGGGCTACCCGCGGAATCCGCGCGTGGTTCGGTCGCTGGGAATGGGGCTGGATGAGAAGGCGCTGGAGGCGGTGCAGAAGTACCGATTCAAGCCGGCCATGAAGAATGGGAAGCCGGTGGCGGCGATGATCAGCGTTGAGGTGAATTTCCGGTTGTATTGAAGCTGCGGCTTGCTGGGGGCTGACGAAGTTCCCAACGCGAGAACGAAGAACAAATGCAGGTCCTTCGACTCCGCTGAAGTACGCTTCGCTCAGGATGACAGAGCGGTGGTTGGGAAAGAGCAAAAGACAAATGCAGGTCCTTCGACTCCGCTGAAATACGCTTCGCTCAGGATGACAGAGCGGTGGTTGGGAAAGAGCAAAAGACAAAGCGGGTCCTTCGACTCCGCTGAAGTACGCTTCGCTCAGGATGACAGATCTTTACCTGATTGAATTTGGAAACGCGCGCGGATATACGCTAGTCGCCTTTGCCGGAGCCTTTTTCTGTGCCGGGGAGATCGAGGGCCACGAGGGCGAAGCGGGTTTCGCCGCCTTTGGGGTTTTCGAATCCGACGATGTGCTGATGGCGTTTGGAGCCGGCTTTCAGCTCCAGGCTGTCTTCGCTGGTTCCGTAATCCTTGTGGTCGATCTTGACGCTGGAGTGGTTGCTGTCGTCGGAGCAGGTCAGGCCTTCGCTGGTCTCGGCCGGAGCGCCTACCGGCGAGTGGCCCTGGCAGGTGATTACGTCGCCGTAGCGGCCAAGAGCTTTCTTGTAGAAGGCTGTCACTTTGTCTTCGCTGTCATGGGTGCCGTAGCTGACGGCGCGGACGCGCAACTCCCACTCGCCAAAGCCCAGGTGAACATCTGCCGACTTGTGCTTGTCGTCGTCGGCAACCTGCGAGGCGCCGGGATAGACAGGCAAGCCGAGGTCGGCGGCGGAGGTCTGGTTGGTATTCACATGGACGCCGCCGAAGGGGGTATCGACCTGAACATTCTTGTCATCACCGTTAGCGTCCTTGTCGACGTGGACCCTGAAGCATCCGGTCATTGCGCCGACAAGCGTCAGCGCTGCTATCAATCCCGCCGCTGTCCGCATCCGGTTTTGCGCACCGTTTTTTGCCATGGCTTTCGCCCTCTTGCCTTGTTATACGCCGCCATCCACGGAAAGGTTCCTGCTTTTTTTGCCGCGCCGGTCTATCGACTCCGATAAGGTAGACCGCATGAGGAATTCGCCTTCGCGGACGCTCGCCTGCCTTCTGGCGGCTGCTCTCCTAAGTGCATACGACGGAAGGGCGCAGGATACGCAGCCCGTCTCTATCCAGGTTCATGCCGCCGAGCCAACAGGCCCCTACACGCCGATCTGGAACTTTTTTGGCGCCGATGAGCCCAACTACCTCTATGCAATGAACGGGAAGAAGCTGCTGGGAGAGCTGTCAGGGCTCAGCCCGGTTCCGGTGTATTACCGGCCCCACAATCTGCTCACTACGGGCAGCGGCGACGGCTCGCTCAAGTGGGGCTCGACCAATGTCTACACCGAGAAGCCGGATGGGACGCCGGTTTACGACTTTACCATTACCGATCGGATCTTCGCCGCGCTGATCGACGCGCATGTGCGGCCGCTGGTGGAGATTGGCTTCATGCCTGAGGCGCTTTCCACGCACCCGGAGCCCTATCGGCACACCTTTCCGAAGGGAGAGATGTTCACGGGTTGGACCTACCCGCCGAAAGACGAAGCGAAATGGTCTGCGCTGGTGACGGCTTATGCGGCGCACCTGCGCCAGCGCTATGGCAGCCAGACATCAACGTGGCTGTGGGAGGTTTGGAACGAGCCGGACATCAGCTACTGGCACGGGACGCCGGCGGAGTACGACCGGTTGTACGACCTTACCGCTGCGGCTATTCGCCAAGTGTTGCCGGACGCGAAAATCGGAGGGCCGGAAGCGACCGGCGTCAGCGATCGCTCGGAGCCGTTTTTGCGGCAGTTTCTGGAGCATTGCGCGCATGGGGTCAACGCCGCCACAGGCGGCACCGGCGCGCCGCTGGACTTTATCAGCTACCACCCCAAGGGGAGCCCAAAATTCGTCGATAACCATGTAGTAATGAACGTGGGAGCGCAACTGCGGGCGATGGAGCGCGGCATGAAGGTGATTGCCAGCTATCCCGAGTGGAAGCACACGCCGATCATTCTGGGTGAGAGCGACCCGGAAGGCTGCGCGGCGTGCCAGGGCAGTCAAAACGGCTACCGCAACGGGCCGCTTTACGGCGTCAGCGTGGCCGAAGCAACCATGCGCACCTATGAGCTGGCCCGCAAATACGGAGTGACGGTCGAGGGCGAAGTCACCTGGGCTTTCGAGTTTGAGGATCAGCCGGCGTTTGCTGGATTCCGCGAGCTGGCTACCAACGGAATCGACAAGCCAGTGCTGAACGTTTTTCGTCTCTTCGGAATACTGGGCGGCGCCCACCCAGGCGGGGATTTGCGGAGTGCGGTTTGGGTGAGGACGGAGAGTTCCGGCGCTCTCCCGTTGGATGAAGTTGTGCAAACGAGCGTATCCGCCGTGCCTGACGTGAACGCAGTCGCTACTCGCAACGGCCGCGAGGTGGATGTGCTGGTGTGGAACTACCACGATGCGGATGTTCCGGCGCCGGCTGCTGAGATCCATTTGAGCGTCGACGGCCTGCGCGGCCACAGCGCTGTTGCTGCGGAATTTCGCGTGGACGAAACTCACAGCGACGCCTATCGAGCATGGCGGCAGATGGGCAGCCCTGCTCACCCGTCCGAGGAGCAGATGCAGGAACTTGAAAAGGCGGGGGCGCTGGAACAGACGGTTGCGGACCACGAGGTTGTGATCAAAGATGGGAAGGCAGAAATCGATTTGACGTTGCCGCGCCAAGGGGTGGCGCTGGTGCGCCTGCGGGAGAAGTGATTGCTTGCCTGGATGGTGGTGGATGCGGCAGTTGCGCCGAAATCAATGCGACTCGGATCCGTCTTCCTTGCTGCTGGTAGCGAAGAGCAGCGAGGCAACGAAGACGACGATAATAACGGGGACGACGAAGAATGGCGAAGTAATGCTCATGCGGCACGCTCCTGTTGGTTAGATTAGCAAAAGAGGGTGGGGTTTCCTGAGCCGGTTTTCGGCTTCGCGCAGATTGCAACCGTGTTCGCATCGCCCCTCCGGGGCGATTAACCGTTTCTGTGATGGTTTCCCAGGGTGCCGTCCGCTGCCGCGGACTTTACCCTGGGCTATTCTCGACTCCTCCCTCCGGGAGGGAAAGCGGGGCTATCCTCGATTCCTCTTTTTGGGAGAGACTTCGCGCTATTCTCGGCTCCTCCCCGGGGAGGCGGCGGGTTCCCGGCAGACGTCTGAAGCGCGAGCCTCTAACAAGGCTAGAGATGATTGCCGGGTTGGCAGCGTGGCTCAGAGGCTGAGCTTGCGCATATAGTCGGCGTCGAGCTTGAGGGCTTCCATTACGGGAATTTCGAACTCCTCCTGCTCGATGAAGTAGTGCTTCACCCCGGTGGCGGCGCGGAGGATTTGCTTGTAGTCCATGAGGCCGCGGCCGAGGACGGTGGACTCGAATTCGCCTTTGGCGTTCTTCTTCATGTCCTTGACGTGGAGGAGCGGGAAGCGATCGGGCGTTTTGCTGAGGTAGTCGATTGGGTTGCGGCCGGCGGCGAAGACCCAGCCGAGGTCCATCTCAAAGACGACCAGCTTGGGATCGGTGAGGCGAAGAAGTTCGTCGTAGAAGACTACGCCGTTCTCGCTGCCGAACTCCGGGCCATGATTGTGATAGGCGAAGGTCATTCCAGCGGCTTTCACCTTTTCGCCGATGCGGTTGAGCTCACCGGCAACCCAGCGCCAGTCGTCGAGATTGAGCTCGCCGCGGGCCGTGGGGTCCTTGCGCATGGGCGAGGGGCAGACGATGTAACTGACACCGAGGGTGTGAGCGAATTCGATGTTCTCGTCGAGGTGCGGAAGCAGCACATTCATGCCATAGTGCGTGCCCACTAAGCGCAGGCCGGCCTGATCGATGGCGTGGCGAAATTCGACGGCGGTGCGGCCGAAATAGCCGGCGGCTTCCATCTCAACGTAACCGGCGGCGGCGAGCTGGTGCAGAGTGCCGTCAAAGTCCTTCGGCAGCAAGTTGCGCACGCTGTAGAGCTGCAGGCCGATGGGCAGGGTGAGCGGTGCCGCGGATAGACGGCGGGCTGCGGCTGTGGTGGCCGCAGCGGCGGCGGCTGAGGCTTTGAGGAAAGTTCTGCGCGAGGTGAGGCTCATTGGTTGATTCTCCCATGTGGGGTTTCGGTTTCCCACCCATTCCGTTAAAAAGAAACGGAATGGATGGGGCACGGGGCGGTTTTGGCTGGTTTAGTCACGTTGGGGATCGTGCTATCCCACCCTAGCGACAAAAACAAATACGTCGTGCCCCGACCCAGAGGGTACCCCGGCGCCCAGATGGGGCACCCACGCATTTCAATCCGTTTGAACCTGCTCGATTCCGAATGAGTGCCTGCTATTGCCTTTTCCCTGTTCCCTATTGCCTGTTCCCTGTTCCCATGTTCCCTGTTCCCTGATCCCTGTTCCCTACCCTTTGATGGTTTTTGTTGCTTCGTCCCACGTGGCGATGGTGCGGTGGAAGTAAGAGTAGTTGGCCATGTGGCAGCCGATGGCGGCGTTGTTGCCGAAGACTTCGTCTTCGACGACGTGCTGACGGGTGTTGATGGCGCGGTAGAAGTTGGCGAGGTGGTCGGCGGTGTCGTTGTAGCCCTTGGGGAGGGTGAAGGTTTCTATCTCAGGCGCGGCGGGCGGCGTGGCGGGCGCGGAATGGGCGGCGCGAAACTCTTCCATGCCCTGCTTGCGCTGCGCGTTGGTCATGCCGTTCCAGCCGTAGCTTTCAAAATGCGGGGTTACATTCTGCGGCGTGAAGGTGACGGTGGTACCGGTGACAACCAGAGTCCCAGTTGAGCCGAAGAAGCTGATGCGCTCGTCCGCGTCGTTGTTGTTCTGGTTGCAGTGGACATGGACCTGGATGGGACCGTTGGGGCCGGCGTAATCGTAGATGGTTTCGAGGAAGTCGGGGAACTCGCGGCCATCTTTGTAGTGATAAAGACCACCGCTCGAGAGGGCGCGGGTGGGCGGCGAGTTGAGGCCGGTGATGGCGAAGATTCCCGAGAGCATGTGGACGAACAGATCGCCGCCGAGGCCGGAGCTATAGTCGGCGAAGAGACGCCAGCGAAAGAAGCGGACGGGATCGAATGCGTGCGGCGGGGCGTCCTGGATGAAGCGGGGCCAGTCGACGGTTTGCGGGGTGGCATCCGCGGGGACGGGATAGACCCATGCGCCGCCGGGCGAGTTGCGGTTCCACTGCGCGTCAATGGAGTGGACCTCGCCGAGGCGGCCGGAGGCGTAGATGTCGCGTGCCTTGGCGTAGAGGACGGAGCTGACGCGCTGGCTGCCGGCCTGGAAGATGCGCTTGCCGGATTGGACGGCAGCGACCATGGCCTGGCCGTCCGCGACGGAGTGGGACATGGGCTTTTCGCAGTAAACGTCTTTGCCAGCGGCTGCGGCGTCGAGAGTGACGCGGCGGTGCAGATGGTCGGATGTCGCAATGAGGACGGCATCGACATCTTTGCGGTCGAAGAGCGGACGATAGTCGCCGGTGACGGGGATGTCCGCGCCCCAGGCTTCTTTGGCGGCCGTGTGACGTGTGGTGTAGAGGTCGGCGGCGGCGACGCAGGTGCCCGAGGGAACCTGGCGGGCGGCCTTGAGCAGATCAGTCCCGCGAATACCGGTGCCGACGATGACGAAGCGGATGGGACGACCACCGGGGTCGATCTGGGCGGTGAGGGATGGAGGATCGAGGAGCGTTGCCTTCATTGCTGCGCTCGCCGCTACCGCGCCTGCGCCAATGCGTACAAAATCCCGTCGCGTGATTGAGAAACGATTCACTTGTGACTCCGCTGGTGTTACTGCTTCGTCGGCAATTCTCGCTTCCGGGGCTTGGTTGTGTAAAGGAGAGTGGAGGCGGGGATTTGGTGCGATGCGGTTCGGATGACTAAGATACGGAGCGGAAGCAGTGGGATGTGGAGGTTGAGTTGAAGACATTTGTTGGGGTGGGATTCGTGGTGGTGCTGACGCTTGCAGGCGACGCGGCATGGGCGGCGAAGAAGGATGCGAAGCCGGACTTTGGGCCGAATGTGGGGGTGTTCGATGCGTCGATGCCGGCAGCAGAGATTCAAGCGCAGATCGACAAGGTTTACAAGGTGCAGCAGCACAATGAGTTCGGTTCAGAGCGGAATGCGTTTCTGTTTCTGCCCGGGGAATACAAGATTGATGTGCCGGTAGGTTTCTATACGGAGGTCATTGGTCTGGGCGCTACGCCGGACAGCGTGCATATCGCGGGGAATGTTCACTCGGACGCCAGCCTGGGGCACGACAACGCTACATGCACCTTCTGGCGCGCGGCGGAGGGGTTTTCTGTAACGCCGGTGGGCGGCGCAGCGAACGGGACGATGCAGTGGGCGGTCTCGCAGGCGGTTCCGTTTCGACGGATGCATGTGCTGGGAAGCATGGTGCTGAACCAGAACCGCGGCTGGGCCAGCGGCGGATGGATGTCGGACACGCTGGTGGATGGCAACGTGGGCTCAGGAACGCAGCAGCAGTGGATCAGCCGCAACAGTGAGTGGGGAAGCTGGACGGGCGCGAACTGGAACATGGTGTTTGTGGGAATTCCGAAGCCGCCTGAGGGCGAGTGGCCCAAGCCGCCCTATACCAAGGTGGCGCAGACGCCGGTGGTGCGCGAGAAGCCGTTTCTGGTGGTGGATGCGAAGGGACAGTGGGGAGTGCGAATTCCTTCACTGGTTCGCGATTCGGCGGGGATTACCTGGCATGGCGGGAGCACGCCGGGGAGGACGATTCCGCTGAGCAAGTTTTACATTGCACATGCGGGCGCGGATACTGCGACGACGATGAATGCGGCGCTTGATGCGGGCAAGAATCTGCTGCTCGCGCCGGGGATCTACGACCTTGATGGGCCTATTCACATCACGCATCCGGATACGGTGGTGATGGGGCTTGGCTTTGCGACGCTGCGACCGGTGAAAGGCACGGCGGCGATGACCACGGCGGATGGGGATGGCGTGATTGTGGCCGGACTGCTGATCGATGCGGGAGAGACGATTTCGCCGGTGCTGTTGCAAGTGGGTCCAGAGGAGAGCAAGGCCAGTCATGCGCGCAATCCAATTTCGCTGCACGATGTGTTCTTTCGCGTGGGTGGGGCGGGCGTGGGGCGGGCAAAGGTGAATCTCGCGATCAACTCGAACGACACCATCGTTGACCACACATGGATATGGCGCGCGGATCACGGCAAAGGGGTGGGCTGGACGCAGAACCTGAGCGCCAATGGTTTGGTGGTGAATGGGAACAATGTGACGGTGTACGGACTGTTTGTGGAGCATCACCAGGAGTTTCAGGTGCTTTGGAATGGGAATGGCGGACGGACTTATTTTTATCAGTCGGAGATTCCATACGATCCGCCGGACCAGGCTAGCTATACGAGCGCTGTGGGGATGAATGGATGGGCCTCTTACAAGGTGGCGGATGGAGTGACGACGCACGAGGCTTGGGGGCTGGGGATTTATTCGGTGTTCCGGCATCCCAACGTGGTGCTTACGCGGGCGATTGAAGTTCCGCGCGCGCCCGGGGTGAAGTTTCACGACATGATTACGGTGGCGCTCGATAACCTGGGCGAGATTTCAAATGTGATTGACGATGCGGGCGGGGCGGCCAAGCCGGGGAGGCCGCGGGTCGAGCCGAAGGTAACGGCGTTTCCGTAGAGATTGGCGACCGAGGCGCAACCGCTTACCGACCCTATGTCCAATTTCCCAGGTAAATCTCAAACAAAAAAGGCAAGGTTGCACAACAGTCCGCTGGACAGTTGCCAATTATCTGTGCAGACTTCATTCATGCTTCGAAGAACTGTCCTTTCGCTTCTCATTCTTACGGCCACTTTCTCCGGCGCTCAACAGGCGGCGACAACGCCGCCGGCATCTCCGCAACAGGCGCCTTCCAAGGATGCCCTTCCGCGCGACCACGCGAAGATGGCCGAGCTCATCATGGCGAGCTATTACCGGCCCGACGAGCTATCGAGTATCGATTGCGATATCGCCATGGACTGGGCCGCGCTCTTCACAGCCATGAAGCAATCTCCGCCGCCAGACCGCCTGGCCGCGCTTAAGTCATTGAAGGTTCACTCCCACGCAGTGCGCGGAAAGGATGACGAAGTCACGTTTGTTTGGGCGGGAGCCGCAATCGAAGGCCAAGATCAGATCGAGAACGGCCTGAAGCAGACTTTGAGCGGCTTCTACCAGATGTATTGGCCCATGCTTGCTTCTCCGCTGCTCAAGGATGCGAAGGACCTGAACAAGGTTGAGCCACTGGCCGACGGCTCGGCGAACGTCTACATCGGCGGCGAAGGCGAAAGTCTGATAATCACCGTCGACAGGAAGGCTCAGCCGGTCCACTGGGTGCTCGATGGCGCGGCGATGAAAGGCACCATCGATCCCCAGTTTTCTCCATCTCCAAATCCAAAGCCGGGAGACCTTAGCCGGATTTCGAGCCTGCATGTTGTGGAAAATATCGGAGCCTCCTCAATGAACGTGAAAGTCGACATGGATTACCAGCTAGTCGACAGGTTCTATCTGCCCAGGAACCTTTCGTTCGGAATTGTGGGAGCCTACGCGCTGAAGATGGCATTTACAGGCTGCACTGTGACTCACGATTCGCCTGCGCCCTGAATGCGGCGTCGCCGTGTACTTTCACGCCCCCGATAGGCCTCATTTGGAAAATGCCGGTCAGCCGATTGAAGTCCGGCCTGCCGGGTGAAGCGTGGGAGAATGGAAGGGCAGGCAGCTATGACAAACGACAATCTCGAAGAATCGCTTTCCATCCTTGAAGACTCGCCTGAGCCAATCGCCGGGCCCGTTGAGAAAATCGCACTGGAGGCTATTGATGAGCCGGCAGAGCCGCCAGCCGCAGAGGTTGTTATTGAGCCTGTCGCGGTTGAGTCTGCGCCAGAACTTGTCGCTAATCCTGTACCAAAACCTGTGATTGCGGCCGAACCCGTGCATGCGCCGGTCTCGGAACCTGTTGTCGAGGAACCGCTGGAGGACTTTGGGGCGCTGCTTTTCCAGTTTGAGAAGTCCCACTCGCACAAGGGGGAGCCGGGGCAGAAGCAACTGCAGGGGACGGTGGTGTCGTTGTCTGCGGACCAGGTGTTTCTGGATATTGGCTACAAGACTGAGGGAGTGCTGGGGCGGACGGCGTTCGATGATAATGCGGAACGCGTCAAGGCTGGCGACAGCTTTCCGGTGTCGGTGACGGGGCGTAATGAAGAGGGGTATTACGAGCTGTCGCGCTTCAAGGTGGCGCAGCCGCGGGATTGGACGGCGCTCGAAGCAGCATTCGCGGACAAGACAGCGGTGGTAGGTACGGTGACTGAAGTCGTCAAGGGCGGGCTGCGAGTGGACGTGGGCGTGCGCGCCTTCATGCCGGCGAGCCGCAGCGGAACCAAGGATGCGGCGGAGATGGAAAAGCTGGTGGGGACGGAGATTACCTGCCGCATTACCAAGCTCGACGTGATGGATGAGGACGTGGTGGTGGACCGCCGCGTGGTGCTTGAAGAGCAGGCGCGCGGATTGGTGGATGGCCGGCGCGCGGCGATGAAGGAAGGCGATGTGGTGACGAGCACGGTGCGCAGCATGATGCCGTATGGCGCGTTCGTCGACCTGGGCGGCATCGATGGGCTGCTGCACATCAGCGACATGGCGCATTCGCGCGTGAACAAGCCGGAAGATGTGGTGTCGGTGGGGCAACAGGTGCAGGTTCGCATCCTGAAGCTGGATGCGGACACGAAGAAGATTTCGCTGGGGCTGAAGCAGTTGCAGGCGGAGCCGTGGGCTACTGTGCCGGAGCGCTTTCAGGCGGGACAGCGCGTGACGGGAACCGTGACGCGGTTGCAGGACTTCGGTGCATTCGTGGAGATTGAGCCCGGTGTTGAAGGGCTGATTCATATTTCGGAGATGTCGTGGGGCAAGAAGGTGCGGCATCCGAGCGACGTGGTGAAGCAGGGCGACCGCGTGGATGCTGTGATTCTGGGCATCAAGCCGGAGGAGAAGCGGATCAGCCTGGGGCTGAAGCACGCGATGGTGGACCCGTGGAGCGAGGTGCGGCAGAAGTTCCCGGAGAACTCGCAGATTGAGGGGCCGGTGACGAAGATCATGAACTTCGGCGCGTTTGTGCAACTGGCCGAGGGCGTGGAGGGGCTGGTGCATGTTAGCGAGATTGTTGCCGACCGGAGGATCAATCATCCCAGCGATGTGCTGCGAGCTGGGCAGATCGTCAAGGCGCTGGTGCTGGCCATCGATACAGAGAAGCGGCAGATCAAGCTGAGCATGAAGCAACTGGTTCCGACCAGCATTGACGAATACATTGCCGAGCACAAGGCGGGCGATGTGGTTTCAGGGCGAGTGGTGGAACTGGGCGCGGGTTCTGCGCCGACCGTAGTTGAGCTTGGCGAGGGAATCAAAGCTCAGTGCCGTGCCTCTGCTGCGGCCGAACCTGCAGCTGCTGAGAAGAAGAGCGATGAAAAGACTGACCTGTCAGCGCTTTCGTCGTTGTTGAGCGCGCGTTGGAAGGGCAATGCGCCTGCTGCAGCAGCAACGGCGGAGCCGCTGAGCGAGGGACAGATTCGCAGCTTCAAAATTGTGAAGCTCAATGCGGACTCAAAGAAAATTGAGGTCGAGTTGGGCTAAGTCGAAACCGAAAAGCAGGTCCCCATTCGACTTCGCTCAGGGCAGGCTTTCGACTCCGCTGACTTGCGCTTCGCTCAGGATGACAGGATCAGTAGCGAGGAGAGGACGAAAAGAAAGAGCAGGTCCTTCGACTCCGCTGAAGTGCGCTTCGCTCAGGATGACACCCGTGGCTTTGGGGCGAACGTGCGGTACGACACTAAAGATACATGTGGTCGATGTAGCACCAGCGCCAGTTGTCGCCTTTTTCCGCGGATTGGATGATGGGGTGCTGCGTCGAGTGGAAATGCGCGCGGGCGTGGCGATTCTTCGATGAGTCGCAGCAGCCCACGTGGCCGCACTCCAGGCACATGCGCAGGTGAAGCCAGGTGTCGCCCATCTGCAGACACTCTTCGCAGCCCTTGGTGCGCGGTTTGACGTTTTTCACATGATCCGCAATGTGCGTGCATTTGCCTGGCATTTTCCCTCCATCGATTTGAGTCATGCGAAAAGCTTACCGCAGGGGCTGAAGCCCACATCATTTTATTGGCCTTATCGGCACGACTGAAGTCATGCCCTGTTACAAGGCGATTTGAAATTTGCACCAGGAAGATTTTTCCGCAGCCTGCGAAGTCGTATCCTGTTACAAAGCAATCTAGAGTCTCACCTGCGAGGAACTCTTACGAGTCGGTCCAGTTCTTGGCGCGGCTTACGGCGCGGGACCACAGCGCTCTGCGTTTCCCGCGCTCTTCTACACTCATCTTTGGTTCGAAGCGGATATCGTTTTGCCGCTTCGCCTGAAGCTCGCTCGGATGCGCCCAGAAACTTG
>Ga0302326_10001011_pt1 | contig 73742 bp, 60 predicted proteins | sample Palsa_T0_3_FD_202264 | JGI IMG/M metagenome (GOLD analysis project Ga0302326, IMG submission 202264) | Peat permafrost microbial communities from Stordalen Mire near Abisko, Sweden - Palsa_T0_3 | ecosystem: Environmental > Terrestrial > Soil > Palsa > Peat permafrost | place: Sweden: Abisko... | reverse complement strand
CCGACTGATCGATGGCGAGGTGCTGCTCGATCAATCGATGTTGACGGGCGAATCGATACCCATCGAAGCGGGTCCCGGTGTGCACACCTTCGCAGGTGCGCTGGTGCGGCGCGGCGAAGCCCTGGCGCAAGTCACCGCAACGGGCGCGCGCACTCAATTTGGCCGCACGGCGGAGCTCGTTCGAACGGCCCACGTCGTCAGCTCTCAGCAGAAGGCGGTGCTGCACGTCGTGCGCAATCTCGCCATATGCAATGGCGCACTCATCGTGGTGCTGGTGAGCTATGCCCACTTCCTGGCGCTGCCCGTTGACGAAATAATTCCACTACTTCTGACGGCAGTCCTTGCATCGATACCGGTCGCTCTGCCGGCCACTTTTACGCTCGCGTCCGCACTGGGCGCGCGCGTTTTGGCGAAGGTGGGCGTTCTGTCAACGCGACTGTCAGCCGTGGACGAAGCGGCGAGCATGGATACGTTGTGCGCCGACAAAACCGGCACGCTCACTGAGAACGAGCTCGCAGTGACGACCGTGCGTCCCTTGCCCGGCTTTGATGTGCCGCACGTGCTCGCGCTCGCGGCGCTTGCCAGCTCCGACGGCGGCCAGGACCCGGTCGATGCCGCCGTGCGCAAGGCCGCGGGCGCAACGACCGGTATCGCTACGCAACTCCTGAAGTTCGTGCCGTTTGATCCGGCGACCAAGATCTGCCAGGCAACCGTGTCGGCGGCGGCTGGCGGGACGCAACACATCATCAAGGGCGCTTATCTGGTGGTTGCCGGACTCGTCCGGGCGGCACCGACCGCGGCGGCGGCCGCGGCGGCAGAACTCGAGGGACAGGGATTCCGAGTACTCGCGGTCGCAACTGGAAACGAGGGGGCGCTGCAGCTTGCGGGGCTCATCGCCCTAAGTGATCCGCCGCGCGCCGACTCGGCGGCGCTTGTGAGGGAGCTGCACGGCTTGGGCGTGCGTACCGTAATGGCGACCGGAGATGCACCGGCGACGGCCGCCATCGTCGCACGGGCTGTCGGGCTCGATGGCCCTGTGTGTCCGCCCGGTGGCATCCCGCAGGGCGTCCGTCCCGAGTCATTCGCCGTGTTTGCCGGCGTGCTGCCGGAAGACAAATACAAACTGGTGAAGGCCTTTCAGGAGGCTGGCCACGTAGTCGGAATGTGTGGTGACGGCGCCAACGATGCGCCGGCGCTGCGTCAGGCACAGATCGGGATTGCCGTCTCGACGGCCACCGATGTTGCCAAATCAGCCGCTGGCATGGTGCTGACCGAGCCCGGACTCGCCGGAATCGTTGCCGCCGTGAAGGAAGGCAGGCTCACCTATCAGCGCATCCTCACCTATACGCTGAACTCGATCACAAAGAAAATTGTGCAAGTGCTCTTCCTAACGGTCGGTCTCGTCATCACCGGCCACGCCATCCTGACGCCCCTACTGATGGTGCTCATCATGGTCACCGGGGATTTCCTCGGCATGTCCCTGACGACGGACAACGTGCGCGCATCGACGCAGCCTAACGCCTGGAGAATCGGCAGTCTCACGATCGCTGGACTTGCCATGGGGATTGGCGAGCTGCTGTTCTGCACCTCTGTGCTGCTGTTCGGCGCCGATCGAATGCGATTCGACACCGGCGCGCTTAGAACGCTCGCCTTTGTCCTCATCGTATTCGGCAATCAGGCGACCACCTACACCAATCGCGAACGTCGGCGGATCTGGTCCTCCTTCCCGAGCATGTGGGTGATCATTTCGTCGGTCGGTGATCTCCTCATTGCCTCGGTATTGGCGATAGCCGGGATCGCCATGACGGCACTGCCAGCGGCGATGGTGGCGGGCGCGCTGGTCGCGGCGATGGTCTTTGCGGTGCTCCTGGATTTCATCAAGGTGCCGCTGTTCCGGCGGCTACGGATTGCATGACGATGCCCTTCCGACCCACTCAATCGGCACAGTGCGGCACCAGCGCCCAGGTATGCCGGGCGATTTCCACCTCCTCCTGCGCAGGAAGGACCCGGACCGCGCATGGCAATCCTGCTTCGTGGGCACAGCCGTTCACATCCGGGTTGCGCGAGGCATCGGGGCTCACTCCCATCCATGACAACCCGCTGCAGATCGTCGCGCGAACGTCCGTGTCGTTCTCTCCTATTCCGCCAGTGAACACGAGCATGTCGATTCCTTCGAGCACCGCAGCCATAGCGGCGATCTGTTTGCGCGCGCAGATGCAGAACATCTGAATGGCAAGCCGGGCGTCGGCATTTACCGCAGCCGCGGCATGCAGGCGCCGCATATCGCTGTCGACGCCCGAAATGCCGAGAAGGCCGGAGCGCCGGTTGACGAGCTCCTCAAGCATGGCCGCGTCGAGCTTCTTCCGCCGCAGCAGATAGATCAGCACTCCCGGATCAAGATCGCCCGTGCGTGTACCCATGATCACCCCGCCGGTCGGCGTCAATCCCATGCTCGTGTCGATCGAGTGGCCCGCTTTGACGGCCGTAACGCTTGCGCCATTGCCCAGATGCGCGATCACCAGGCGATCCGGGAGATTGCTCGCAAGCTGACGCACGATGGATTCGCATGAGAGTCCATGAAATCCGTAACGACGGATGCCTTCGGCCTGCAATGCACGCGGCATCGGCAGCACACGCGCAACCGCTGGCAGGTCCGCATGAAAGCTCGTGTCAAAGCAGGCGACCTGCGCAAGCCCGGGATATTGCATGCTTGCGCTGCGAATGACAGCGAGAGCCGGTGGAATATGCAACGGTGCAAACTCTACGGCAGATTCGAGTTCACCGAGGACGGAGGTGTCGATCAGGCAATGCCGCAGCAGCTTGGGGCCGCCGTGCACGATGCGATGGCCCACGGCGCTTGGCGCCGGCATGTTGCGCTCGGCGAACAGTCGTCCTACGCGAATGAGCGCATCTGCCTGAGTGGCAATTGCAGCCTTCTCAGAGTGCAAGGTCGTATCGCGCGCATCACTTACCTCGAAGCTCGAGTTTTCGGAGCCGATCGCCCCAGCCTCGCCCGAGACCAGCCTATCGGTCTGCGCAGGCCCGACGCGGTACAGACCGAATTTGAGCGAGGAGGAACCGCTGTTGAGCGCAAGAACATGCAATACCCGGGGCTTCATCCGTCGCGTGATCTGCGGCAATTTTGATCAACCGACTTTAGCGATAGCCCCGGGCGCGATCAAGAACTCATCTGGCGCGAGCATGCGCGGAACCCCGCGGGACACAACGAAGCCGTTGGCTCCGAGCAAACGTCGGCCGATATCCTAATTCGAACTCTTTAGAACCACCTGCGCGGTCACCTCGTAGCCCTTCGTTGGCAGAGTGCCACTGTAGGCCCAGGTGACCGTCCGCTGCACCGAAAACGTCGTATCCACATCGCGCCAATTGAAGGCGGTTTCAGTAAACGTAGTCCCGTCGGCGTTAGTCCACACGTCCGTGCTCTGCAATTTCACAGCGGTGAAAGTGCCCGCGGGAACCGTCACGGTCTCGACGTCCACTACGGCTCCGGTTTGCGTGTGGCTGACCGGAGCCGCCGTGCCGCAAGTGACCGTGTAATACGTCGTCCAGGCCCCTCCGACGGTGATCGGATATGTCGGTCCAGGTCCGTACGGGCTATAGGTGCATGTCTCGAGCGTTCCGTTCGTATTCGTGTAGGAATACGACGTGTCGTGGCCCTGAGCGTCGACATCTATCGACTCGGTGGGAATTGAGTAAGTCGTACCATCGACGAGGACCGAGGCGCCAGTCGTGTCTTCCTGCAGCACCACATACGAGTTATCGGTGTTGACGGCTGTCACGGTATCGCTATACGTCTCCTTGATGACGTTGCCGGAGTTATCGACGATGGTTTCCGCGTAGCTGCGCTGAGCATTGGTTGCTGGAACAACAAAATCATAGGTCATGGCGGCAGCCTGGTCATTGTCGCCCGAATTGCAAGCCGTCATGAGTACCGCCCAAGCCGTGGCTGCGGCGACATTCGAGAATTTCATCGACTTCCTCCCTTCTACTGCAGCATCCGGCGAACAAACGCGAATCCTGCCGGGTGGTTGACGCGATCCTTAACTTTTTAGGGGCCGGAAGAGGCGACCCCCTGGCGACTTGAGGAGCTCAAGTAAAGCGAAATCCTATGTCCGCAGCGGCTACAAGCCTGCTGATATATGCCGCAGCGCAGATGCCAGCGCATGGCACGAATATGGGCGGCACTCAACAATCGACGCATCCCGAGTACCTGGCCCCCACGAAGCTTCCGCAGCGGCAAAATTTCGCCGGACCATTGCCGCGCTGTGCCCGCCCGGTAAATACAACCGTCAGCATTCACTATATCACCCTGGGAACCGCGGACCGACGCACTACGTTAGTATTCGGGGTTGCTCCTTGGAATAAAACTGCAGAATTGCGTGGCAGCATCGCAAAAATTGTCCCGGTACCGCGCCAAGCGCGACTTTTCTCAGAGCGCGGAGCCGAGTGGAACTGCACCGACTCCGCGCGCGGACCGTCTGCGCTTCGTCATTCAGAAGCATGCGGCGCGGCGGCTGCATTACGATCTGCGTCTCGAACTGGGAGGCGTATTCAAATCGTGGGCCGTAACCAAGGGCCCGTCTCTCGATCCCGCCGATAAACGGCTGGCAGTGGAAGTGGAGGATCACCCCCTCGACTATGGCGACTTCGAAGGGACCATTCCGCGCGGCCAGTACGGTGGCGGCACCGTGCAATTATGGGATCGCGGCTACTGGCAGCCGATTGGCGCAGCACCGCAGCGCGCGCTCGCCGCGGGCGATCTTAAGTTCGAGCTCGAGGGCGAACGGCTGCACGGCAGCTGGGTGCTCGTGCGCATGCGCGGCGATCGCTTCGGCGGCAAGCGCACGAACTGGCTCCTCATCAAGCATCGCGACGCGTACGCCCGGCCCGGTGACCACGACGCGCTTCTCGCGCAGGATCGGTCCGTCTCCTCCGGACGCCCAATGGCCGCGATCACCGCCGGCAAGGGACGACCGCCCAAGCCGTTCATGCTGGCAAAAAAGACCACCCAATCGCCGGCTGCGGTGTGGCATTCGAAACCGCGCGGCAATACCGCCAACAGCTCGATTGCGCCGCCGCGGTTCGTGGCACCGCAGCTGTGCCGGCTGGTCGATCGGCCGCCTGAAGGCGCCGCTTGGATTCATGAGATCAAGTTTGACGGCTACCGCATGCAGCTGCGGGTTGCCAGTGGGAAGGCCACGTTACTGACCCGCAAAGGGCTCGATTGGAGCGGCAAGTTTCCAGCGCTCATCACTGCAGGCGCCGAGCTACCGGATTGCGTCATCGATGGCGAAGTGGTCGCATTCAACAATCAGGGGGCCATGAGTTTCGGCGCTTTGCAGAACGCGCTCTCAGAGGGCGATACGAGCCATGTGATCTTCTACGTGTTCGACCTTCTTTTTGCCGACGGGTCGGACCTGCGCAATGAGCCGCTGGTCGCGCGCAAGGAACAACTGAATAAGCTCCTTAAAGGCCACGGCGGCGCCAATGCGGCCATCCAGTTCGTCGAGCACTTAGAAGGCCCCGGGGACGCGGTGCTCAAATCCGCCTGCCAGATGCACCTTGAAGGAATCGTGTCGAAGAGGCTCGACACCCCGTATGTCTCCGGGCGCACGGACACTTGGACCAAGGCAAAGTGTCGAGCGGGCCAGGAGGTTGTGATCGGCGGCTGGGTTCAGGACGGCAGCCACCTGCGCTCGCTGCTCGTCGGCGTGCGCCGGGAAGCTGAACTGCACTACGTCGGACGCGTCGGGACAGGATTTGGCCGCGCGACCGTGCAACAGGTGATGCCGAGGTTGCGTGCAGTCGAGAGCCGCGACAGTCCCTTCAGCGGCGCGGGCGCACCGCCGCGGCAACGCAACGTCCATTGGGCGCGGCCGGAGCTTGTCGCGGAGATCGAATTCGCCGGTTGGACCGAAGATGGAAATGTTCGTCAAGGGGCTTTTAAGGGGCTGCGCGAGGACAAGCCGCCTGAGGATGTCCACACCGAGACACCGCAACCGGTCGAGCGCGTGGAGAAGCGCGCGCCTGCGCGACCGGCTGGCAGCGTCGGAAACGTCGTAATGGGCGTCACGATCTCCCATCCAGACAAGGTCCTGTGGCCCAAGACGGCGCATACGGCGGCAGTGAGCAAGATCGATCTTGCGCGATATCTGGAGGCGGTAGCTGCGTGGATGATGCGGCACGTCAAAGGCCGACCATGCTCCATCGTGCGTGCACCGGATGGCATCAACGGCGAAAAATTCTTCCAACGACACGCCATGCGTGGAACCTCGCCGCTGCTCAAGCTGGTCAAGGTCTCCGGCGACCGCCAGCCCTATCTGCAGATCGATGAGCCGGAGGGCCTCATTGCCGTGGCGCAGATCGCCGCAGTGGAGCTGCATCCCTGGAATTGCCGACCCGGGCAGCCCGAAGTGCCCGGGCGACTGGTGTTCGATCTGGATCCGGCGCCGGATGTGAAGTTCGGCATGGTCATCGCGGCGGCGCTCGAGTTGCGCGAGCGTCTCGAGGCCATCGGCCTCATTGCCTTCTGCAAGACCACCGGCGGTAAGGGCCTGCATGTTGTGACACCACTTTCGAAGCCTGGTCGTCGCAAGCTCGGTTGGTCGGAAGCCAAGGCGTTTGCGCAGGCTGTGTGCGCGCAGATGCATGATGACAGTCCGACGCGCTACATCGTCAAGATGACCAAAGCGGCCCGAACCGGTCGCATCTTCCTTGATTATCTGCGAAATGACCGCACCGCGACGGCGGTCGCGCCGCTGTCATCACGCGCCCGCGAGGGCGCGCCGGTGTCCATGCCTCTGCCATGGACCCAGGTGCGCGCTGGTCTTGATCCACAGCGCTTTAATATTTCAACGGCGCGGGCGCTACTGACTCGCAACACCGGCTGGCAGGAATACGACAAGTCGGAGCGCTCATTGGAGGACGCCGTGCGCCGCCTGACGAGCCGCAAATAAGCTCCCGCGCGGGCGCTCGCGCGGGCACGGTGCGTGCTAATCTTTTACGCATGGCACGGGCACTGTGGAAAGGCGCTGTCTCCTTTGGTTTGGTGTACATTCCCGTGGAAATGTATTCCGCCGCGCGCGGCAGCACGCTCGATCTGAACCTGCTCGACAACCGCGATTTTGCCCCGGTCGGTTACCAGCGCATCAACAAACGCACCGGCAAGGCAGTCGAGTGGGGCGACATCGTCAAAGGCTACGAATACAAGAAGGGCGAATATGTCGCTCTTTCCGATGAGGATTTCCGTCAGGCAAATGTGAAGGCGTCGCAGATCATCGAGATCACAAGCTTTACGCGCGGCACAGACATTGCACCGGAGTACTACGAAACACCCTACTACCTCGTTCCGACCAAGGGAGGTGAGAAGGGTTACGCGCTGCTGCGCGAGGCTGTGCTGCGCACAGCCAAGGTGGCCGTGGGAAGCATCGTCATGCGCGGCAGGCAGCACATTGGAATCATTGGCGCGGATAAGCGTGTGCTGCTATTTAACACACTGCGGTTTGCTTCGGAACTGCGCCCGCTGCGCGAGTTGGATGTGGCGCCGCCCGCGGCGAAGGCCGGCAACGTTGCCCCCAAAGAAGTGGCGATGGCGGAAAAGCTCCTGGAACAAATGAGCGCGCCATGGAAGCCCGAAGACTATCACGACACTTACCGCGAGGATCTTATGCGGCGCATCGAGGAGAAGGTCCGCAAACGCCAAACGCACGTGCTCACGCGCAAAGACAGGGCGCCGAAGGAGGATCGACAGAGCGCTCAGGTTATCGATTTGATGGCCGTACTGAAGAAGAGCCTCGAGTCCGGCAGCGCCGGTGCAAAGCGCGCTGCCGCGCCGCAGGCGTCGAGCCGCCGACGGCGCTCCTAAGCGGTGTGCGCGCGGCTGAGGCCGCCGGCAGTAGTTTTTCCTCACCGTCAATCGTGCGGCCAAATGCCCTGAGGAGCCCATGGAAAACACACCGCATCTGCTCGTCCATGATCGCCGCGACAACGTCGGCGTCGTAGTCGTTGAAAACCTAGCTGCCGGCACCAGCATGGTGTGCGTCGTGACCGAGGACAACAGCGAGTTCCGCTGTACTCTCAAGCAGGACGTGCCGATCGGACACAAAGTTGCACTGCAGGATCTGGATCTCGGCGCTACCGTTGTTAAATACGGTCAAGACATCGGTCGAGTGGTCGCGCGGGTGCACCGGGGAGAACACGTGCACGTCCATAATCTGAAGACGAAGCGCTGGTAAGTCATGACCTCTGCAGGCCGGACGATCTGGGCGTATCGCCGCGAAAACGGCCGGGTCGGGGTGCGCAATCATGTGGCCATCTTGCCGCTTGATGATATTTCCAATGCGGCCTGTGAAGCCGTGGCCGCTCACATCCACGGGACGATCGCCCTGCCGCACGCCTACGGCCGACTGCAGTTCGGCGCGGACCTTGATCTACATTTTCGGACCATGATCGGTACCGGCACGAACCCCAATGTGGCCGCGTGTGTCGTCATTGGAATTGAGCCGCTGTGGATGCAAAAAGTCGTCGACGGAATTGCCGCCACGGGCAAACCAGTCAGCGGCTTTTCCATCGAGGGCAACGGCGACATCGCCACGGTGGCCGCCGCGTCACGCAAGGCGAAGGAATTCGTCCATTGGGCGTCGGAGAAAGTGCGCGAGGAATGCGCATTGACGTCCTTATGGGTCGCTGCCAAATGCGGCGAAAGTGACACGACGACGGGTCTCGCCTCCTGCCCGGCCGTCGGTAACATGTATGACAAGCTCATTCCGCACGGCCTCTACGGCTGCTTCGGCGAAACCTCGGAGTTGACCGGTGCAGAGCATCTTGCCGCGGCGCGCGCGGTGTCCCCAGAAATTGCGCAGAAGTTCATGAACACCTGGTCCGCCTATCAGAGGGACGTGATTGAGGCACACAAGACTTCGGACCTTTCGGACAGCCAGCCGACCAAGGGAAACATTGCCGGCGGCCTGACTACGATCGAGGAGAAAGCCCTCGGCAATCTTGAAAAGATCGGAAAAAAGGTCAGCTTCATAGACGTGTTGACTCCGGCAGAACCGCCGGCTCGCGGTCCGGGACTCTATTTCATGGATACTTCTTCCGCGGCGGCCGAGTGCTGCACTTTGCAGGCGGCTGCAGGCTATGTCCTGCACGTGTTTCCGACGGGACAGGGCAACGTCATCGGCAATCCGATCATGCCGGTCCTCAAGGTCAGCGGCAATCCGCGCACCGTGAGACTGATGAGCGAACATATCGACGTTGACGTGTCCGGAATTATACGACGCGAGATGACCATCGACCGTGGCGGCGATGCGCTAATCGATGCCATCGTGCACACGGCCAATGGCCGTCTCACGGCTGCCGAAGTACTTGGACACCGCGAATTCGTGATGACCAAGCTCTATCGCAGTGCCTAAGAGTCGGGCACGCCTCATAGCGCCGCGTGAATCGAGCCCGTGGGCGGCGCCGCAACCAGCGCCCACTCGCGGCCCTCCCATCTTGCGACAATGACGGCTGCCACTGAATTTCCGATCACATTCGTGGCGCTGCGGCCCATGTCCAGGAGGTGGTCGACTGCCAGTATCAGCAGCAGACCCGCTTCGGGCAATTTGAAGTAAGCCAATGCCGAGGCGATGACGACCAGAGACGCGCGCGGCACGCCTGCGATGCCCTTGGATGTCACCAACAGCACCAGAAGCATCGTCAGCTGCTGGGCGAGCGTCAGGTGGATGCCATATGCCTGGGCAATGAATAACACCGCGAACGTGCAGTACATCATGGAGCCGTCGAGGTTGAAGGAGTAACCGAGCGGCAGAACGAACGACACTATCCGCCGAGGTATTCCGAAGTCATCCAGGCGCTCCAGAAGAAGCGGGTAAGCCGCCTCGGAGCTCGCAGTCGAAAACGCGAGCAGTGTCGGTTCTCTGACGGCGCGCACGAGATCGAGCGAACGCCGGCCGATCGCGCACGCCGCGGCGCCCATTAATATCACCCAGAGCACCAGTAGCGACGCATAGAAACTGCCGATGAACTTGGCATAGCCAAGAAGTATGCCGGCTCCCTGTGTCGTGACAGTGGCGGCGATCGAGGCGAACACGGCGGCAGGAGCGCATGCAATCACATAACCGGTGATTTTCAGCATAATGGCAGCAATTTGCTCTATAACCAGAAGCACAGTCGCAGTGCGTTCACCCAATGCCACGATTGCCATGCCAGTCAGTACCGAAAACACGACGATCTGCAATATCTCATTTCTCGCCATGGCATCAACCATTGACGTCGGTACGAGATGCGTCATGAAATCCTTGAGCGTGAGAGTCGAGGTATCGACCAAGGCCGCACTTTGACCCGTGACGTGCAGCCCGAGGCCGGCGCCTGGGTTTAGGAGCTGAACCAGAACCAAGCCGACGCACAGCGAGACGATCGATGCGCCGAGAAACCAGATGAGCGTCCTCAGGCCGATGCGGCCGATCGCGGCCGAATCCCTCATGTGGCCTATGCCGCTCACGAGTGTGGCAAAAACAAGTGGCGCAATGATCATCTTGATCAGACGCAGAAAGACGTCGGTGATAACGGAGAAATCGGCGGCTATCGCAACCGCCGTGCCAGGATCCGGCAACAACCTATGGAGTATGGAACCCACTAGGATGCCAAGAAGCAGCGCTCCAAAGACAACGTAAGTAAACCGACGGTTCACAACGTCACCATTTGCGAGCTTCGGGCGGCAGCTTCGTGGACCATAGGTCGATCTTTCCGGGGCTCCGCAGCGCGTTGCGATCGCGGCGGTTGCCGCCGAAAGTACGGGTTTTTTTACCGGGGATTATCCTGCATGCGCTCCGCAAGTCGCATGCGCTCGGCAAGAGCGTCGAGCGGCGCACTGCTGGCGGCCAGGACGGCGATACTGCCATGAGTGCTCGGCACGATCACGCCGGACAATCCGTCTTCGTGGAAGCTCTGGCGCTGCGCGACCGTTTCATTGGGCAAGAGCAAGACCGTCACGAGACTGTGCGGGGTCCGCACCACCAAATGCGGCACATAGTGCCCGCGAAACCAGCAGCTGCGCGCATACACAACGCTGTACGGAGTCGTAGCGAGGATCACTCCACTCTTGCGCAGCACATCCTCAAGCTCGGCTTCTGGCACCGCATCCGTGCCCGCCCAGCTCTGCGGTTCCGCCACCACGTGTGCCACCAATTCGTGCGCAAGACTGGCGTTGGTTCGCAGCGCCCACACCGCCAGCGTTGCCATGGCGGCGAGCACTATACTGGCAGCAAGGGCCCATCCGCGCTGCGCGGGGGGCGCCCGGCGACGCCCGCGGGCAACCGCCGGTGGTGCCTCGAGCGCGCGACGGATATTCACGTCCAGCGCGACCATTTCAAGCTGAAACTCGGCGCAGGCGTGGCAGTCCTTCAGGTGCTGCGCAAGCTCGCCCGACGTCGCGCTAGGCTCAGCTCCTATAAGCCGGCGCGCATCCTCGCAGATCATGGCGGCGCCTCCGTACCGGAGCCGTCCGGCGCCGTAGTCAATCCATAGAGCGCGCGCAACTTGTTGCGTGCGCGGAATAGGCGCGTGAGTACGGCCGACGCCGACAAGCTCAGCTCGCGCGCGATCTCGTCGACTGAAAACCCCCCAAGGACCTGCATGATTAGCGGCTCGCGATACTCGATCGACAGCTGCAGGATGGCCTCGCGCAGCGCATGAATATCGCTGTCATCGCCGCTCCAGAGAGCGCTGCCTTCGTGCTCAAGTGCATCGTCCAAGCTCACAAGCTCCAGGCGTTTGCGCTCATAGAGCCGCGCATGTTCTCGCCTTACGATCGTCAACAGCCACGCGCGCGAGCAGGCCGGATCCTTCAACGCTTCGCGCGAGCGCCACGCCCGCAACAAGGACTCCTGGACCACATCTTCCGCCAGCGCCCGATCACGGCTCAGCCATAGTGCAAAACGCAGCAGATCCGGCCGCATCGACTCGAACAGTCGCGTAATCCGGGTGTCCGCAGCGGCATCGGTGCCCGACTCGCCTATTGAGGAGACCGGAGGTTCAGACGGGTAATTGCGCATGGGCGCTCTTTAGGGAGGGTACATCGCAGATCTACCGGCCGCACGCCACAGGCAACGGCGTCCCTCGGCATTAAACACAAGTGCTCGCAAGCTTGCAGACAGCCATTGATTGTACGCACTGCCGCCGGGACCCGCATAAACAATGCACGCCCCACCTGCCAGACTGTCCGGGCGGCTCTGGGGACCACTGGCGATATGGAGCGAATGAGACAGGGTGTGCGGGCGCGCATCGTGCGGCCATCGACCTGCGGCCGTGCGCGCGACAGATCCGCAAAACGTCCCGGGCGTCAGCCCATAATGGCCTTCAAGCGCTGGGTTCTGGATTTATCGGTGATCTCCGCCACGCGCTGCAGCAGCGCCTGCGCATCCTTCACCGGCAAGGCCTTGCTCAGAAGAAATCCCTGCGCGTCATGACAATCATGTTCCTGCAGGAACATCAACTGCGGGAAATTCTCAACGCCCTCCGCCGTCACGCTGACGTGCAATGATCGCGACATGGCTATAATGGCGGCAGCGATTGCACGGTCGTCACTCCCATCACTGATGCTCGTTACGAAGGAGCGGTCAATCTTTAGGCGATCCACCGCGAAGTGACGCAGGCGACCGAAGCTCGAATACCCGGTGCCGAAATCGTCGATGGCAAGCGAAATCCCCAGTTGTTTCAATTCACTGATCGCCTTTTGCGCCCAGCCTTCATCGGCCATGACAACAGATTCAGTGATTTCCAGCTCAAGATTCGCGGGCGGCAGACGCGTCTCTCGCAAAATTGTGGCCACCAGTGCCGGGAATTCAGCGAGCGCGAACTGTCGGCCCGAAACATTTACTGCCATCCTGCCAACGGGTAAGCCCTCGTCCAACCACGCCTTGGCCTGGCGGCAGGCACTGCGCAGCACCCACTCGCCGATTGAAAGTATCAGGCCAGTCTCTTCAGCGACTGGAATGAACTCGGCCGGGGGCACGCCGCCGAGCTCGTCACTCGTCCAGCGCAGTAGCGCCTCCATTCCGGAAATGCCGCCCGTGCGAACGTCGAACTGCGGCTGATAGTCTAGAGTGAACTCATTGCGCTCGAGGGCACCGCGCAGCCGACCTTCTATCGTGAAGCGGTGCAACGCCAGCGCATTCATTGCAATGTCATAAAAAGCGAAGGTGCCCGCATTCTTGCGCTTCGCAAAATACATGGCCAGATCCGCATTGCGCAACAGTGTTGCGGCATCCGAACCATCCTGCGGAAACACCGCGATTCCAATGCTGGGCGTAATCACCAGCGAGTTCGGCCCAAGCTGCATCGGCTCGCGAAGGTCGCGGATCAGCCTCGCGGCCACCGCACCCGCGTCGCGTCCGGATCGTAGGTTGGGTAGCATGACCATGAATTCATCGCCGCCGAGTCGTGCAAGGTCTCCGGGCCGGTCGCCCTCAGCCTCCGCCGACGTCGCCGAAGTCGCCGAAGTCGCGCGGCTCATACGCAGCGAATTGCGCAGTCGAGTGGCCACCACACACAGGAGCTCATCGCCGACCGAATGGCCCAATGTGTCGTTGACGCGCTTGAAGTTGTCCAAATCCAAGTACAGCACCGCAAGAGTGCGCGCATGCTCCTTGGACGCCTCGATGGCTCCGAGCAGGCGGCTGTGCGATTGCTCGCGATTGGGCAATCCCGTCAACGCATCGAAATAAGCGAGCTTGACGATGCGTCGCTCGGCACGCCATTTACTGCCGAGTGCAATCGCCATCTGCCGCACTTCATGCGGATGAAACGGCTTTTGCAAATATGAAAGCTTGTCTTCAGGCGGAACGATGCCGCCGATTTCACAAGGATCCACGTCGGAATAGGCCGTGCAAATGACGATCTCGACGGCAGGGTCGATCTCCCGTATTTGCGTCGCCGCCCACACCCCGTCCCGACCGGGCGGCATTCGCATGTCGAGAAAGACGACGGCGAACGGCTGCTCCCGCAGGAGCGCCTCCTGCACAGCCGCGACCGCCGCGTCGGCTTGCTCACAGAATACCGGATCGAAGGTGGCGCCACGCGCCAGCGTCTTCCCCTGCGCGGGCGCGGATCCGGACTTGGCGAACAACCTTGAGCGCAGTTCGCGAAAGCCCGCGATGTCCCGGCTTACTTCGGTCTCCAGAAGTATCTGCCGATAGGCGTCCCGGACGTCAGGCTCATCGTCCACCACGAGCACACGAATTTGAGTTCGAACTTGGTCTACCATTTGGACCTCACGCAGCTCCTGCAATTGGCACATTCGCGCGACTACCGATTGGCACCATCAGATGCATCGACGCGCCGCGCCCGGGACCTTCACTGGCCGCCCATAGCCGACCACCCAACGCTCCGATGGCATTGGCACACCAGTGCAGCCCAATCCCGTAGTTGGTGGCCTTCGACTTGGTTGAAAATCCTTTCTCGAACACACGCTCCAGATTGTTAGCCGCGATACCGATACCATCATCCTTACACTGCAGGTGTAGCTGCTCGCCATTCGCTTCGCGGACGATTTCCGCGGCGACGTGCAGCACGCCTTTGTCCTTACCGGCCTCGCGCACCGCATCGGCGGCGTTGATAATCAGGTTCTGTAAAATGAGCCGCAGTACCGTGCGCGCTATATTTACGACTCCCACTTTCTTAAGTGAGTCGTCAGTGGCGACCATTAGTCTCTGACGGCAAGACTCAGGCACGATCTCAAGCGATTGCGCAATCAGTTCGGGCAGCCGTACGGCTTCGATCACATGTTCGTTGCGTGCGGCTTGCAGTTGTTCAGTGAGCGCGGCCTGGACAATCGAGGTCTGACGACTCATCACGGCGACGTCAATCTCCGCAGCCTTGACGGCCTGCGCGAGCTCCGTGCACGCCAGGCGCACAAATTCCTCAAGATCCGCACGGCGTGCCGGATCGGTCGTGGCGCTGGCAAGTTCTGCGACAGCTTGCTCGGCGTTCTCCGTAGGTGCGGCACGCAATCGGTCGCGCAACCTCGACAGGCGCACGCCAATCGGCGTCATGGCATTGCCAAGGTTGTGCAGAACACCCTTGGCCAGCTCCGCGAATCCCGCTTGAAATGACTGATCGACGACCGCCCGGCGCGATTCCGCGACGCGATCGACCATTGCATCGAACTCGTGCGCTAGAACACCGATTTCATCTTTACTGTTGAAATCCAACCGTCGCGTTAGATCCTCACCAGCGCCCATTGCCACCGCATGGCGTGTTACGCGGGCGAGCGGCGTCAAGACCACGCGATTCAGGATGACGACCAGGAGGATCAGTACCACCACAGCCGCGACCAACGAATATGCGGATGCATACTGCACGGCCGAGTCACCGCGTTGGGTGATTTCCCGCGGAACATCGACACGCAAAGTCATGATGGGCTGCCCGTAGACGTCATCGACCGAACGATAGACGTGCGTTACGGAGTCGCTCTCGACGAGGTGTTCCGCGACGCGCTCGTTGCGCTGCGCAGCCATCGATACTTGGACTTGTGCCTGACTACCGATCCGGGCGATTTCCGCCGACGCGAGCAAGCGGCCCATGATCACCATCCCGCGTGCCGGTCCCTGGCCGGTGCCGTTGAGTATGGGCGCCGCCGCCATCATCAAAATACCGCGATTCGTCTGCACGAACCCTTTCGCCGGTACGCCATCGCGCAGGTTCGCGCGCCATGGGAAGTCGGCCGGTAATGTCTTGCGCGTCACGAAGTCAAGATTCAACGGCTTATCGGAATTCAAGTCGAGCTCACTCGCGAGAACATAATTCCCGTCATGATCGACGACCAGCATCGTATTGACGTTGAGCTCCCGGAGCGCAACCTGAGTGATATTGTCGGTGACGAATGCCTGATTGTGATCTTGCACGAAGCGATAAGTATCGGCCCAGTTGCCCCAGTCCGTCGCCGACAGAGCAAGTCGATCGGTCGCGAGGTCTAGTGCATTGCGGATGCGCCGCATGGCGATGTGCGCGTTCCCGCGCTCAAGGTCCGCGAAGCTTGGCAGCAGAACACGCTGCGCAACTAAGATTTCAGCCACGCCGAGAATCACGAACAAGGACGCGACGAGCACCGTGACTTTCGGTCGTATGTTCATTTACTTTAAGCTAGATTGAAACACTGCATTCTTGCAGTTCCGATATCTCAATATCGGCTGCCACGGCCGGAATGCGACGCGCCAGAGGTGACGGCCGTCACAAAATTTCCGCCGTATGAGTCGGTGCGCGGCATGCCGCTATTCCGCCGCAGATCTGCCTGGGCTTGTTGCGCGCCCAGGTCAGCGACGGGGAATACTACTTAATCTCGGCGACGCGGCACGGCCGCTTAGGCAACAGGCTCGATCAGCGATGCGTCATTATTCTTCGGGGTATTGACGCGCGTGCTTACGGCGCAAGCGACCATGAGATCGGCTGGATACGGCACTAGAGTCGCGTGCGCCTCGTCAATCGTGCCGCTGAGCCACGCCTCGTGGTCCTCCAGTCGGAGTATCGCGGGCATGCGGTGCGGATTATTTCCGGTGTTGTGAATATCACGCATGAGTTCATTGGCAGGCATCGTGATATGGACGCAGCTTTCGATGGCGATCCCGTCCGCTGCGAAGGAGCGATCCCATAGCGCGGCGAAGCCGAAAACCTCGCGATCCGCCAGATGGATGAAGAAGGGCTGCTTGCGGCCGTCAGCTGTCAAATGCCATTCATAGAATCCCGCGGCAACCTGAATGCAGCGTTGCCCACGCTTCCACGGTCCGCGATAAGAGGCGGCCGTTTCCATCGTCTCGAGGCGCGCGTTGATGGTCGAGTATTTCGGCGGCACGCCCTTGGCGAAAAACGGTATGAGACCCCAGCGCAGCATCGCGCCTTCTCTCTCACCTGCGGCGCTGCGCACAACGGGTACCTGCTGCGTCGGTGCGACGTTGTAGCTCGCCTCGAACCGCCACCATGGCTTCACGATCGAGAATGCGCGCTCGATCGAGGCTTGGTCTTTAGTGACGTAGCGACCACACATTGTGCAGTCCAGTACGGCGACGCGCGGCACCAGCGATGCCACTGCCGCGCGGTCGCAGGCAGAAAATGAGGGGCAGTCTCCGCCCCTGCCTATCGTCCGGCACGGCGGACCTCCCGTGGGGACTGTGCCGCGCGCGCGCGATACCGGCGTGTCGTATCTGACTTAGGCCCGCCCGCCTCTGTCCATCCGCCCAACGTTAGCGCCACGGACATACAGGCGGCGCGCAACTCATCCGCGAGGGCTCGGTCGGCGATCGCGCGGGCGACGACCATTCCGCCTACGCACAGTGCGGCGACCGCCTGTGCTTGGGTTCGGTGCGGGTGGTCGGCGCTCGTCGAGCCCTGCTCCAATATACTCACCATCGCTTTGAACGCAGTCTCGAATGCATTCTGCGCACTTTTGCCACTGCGCGCGACATCGCTCGGCAGTGCGACCATCGGACAGGAGTTCTCGACGTCTTCATAATGCTGGCGCGACAGGTAGGCGCGAACAATTTGCGGGCCAAGGGCGGCAGCGCTCCGATCGATGTGGATGCCTTTCCAGGTGTTTTTCCAGTGCGGGTCTGTGAAAAAACACGCCAACACTTCAGTGTACAGCTCGCCCTTGCTGCCAAAATAGCTGTAGAAGCTGCCGCGAGTCAGCTGCGCGCCCGCCATGATGCCGTCGATAGATACGCCGTCAAAACCGTATCGATTGAACAGTCTGCGCGCGCTGTCAATGATGCTTTGTCTTACTTTCTGCCGATGCTCAGAAGAATATGGCATGGGTATCCTTCGCCGTAACTGCTGGATATCGCCGCGACCGATCTTTGCACGCCCGGCTAAATATGATCTTGAACATATTTTAATGCCGTGATTTCATAAAAGCAGTTGCGCTGCGGCAAATCGCCGATTGAACCGAGGATGCACCAACACCATGAAGAATCTGGCAGAGAACTGGGCCGAGACAATCAATATGCGCGCCCGGCGTCGGTTTGTCGTGGGGGCTGCGCTTGCGGTCGGAGGTCTAAGCCTAGAGGACGCGCGCGCCCAGAACAAGGCGCAGCAGGCTGCGCCCGCAGCGGCGACTGGCAATGCGGAATGTAGGCGAACCTCCCTGCACCAGGTAATCGATGTGCACGCGGACCCGGACCGCGTCTACGAGGCGCTGCTCGATTCCAGACAGTTCTCTGCCTTCTCCGGTGCCCCAGCACAGATTGACCGCGCCGTCGGCGGCGCATTTACTCTATTTGGAGCCTTGGTCGGCGGGCGCAACATAGAACTCGTCGCCAACGAGCGAATCGTGCAAGCTTGGCGCCCCGCCGATTGGCCGCCGGGGGTATATTCGCTCGTCAAGTTCGAGCTCCTGAAGCGCCGGTCCCAGACCCAAGTCGTGCTCGACCACACGGGCTTCCCCGAAGGCGGGTTCGAGCATCTAAATTCCGGGTGGAAAGTTCATTACTGGGATCCACTTGGCAAGTACTTTGCATAGGTACGTGTTTAAACGCGGGATCCCTCAAGAGCTGCGCGGCTGAGCCGGACTACACGACGTAGGTTCTAACGACTTCGGTCGCTCTCGCGCCCTCTCGTCCTTTCTCGTCCTCGCTCGCTTTTACTCGTTAATTCAGTAAGGTACATAGGTGATCCACGTCCGACCGCGTATATCGCGCCGAGGTGACAGGCGATATGCATGTCGGCGCGGGCATCGCGCCCAAGTTAAGCAAATGCAGGAAGATCCGCCATCTCTCCAGGAGGCACAGGTTCGACGGGCAAGGCCGCCTTCCTCCAGGCCCGCAAGCCTCCCTTGATCACCGCGACGCGCACTCCGCGTTTCTGCAGCTCCCTTGCGACGCGCGCGCTCGTGGCTTCTCGGAGGCAGGTGCAGTAAACGTACACCGCGCGGTCGGTCGGAACCCCAGCCTCGGACTGGTTAAGCGCGTTGGGGTCGAGCCTCCTGGATCCTTGGATGCGCATTGCCTTGGCGTCAAGGTAACCATGGCTGCGTACGTCATAGATCCAGGCGCCAGCGGCCAACTCGCGCGCCGCCTCCACAGGCAGCACCAGGGGAACCGCGGCCAATCTGCGTGTTTTTACCCAAAGCCAAATCTGAAAGCCCAAGTACCCGACGACCAGCGCTACGACGCTCCAACCCACGGCGCGGCCAAACGCATGGTAGCCGCGCGTCAATTCCGCGAGCGCACCGCTGAACAGGAATCCAATCCCGAAGCAGGTGCCAACGTAAAGAGCCGTCCCCGCCAGGTCGAGCTGCAGGAAGGGCCAGAAACGCATGTTCATGCTGCCCGCGAGCGGCGGCGCCATAGTGTTGATACCGGGAATGAATTTGGCCATTACGAGCAACATGCGTCCGTGGCGATAAAACGAGTCCGCAGCGCGCAGGACGCACGATTCTGGATTGAGCGAGATGCGACATAGCAAACCCAGCAGCCACCAGCCGGTGTAGCGGCCGAGGAGGAACATCAGCGTATCACCTACTAAAGTCGCAACCACGGCTCCCGATAGTGCATAGGTCAACCGTAGTGTGCCGTTCGCGGCCGCGCCACCGGCGATCAGCAGCATGAGCGCCGCGGGTACCGGCAATCCGATTGCTTCGAGGAATACTCCGGTGAACAGAATCGCGTAGCCGTGTTGCGCAAGTTCGGAGATCCAGGAATCCATGGCAGTGCCGCAAGAAGTTAAGAAGAGCAGCAGCAGCCGCGCCGACTGCGGTTCCTAGAATGCACGAACGAAAGCTCGGGTACCCAGGCCACTGCCCTTACCGGTCTGATCTGCCATGGCGGCGCGTCACTCACTGACGTCAGCGCACGTCCTGAAGATTGAAGTGCGGGTTTTCAATGATTCCAATTAGATTTCCGAACGGGTCTTTGATCGCTGCGACCTTGACGCCGCCGCCGACGTCCTTGAGAGGCTCATGAATCACGACCCGAAGTTGGGCGAGTCGCTTTAGCTCCGCAGCCGCATCGGACACGCCCCAATAGGCTATTGCGCCCTCTGCACTCGGCTCACCGTCGGGAATGAGGCCCATTTCGAATCCACCCACAGCGAATCCTGCGTAGAACGGTTGATCGAAATACGGCGAACACCCAAACACATCGCTGTACCAGGCCTTGGCCTGCGCCATATCGGAGACAGGATAGACAACCGTGCGCAGTCCAATAAACACGCCCACTTCCCCTTTAGGAAGACGCCAATGCGCGTGCAGCCGCGACACCGGAAGCAGGCGAACCGCGCTGCCGCACTTGCACCTCACCCAAGGCCCGCATCGGCCTCACTTTACGGGCCCGCCCGGAGTGATGTTGAACACGACGCCATAAGGATCGCGGATGTAGCAACGCGGAACGGATGCATTCTCCTCCTCGACTGTGCAGCCTGCGGCGGTAAGCCGGGCTTTCGCCGCATGAACATCCGGCACCAGGAACTCAAACACGGGACCATGCCCAGTGCCTCGTTCGACGTAGAGACAGAACGCACCGGTTTCGAATCCCAGCATATTTTTACTGCGGTACGTGACCGGCAGGCCAAGTACGGATTCATAGAACCGTGATGCCTCTTCCCAAGCGTTGGTGCGAATGATGACTTCTCGCGAAGATCGGAAACTGTCCGCCACTTTGATCTCCTGATTGATCTGAAGGCCGCAAGGGCCAACGCTGCACGAGTGCGAGTATCCGGCAAAGCACTTAGCTATCCGGCCGCCCCTGGCACATCTTGTTCTTCGGGCCGCAAAAGCTCAATTGGATTGCCCTCCGGGTCGATCTCGCGCGCGAATAAAGATACGCCGTCAATTCGAGAACTTTTTCCATGACAACTCGTACCAAATTCCGGGCCTGCGTTTGTTCGGCGAATTCGTCCGACGCGAGGATGGCATGCTCTATATAATGCTATTCGCTATGCGCAGGCGCATCAACCGACGACGAGCAGGCGATGACTCGCACTGTACCGTGCAAATGCTGAACCTTATCGGAATCGTGCTGTTCAGCATGCTGGACTCGAGTGCCGCGATCGCTGCGCTCACGCCCTTCGACCCGGCCTTTCCCGCCCGTCCAATCGCGCAGGACCCAGGTCCGGAGGCAATCCGCCGCGCAGAACCCGCTGGCAATTACGGGCAGACCGAGGCGACGGATGCGCAAGCACCGATCTCCGACGCGCCGACGGTAGAATGCAAGGAAGCGGTTGTGAACCCCGTGACCGGAAATGCGGAGTGCGTCCGGCCGCGCGGCGCCCCGGTCGACGCGCCACCACAGCTTGCCGTGCCGTGCACCGGGCAGTACGCGGCTGGCGCAAAACGCGGCTGCCCGCAATCGCCGCCCAAGGACGAATCAAGCGAAGCGCACTGACCCCCACTCGGAAGCGCACCGTTTCCTCATAGGCGCGACCGCTGCAGTTGGTTCTCCCTTTCGTTACCGCGACAACCCGGCGCTGCGCCGTTAATGGCTTGATTTAGTTCATATCCAAAGGGACTGGGCTCCCGTCCGGCGCAAAATCGTGCGCGAAGCACGGAAGCGTCAGATGTTCCGCGGCGGCAATACCTGGCGTTGGTGGTGCGGTAGCGTACGGACAGAATACGCATTGCCGCGCAGCCTACGGCAGTGGCGGAGCGCACAGGACAACGATGCCCAGTTACAAATTCCGCATCGTCGCGTCTCTTCGGCGGCGCTGATTGGGCGGTAAGCGCGGTCACAGACTCCAGGTACGCGCATCGCGATTCTCAGGCTGTAGGAGATAGGATCATGTCGCTCGGCTTCATCCTTTTGATCGTCGTCATTGTCTTCCTGTTAGGCGGTTTCAGCGGCCGATTCGGCGGGTATGGCTATGGCTATGGTCACGGCGGAATCGGTGTGCTCGGCACCGTTTTAATTATTGTGGTAGTCCTCATGCTGCTCGGCCGGATCTGAGTGGGGAGTTACGACGGCGGGCTCTTTCGCGGCAGACAACTTCGACATCCCGCGTCGGAGTGCGCACTTTGTAGTATTCTGAGGCCGTCATTCACGAAACGTCGCGTGAATGTAGGGCGCGGGATTTGCTACTAAAAAAGGGTACGTATGAGTCTACATCTAACAATTGGCCCCGTGGTATCAATAATCGCTGGCGTACTTATTCTGATTATGCCGCGACTTCTGAATTACATCGTCGCGATCTACCTGATACTCATCGGGTTACTTGAATTATCCGGGAACGGCGGGCTGCATCTGCACTAGGGCGGCGCCAGCGGAAAGTCGCGACCGGCAGACGCGGCGGGCGACTCCACTGGCGCAATAGTAGAGCAGCGGTTCTTTGGCCGAGCTGCGTAAAGGTATCTGCGTCAACGAACCGCGAGCCGAACTGCACGCCTGGCGCGGTTGGTACGGTCAATGAGCGACCACCCTTTTTGCACCGCGCTTGGGGTGTTCGCAGTACCGAACATAATGTCCGCCGCGAAGCGACTCGCGCCAACGCAGTGCTCCAGCGGGCGCTTAACGGCACGGCCGATCCGGTTCGCGCCCCTTGCCGAGCCGTATAGTGCCCGGATGGCGCCAGCTATCATTGCCAGGGCAGCTATAAGACAGAGCGCAACGGCGAGGCCGCGGTACATGGGGTTTCCTATCGAAGTCAGAAGCTGCACAAGACAACGTTCCCGTTCCCGCGGAGTTCCGACCCGCATGCGGATGTGCATTGAATTACGCAAAGCGTGGCCGCGACCATCGCATCAACGCTTGCGAGAACCACATCCGCGTTGCGGCAATCCGCGACCCTAGCTGCCGCTACCCATCCGCTGCATCGACGCGCATGCGGCGCGCACAGCGCAGCCGTCGATTCGGCCCGCTCACAGGTCGATTGCGACGGGCTTCTTAAGCATGAAGGTAAGCACGAGATAGTAGACAATTCCGCAAATAACCCAGCATGCGCCCATGATTTTCGCTGCCGTGTCCATCTCAAAAATGACGTAGGCGATCACTACGAAGCCGGCCAAGGGAAAGAGCAAGTGACGCAGCCAATCGCCGCTGCGCTGACGAAGAAAAAAGTGATTGATGACCGACAGATGCAGCAGCAGAAATCCGGTGAGCGCCCCGAAATTTACGATGCGACTCAGATCGTCGAGACGCGTCGAAAAAACCACGCCGACGACGAGAGATACGCAGGCGACCAAGAGCGTGCTGACGTAGGGAGTCTTGAAGCGCGGATGGATCTTGGCCAGAACCGCCGGGAGCTTGCCGTCGCGCGCCATGGCGAACAGGACGCGCGACACGGCCGCCTGCGCAACCATCGCGTTGGCGATTCCCGAGGCGATGACGACCGCGCCGATCGTGATGCGGCGCAGCCACACCCCGCCAGCGCGCTCGGTGATCTCGTAGAATGCCGTCTCCGGCGAAGTAAACTGCATGCCGCGCGCAAGATCGGTCGCGATCCAGGTCTGCACGATGAACAGCGCGCCAACCAGCAGCAGCGCCAGCAAGGTGGCGCGCCCGACCGAATTTCGGCCACCGCCAGTCTCCTCCGAAAGCGTCGAGATTCCGTCAAAGCCAAGAAACGACAGGACGGCAATGGATGTGGCGCCAGCAACCGTCGCAATCGAGAACACGCCAGGGTCGTAGACCGGCTTGAATGTCAGGCCGCCCGCACCGAGGCCGCTGTAGAGCGCAATCAGCCCCAGGATTACAAACAGCCCGAGCGTCACCAGCTGCATCGCCAGCAGGTAAAGGTTAACGCGCGCCGTAAACTGTATGCCGACCAAATTGACGACGGCATTGAACCCGATGAATCCGAGAAGCCACGCCCATTGTGGCGCCCCCGGAAATAGTGGTCGCAGAGCGACGGCACTGACGATGTAAAGAAGGGCCGGCACGAGGATGTAGTCGAGCAGGATCAGCCAGCCCGAAAAGAAGCCGGCGATCTCATGCAAGCCGCGCTGCGCGTACGAGTACACCGAGCCGGCTATTGGAAACGCGCGGGACATCGCCGCATAGCTCATGGCCGTAAAAAACATTCCAACGAGTCCAACAAGGTAGGCAAGGGGCACCATGCCCCTGGCGTCATGCCAGACGAATCCGAATACCGAGTAGGGTGCAATGGGCACCATGAAAATCATGCCAAAGATGACAAGATCCCTCGTGCTGAGCGTGCGCTTGAGGACCTCGGCGTAGCCGAATTGAGCGAGGCTTGGCGTTGATTGCTGGGGGTCTTGCGGTTGCCTCAAGCGTTTTGCCCCGGTGCAGCGGGCTGATGCGCATTCGAAATCGACGTTGTTAAGAGGCGTGTTGCACTTATCATCGAACTCTAGCCTAAAGCGCCTGACGAATTTGCGCCAGCCGCAAATCCGTCTACGACGGCCGCGCGGCAGTCGAGCTCACTCGCAGTCATGAACGATTTGAAGCAACGCTGGGGACGACGCGTCCCGCACTGCAGAACCAATCGACAAGAATCACGGATAAAGTTCAATCGCGATGCCAAGCGGCAGAGCGCTGCAATGCAGAGTGCTGCCGGTGTCACCGAAGCGCATAATTTCGCGCCCGATCGAGCGCGGTGTCGCCACGCTGACCGGTCACGGACAACCAAAAACACGTTCATCAACGGGGACTCCCATGCACACGCTATTGCGCCTGTTTATTGTCGGAGCTGTTCTTAGTGTCGGCGGCGTCGCACCGGCCGCGGCGGATACCGCAGCAGCAGATCCGACGGACGGCACTTGGACGCTCAATCTTGCGAAGTCTAAATTCAACCCCGGCCCGGCACGTCAGTCACACACCCGCAGCTACGCTACGACGGCGCAGGGTGTTGCGCTGACGTTTTCAGAAGTCTCGCCGAACGGCACCAAGACCTCCTGGCAGTCTAACTACAAGTACGACGGCAAAGAGAAGGTACTGACGCTCAGGAGCAACGGAACGAGCGCGAGCGGCGGCGAGTTCAACAACGTCTTGGTCTTCGACAAACAATGAAACGACGTCGGCACCCCACTGAGGGGCGCGGCTAAATCGAAGCGGAAATCGATGTGGACCGCCGCCTCTGCGAAGTGCATTGGCGGCGGCCGTCCGCTGCGCCTCACGATTCACGATCTAGCGGACGCCGGATTTGCAGCGCCGGCGTATGCGTTAAACCTCCCCGTGGCGGGCAAACCGTGCAATGTGCTCGGCAGCCCGGAATGCGAGCGCCTGGATCGTCATCGTCGGCTGGCCCCGGCCGCTCGTCACGAAACTGCTGCCATCGCATATGAACAGGTTCGGCACGTCGTGCGCGCGGTGAAACCGATCGACGACGGAGCTCTTGGGATCGTTGCCCATGCGGCACGTCCCGAGCAGATGCACTGAAACATCGAATTCCGCAACCGGCTCGCGCCAAATCTTCTGTGCGCCGGCGGCATCGAGAATTTCCACTGCGCGCTCCTGCAGCCATGCCGCGAATTTCATGTCGTCCGGATGCTCTTTGTGCGTGCAGCGGATCACAGGCATGCCCCACGCGTCCTTGACCTCGGGGTCGAGCGTGACGCTGTTCGATTCGAGCGGCAGTGATGTCGTGTGACCCGCCGCGAGCATCGTGCACGGAAAGCTGCGCAGGTGATCCTTATACGACTTGCCCCAGCTCACGCCCTGCGGGCCCGTCAATGACCAAATGATCGGGTTTGGGCCGATGCGCGCATCGATGCCGCCGCCGCCATAAAAGCCACGCTTGGGATCGGCGTCGTAGAAATCGTGCACCAGGCGCGTGGCCTGCACGCTCTTGTATTCGTTGAGCTCGTGTTCAAACACCCCGAAGGCCGAGGCACCCTGATTGAACATGAGGTTCTTGCCCACGAGGCCGCTGGAATTCGCAAGACCCTGCGGGAAGTGCGTATTGGCCGACATGAGCAGCAACCGCGGTGTTTCGGCGCCATTTGCGCAGAGCACGACGGCCTTGGCCGCCTGGAATCGATCGCGCTTATCGGCATCGAAGTAGTGCACCCCGCTCACCTGTGCGCGCGCATTCGTTGCTACGCGGAACACGTAGCTTCCGGTACGAACCTCGCAGCGCCCGCTCGCCTCGGCCTCCGGAATCATCGTAAAGAGTGTCGATGATTTCGCGCGCACCTCGCAGCCGAAACCCATGCAAAACCCACAATGTGTGCAGGCGGAGCGCCCGCGATACGGAACGGAGGCGATTGCGAGCGGCGCGGGAAATGGGTTCAGTCCGAGTTTGCGCGCGCCGCGCTCGAACAGCACCCCGGAGGATTTGACCGGCATGGGCGGCATCGGATATGGCTTCGAGCGATGCGGTTCGTTCGGATGCGCGCCGCCGAGACCGGACACGCCGATCTCCCAGTCCACCATCGTGTAATAGGGCTCGAGTTCTTCGTAGGAAATCGGCCAATCCTCGAATGCGGTGCCGGCGATGCCGCCCAACAGGCTGCGCTCCTTGAAATCAACCGGATGGAAGCGCCAGAAGTTGGCGGTAAAGTGCACGCTGCTGCCCCCAAGCGTGCGCGCGTACCAAAGGGGATTTATCTGCCCCGGTTCGGACTTCCTCGCCACATCAGCCGCTGTCTTGCGGTACGTCTGCGGGCTGACTCTGGGGTCGTTCGTAATCCCATTGGCGAGCCAGTATTTGAGCTCATCGTGCTCGAAATCCTGTGGCTGCAATCGCGGTCCCTGCTCCATCACGACGACGCCAAAGCCGGCTAGCGCGAGCTCGCGCGCCATGACTCCACCGGCCGCCCCGGACCCGACAATCAGGAAGTCGACCGCTTCGGAATCGCGGTAGGTGCGCGTCATGGGGATTCTTCGGGTGGCTTAAAGCCCGGGTAGTCGCGGTCGTAGTACCCGAACGGGGGTGCGAATGTGCCCCGATCCTCGAAGCCAATGAGCCGCCAGCCCATGCCATCGCGATTCCCACCGTATTGCGGCAATGCGAATAGCCCGATCAGCGTGAGCGTACGGACGGATTGGAAAAATTCGCTGTGCTCAACGGAGGTGAGATATGCGTGTTGCGTTGCGTCATCGGCAGCCGCGAATGCTCCTCCCTGCGTGGCCGCAAACTGCTCCTGGAAACCCCGCAAACCCTTGCGAAATCCTTCGCCGCTGGGAGCAAGCCACGTATGCAGCGAACGGTCGATGAAATACAGCGCACCCGCCTCGCGCGCGCCAGGCGCATCGTCGGTCGGTATGATCTGGGCCGCGATGGCATCAACATCGCGCGCATCCGCCGCCGCAAAGAAAGCGAGCACGGTGACTTGAGCGTCGGCGGCCGCGCCGGCGGCGTGCGCATGCGCAGCAGCTATTGCCGGCCAGTGTCCCGCGATCCAAGCGACGCCGAGCGCGTTGCCGGCCCCGCAGAGAAAATCGCGACGCGTCAGCGCGGCATTTTCCTTCTGTGTCACGAAATTCACGGAAACTCCGCGAACAATATCGCGAGTGAGCGCGCTGGAAGCAAGAGATTTACTTTTCGTGCCGCACCACAAGTGGGTGTATGGCACGCAGCAACTGGCGCCCCGGGGCGGACGGTCACCAACGCGCGCGCCTGCGCGTGCCTAGCTCCTGCCAGATCCTCGCCGGCGCTTACGCGCTGCTGATTGTCACGCGGGCATCATCTGTGCGGGCTGCCGCCCGCATCCTTTAGGGGGCAGGCACATTAACGACGGTATCTACCAATGTGACCGATGCGCCGAGCGACAACGCCCGGCCATTCAGCGTCACGATCGTGGTGTTTCCGGCGGTCGAGAACGCCGCCCCGTCGGCGGCGATGATCGTCCCGACCATCGTCCCCCCTCCTCCTGCATTGATGGTCGCGGCACTGCCAACCTGCCAGAAGACATTCTTGGCCTGTGCCCCGCCCGAGAGAACGATGCTCTGCGGATATGCCGCGCCGGGGCCACCGACAGTGAGCGTGCTCGCCATCTGAAATACCCAAACTGCATTTGCGTCGCCCGCGGCGTCCAAGGTGAGATCGCCTCCCTGTATCAGGAACGACCCCGCGGGGGCTGTATAGACGCCTGGCGCCAGGGTGAGCGAGCCGAGGTTGGCACCCGGGTCCGCACCGCGTGGCAGCCCCTTCATCTGAAGATAGGCCGACTGGGCGTCAAGACGAGCCTGGGTTGCAATTTTGCAATAGGCGGAATTAGGCGCGGCCGATGTGGGACCCGTCGTGGAGTGGGTGCACGTGAAGATTGTGCCGTTCACCGCCCCCACATTGGTCGGCGTTTCCGTGTAGATGTCTCCGGCAGTGTCGTGAAACCCGGTGATCGACGTGGGCGCCGTCGCAATGGTGCCGATATCGCCGTTGATGACGGTCCGAATCCCTGAGTTGGTCATGCCAGCGCTGCCGCCGAATGTCCCCGCCGCGGACACTGACGCCAGGACGATCGGCGCAACACAGTCGCCAGTTGCGGCTCCAGCGGTGAATTTCCATTTGAAGTTATTCGCCATTTGATCGGCGGGTATAGCCAGATCCTTCACTCCGTCGACTCCGCCCGTGACCGTCGCCATGTACGTATCGCCGTCAGTCAAGGGACTGTGCGGCGTAAAGGTTGCAATCGTGCCGGTCGCGGCGTCGATTACGACCGATGCCGCGACCACGGCTGCGAGCTCAGGCGCGGGACCGGTCACGGTGAAGGTCGCGGAATTGACCGTGGTTGCGTCCATGCGCAGCCCCGACGGAACTTTGAACGTCGCGTTGATGGCCGCTCCGGGACAGACGCTCGCTGCACCCGCCGCAGGATTGGTCGACAGCACGGAGACATTCGCCATCACCCCGGGGGCTGCGGTGATGAATGTCCATACATAATCGCTCGCCGCGGGCAATGAAGCCTGGTCGCCTGCGAGCGCAATGCCCGCGAGGTCCGTGGCGTCAGTGGTGACTGTGGCGGTGTAAGTCGCGCCCACGGTGAGCGCGGCGGCTGGAGTCAGGACCGCGATTCTGCCGCCCACATTGTAGGTCACGGCGTAGTCCGGAGGTACACATGGCGCCGCACAGGTCAGTTTGAAGCTAGCCGTCGTGATCGTTGCAGGCGACATGTCCTGAGTAAAGGCCGCCGTGATGGCCGCGTTGCCGGGCACACCGGCGGTTGGCCCGGGAATCGTCGTCACGGGCGCGGTAAGCGCGACCCGGGGCCGGGTCGTATCCGCTGCTGAGCCCGTAGTAAACTGCCATGTGAACGGCGCCGTCATCGCAAGGCCGCTGTCGAGCGCGGTAGCCCCGGTGATCGTCGCCGTATACAGCGTCAATGGGGCGAGCGTGCTGGCCGGCGCCAGCGTGAGGAGGGCAATCGATTGCGTGCTGTCGAGAGTTGCAGCGCCCTCGGGACTGACACAGGGTGCGGTGCAGGTCAATTTAAAGGTCGCCGCGCCACTCAACGATGCCAGCGGCACGCTGAATGCAGCACTGATGACCAACTCATTGATCGCAACTCCGGTCGCGCCATCTACCGGGGCTTCGCCCGTGACTGTGGGCGCCAGCGCCGTGCTCGGCGCCGCACCCGTCGTGAACTGCGATATGAACGGTGTCGCCAAAGCCATGCCTGTGGCAAGACTCGTAACCCCGCTCACCGTCACGGTATAGAGCGTGAGCGGCCAAAGACTCGAGGATGACGCCACGGTAAAGCTGGTGGACGAGTTGGTCGAATTCTGCGTCACCGTTCCAGTCGGGCTCACACACGGTGCCGCGCAGGTCACGGCGAAAATCGCCCCACTGCTCATCGCCGCCATGGGCTCACTGAATGTCACGCTGATGAGGGTGGTGTCGGTCGGAATCAGTGTGGCGTGATCGAGCGGCGCGACGGCGGTGACCGTGGGCGCAGGTGCAGAATTACTCGAATTGCACCCTGCCGCCAAAGCCGCGAGCAGCACTGCGCTCAGGAGCGCCGCATGTCTGGAGCAATTTTCAAACGTGTTCATCTTGGTCCCTCTGTCAAGTGATGTAGTCGGTCGGCACTTCGATGAACGCGCCGATGCGGCGCACGCTGCGTGCGCAGCGTCCATGCAATCATTGAGTATTCGCCGCGCTCGCCGAGCGCTGCGGTGCGCTGGCGTACACACGCTCGCGGATTATTGTGCGCAGTCGCACATAATTCACCGACCTCGCAAGGCCGCGCGAGCGCAGCAAGTTGGCGCGCACTTGTGGGAACGCAAGGCGGTCAGTTGAGAGCGCGGCCTTAAAGGGCGTCGCGAGCAGCGGCTTGGCTGGCAGCAGTCAGATCGCGAGCCGGGCAAGTGCCGTGCAACAAGGCAGAGGAATCAGAGCACCAACTGAATGCTCGCTGTCAGAAGCTGCGGTCGGTCCGCACACGGGCCAACCAAAATCTCAACCTCGCCCGGCTCGAACACGGGTGTGAGGTCGATCCCGAGAAAGCGCAGCTCCTGTGCCTGCAGCTGCAAGGTGATCGTCCCCTTTTCCCCGGGCTGCAACGCGATCTTGCCAAAGCCTTTGAGCTCAAGCAGTGCTCGGGCGATGCTCGCGAGCTTGTCATGTGTGAACAGGAACACCGTCTCCTCGGCCGCGCGTGCACCCTCGTTGGTCACATCGACGCGCATCTCGATGGTGTCACTCTCGCGCACCTGCCGTGGCAGGACGCGCAGATTTGAGAGCGCGAAGCGTCCGTAGGAGAGCCCGTGCCCGAAGGCAAATAACGGCTCATTCGGTGTATCAAGATATTTGCTCGTGAACGGATCCTTCGGATCGGCCGGGCGGCTGCTCGGCCGCTGACCGAAGAAAAGTGGAGTCTGCCCCGCCACCCTCGCCCACGTGACGGGCGAGCGTCCGCTCGGGGAGATGCGGCCGGAGAGCACATCGGCGACTGCGTTGCCCGCCTCGGTGCCGAGGAACCAGCATGCCAGCACGGCGTCGGCCTGCTCGATGAGCCACGGCACGATGAGAGGCCGGCCAGAGAAGAGAAGCGCGACGACAGGTTTGCCGAGCGCCCGGGCGCGCTCGAGCACGGCCTGCGCGAATGCACGCTGCTTTCCGGGAAGTCCCAGGTAAGCGCGACTCGCCGCCTCACCGCTCATGGCGGCCGCTTCGCCCAGGCACATGAGGATGGTGTCCACCTGGGCGCACAGATCGATCGCGGCGCCGGCATCGGCCATGGACTTCCCATCTATGGTGACGCCGCGCGCGTGCCGGATCTCAACGTCCGGCAGGCAGGCGGCGAGACCCGCAAGGACGCTGACATGAGTCTCGACATCACCCGCGCCGGGCCACGGGCCGCCCATCTCGGCAGGCGCATCCGCGAGCGGTCCGATCACGCCCAGGCGACGGACGGCCTTTGTAAGCGGCAGAACGCAGCGCTCGTTCTTCAGCATCACGATGGCGCGTGCGCCGACCGCGCGCGCCAACGCGCGCCGCTCGGCCATGCTCGCGGCGGTCTGCGCCGTCGTGCCGCGGCGATAGGGATCTTCGAAAAGGCCAAGCCGCTCTTTGAGGGCGAGTACGCGGCGCACGGCTGCATCAATCTGCGCCAGGCTCACGAGCCCGCGTTCCACGGCACCGGGCAGGCCGTGCCGATAAGCATCGGCCATCATATCGATGTCCACCCCGGCGTTGAGCGCCAGCGCAGCCGCCTCCGTCAGGTCTGCGGCGACGCCGTGGTGGATTAATCCGCCGATGGCGTTGTAGTCACTGACAATGACACCCTCAAAGCGCAGTCGCCCGCGCAGCCAGTCGCGCAACAAAGCTGTGTTGGCTGTCATGGGCACGCCGGCAAGGTCGTTGAACGCGGGCATCACGGCGGCTACACCGGATGCCACGCCTGCGGCAAAGGCGGGCAGGTGGACCTCGTGCACCGTACGCTCGGATATGTCGACGGAGGCGTACTCGCGCCCTGCCGTCACCGGCCCATAGGCGCAGAAGTGCTTGGCGACCGCGGCAAGCGCGCCCGGCGCGGCAAGATCGCTGCCCTGGAAGCCGCGGACCTTGGCCTCGGCAAAGCGCGCGGCGAGCCACGGGTCCTCGCCGGGGCCTTCCACGCCGCGGCCCCAGCGCGGATCGCGCGAGACATCCAACATGGGCGCGAAAGTCATTGCCACACCGTCGGCGCTCGCCTCGATGGCTGCTTCACGCGCGGTCAGCGCCCACGTGGCCGGATCGAACAAGGCCGTCTCCGCCAGCGGCACTGGAAACAGAGTGCGGTGTCCATGGATGACGTCGAAGCCAATCAGGAGCGGCACTCCCAACCGTGACTCCTCGACCGCCAAGCGCTGCATCCTGAACACGTCGTCCGCCCCAACCACGTTGAGCAGATTGCCGATGGCGCCAGCCGCTATGGCGTCGGTGGGATCCTCGACGCGGACCGGCCCCGTCACTGCATATCCGCCGGTCGTCATGGTGAGCTGTCCGAGCTTCTCGGGCAGCGTCATAGCGCTAACCAGGGTTTCGATGCGATTCATGTGGGGTAGGTCCTCCGGCGCGCGGCGCCAGGAATGCCCTGGGCAAATTTTTCATGCGCTTCGCGGCCGGCTAATGGCATGGTGTCGGTAATGGCACGACTGGGTGCTCCCGGAGCGAGAAAATTAAGATGAGCGAACAACCAGATAAGAGGGGTAGCGGCGTATCCGCACAGGAGGAGGTTGCCGATTCGGGCCTCGTCCCGCAACTGGGCATGATGGTGCGTGCCCTTTGGGCCGCATCGACGCGCACTGCGCTGCTGCTGCTCTCCGGTTCCGTGTTTGTGGTCATCGCGGTCACGGCCTATGGCCAGATTCGTCTCAACCGCTGGAACAAGCCTTTCTACGACGCTCTCTCGCATCGCGAATTTGCACAATTCCTGGTCCAGCTGGGTGTATTCGCCATCATCGCAGGGACGCTCCTCGCCCTGAACGTGGCGCAGCGCTGGCTCACCGAAATGTTGAAGCTCAAGTTGCGCGAGGGGCTAGCGCTCGATCTCATCGGGAACTGGATGCTGCCGCGCCGGGCATTCCGCCTCGCCAATGCAGGCCCGGTCGGGGTCAACCCTGATCAACGCATGCATGAGGACGCGCGCCACCTCACGGAGCTGTCGGCGGATTTGGGGATAGGTCTGCTGCAGGCCTCGATCCTGCTCATCACTTTCATCGACGTGTTGTGGGCGCTATCGAGCGGCTTCGCGTTTCACTTCGCCGGCCGTGTCATCGCCATCCCCGGCTACATGGTGTGGGCGGGCATCATCTATGCGGGTTCTGCGTCACTCTTGAGTTACTGGGTGGGCCGCCGCCTGGTCGACCAGAATGCTCAGCGCTACGCTCGCGAGGCCGATCTGCGCTTTTCACTGGTGCGCGTCAACGAGCACATCGATGCCATATCGCTCGCCGCCGGCGAGGCTGACGAGGCGCGGCGCCTGCAGGTGGATCTCGCCGCGGTGCTTGCCGCGACGCGCCGCCTCGTCAGCGGTCTCACGAATCTCACCTGGATTACCGCCGGCTATGGCTGGTTCACGCTGGTCGCACCGATACTCGTCGCTGCGCCCCTGTATTTCGCGGGCAGCATCTCCTTTGGTGGTCTCATGATGGCCGCGGGCGCCTTCAATCAGGTGCAGTCGTCACTGCGCTGGTTCGTGGACAACTTCAGCACCATCGCCGATTGGCGCGCGACCTTATTGCGCGTCGCGGACTTCCGCCGCGCCATCATCACAACCGATGCACTGCATGACGTCGAAAGCCGCATCGCCTTCGTCGATGGCGCGCCGGGCAAATTCGCAATGCAAGGCCTTGAGATCGCCTCGCCGGCCGGCTGCACGATGCTTGAAGAGTCTCATGTGGAAATCAGCGCCGGGGAACGCGTCCTCATCATCGGTGAGCCCGGGGCCGGCAAGACGCTGCTGTTCCGGGCGCTTGCCGGCCTGTGGCCGTGGGGCGCGGGACGCGTCACGCGGCCCAAGGGTGAAGAAATCTGGTACATGCCGCGTGAATCGTATTTGCCGCCCGGCACCCTGGGCGAGGTGCTTGCTTATCCGTCGAAGGTCGACAGGTTTCGCACCCAGGAGTTCACGGATGCATTGCAGCTGCTTGGATTGCGGCGTCTTGTGCCGATGCTTGCCGTGTCACGGCGCTGGGACCGGGAGCTGAGCGATGATGAACAGCAACGTCTCGCCTTTGCACGTGTCGCGCTGCACGCCCCGACCTGGGTGATCATTGATGAGGTTCTCGATTCGATCGACGACGAGACCCGCGAACGCGTACTCAATATTTTCACGACCGACCTCAAGCATACCGGGATCATCCATATCGGGCGCGGCAGAGCGCGCGATCCGACATTCAAGCGCGTCCTGCATCTGATCAAGGATCCGACGATCCGCAGGCTCGCGCGCCGTGCGGCGCCTGCCCCACGCGACAAATCCGCACAGCGGTCCGCGGCGGATGGCTGAGGCGCGCGCCGCGGGTGCTGCGCACATGTGCCGTCCAGCAGTCAAAGTGCTGGTGCCTTGGCATGACGCGGCGCCGGCGCGCTGCCGCGCCGACTCGCCCGCGCCGAGGCTTCGACCACGGCTGCTTTGCCATTCATGCTCCCGGCCTGCACACTGGGCACGTTGATGAGCAAATGCGAACACCTCACCTCTGAGGCGGCGACCTGGCAGGCGGTGGCCTCCGGCCAGGCGGAACTCAAACTCTCGCAGCTGCACGCGGGCCGTGGCGCGGCGCTGCGCATGGATTTCGACTTCAAGGGCGGCGGCGGCTTCGTGGTCGCACGATGCGTCGTCGAGCGTGCAATGCCGGAGGATTACGTGCTGCGCATGCGGCTGCGCGGCCGCGGCCCGGTCAACAACCTCGAGATCAAGCTCGTGGACGCCACGGGACAGAACGTCTGGCGGCACGTGAAGAAGAACCTTGAGCTGCCGGCACGCTGGACGAAATTGCAAGTGACCAGCCACGAAATGGAATTCGCGTGGGGACCGGCAGGCGGCGGCGTCATGAGCACGCTCGGCGCCATTGAGATCGCCATCGTTGCAGGCGCGGGCGGCGCCGGAACGCTATGGATCGGCAACCTTGACATCGAAGACTGCACCCCCAGTGCCGCGCCGCGTGTCGATGCCTCCAGCGCACAACCCGGGTTCGCTGCCGCGGATGCGCTCGGCGGCAGCGGCTGGAAGCCGAGCGCTGAGGATGCGACGCCGTGGATTGCGATTGATTCAGTCGAGCCGCGCACGCTCGGCGGCCTGATCATCGACTGGCTGGCGAGTGCCCCGGCGAGCGGTTTTCGTGTTCGCGGCTCGCTGAACCGGCGCCGCTGGAAGACGCTGCATGAGGCGCTACGCGCCGGTGGCACGCGCAGCTACGTCTATCTGCCGGACACCAGGCTGCGCTATCTGCGTCTGGAGTTGAACGCACCCTCGGGCGGTGCGACTCTGCGGATGCAATCGTTCGAATTCTCGCGCTCAATCGATGCCTTCTGGCACAACATCGCCAAGTACGAGCAGCGCGGCTGGCATCCACGCTGGCTGCATCGCGAGCAGAGCTACTGGACACCGAGCGGCATCTCGAACGGTACGCAGTGCGCACTCATGAACGAAGAGGGCATGGTCGAGGCGAGTCCGGGATCGTTCTCGATCGAACCCATGCTGCGCGTCAAGGGACGCCTGTTCACATGGGCGGACGTCGCAACCCAGCAGGGGCTCGCACAAGGTTATCTGCCGGTCCCGTCCGCCACCTGGGAGACTGAGGAGTGGCGTCTGCACATCAAGGCGGAAAGCACGGCGAGCGGCCTATTGCGGGTGCGCTACGGATTCGAGAATCTGACGCCGGAGCCGCTGACGGCTTTATTGTTCGTGCTGTTGCGACCCTTCCAGGTGACGCCGCCCTGGCAGAGCTTCGGAAAGTTAGGCGGCGTGAGCCGCATTCACGATGTCGCGTGGCGCGAGGGCGCCGTGCACGTCAATGAGACCACGCTCGTGGTACCGGGCAGCGCGCCAACATCTTGTGCGGCGCTCAGCTTCGATGAGGGTTTTATCGCAGGCCATCTCGCCACCGGCGGCTTCGCGGCGAATGCGCACACGCACGACGCATCGGGATTTGCGCAGGCGGCGCTCGGATTTGAGCTGTCGCCAAAACCTCGCGAGAGCCGCGGAGTCATCATCGCCTGCATGCCGGTCGCGGCCGCACGCAGCATCGATGAGCCGGCGTTCGATTGGGACGCGAGGCTGCCGGTGACGCAATTGAAGGCCGGTGGCTGGGGCGCGGATGCCGTGCGTGCGGCGCTCACGGCCACCGCGCACGTCCTCGTGACGCGCTCCGGAGCGGCGCTGCAGCCCGGACCGCGGCGTTACACGCGCTCCTGGATCCGTGATGGCACGATCATGAGCGCAGCACTGTTGCGCACTGGGCGGGTGGATGAGGTGCGCGAATATATCCGCTGGTATGCGCCGTACCAGCGCGCCGACGGCTTCGTGCCCTGCTGCGTCGATGGCAATGGCCCTGACTGGCTCGTCGAGCACGACAGCCACGGACAACTGATCGCATTGATCGCCGACTACTATCGGTTCAGCGCGGATACGGCGCTTGTGCTCGAGCTGTGGACATGCGTTGACAGGGCGGTCGGGTGCATCGAGGGCCTATTGGAAGCGGACGGCCTGCTGCCGATTTCGGTCAGCCACGAGGGCTACCTCGCCCAGCCTGTGCATTCGTATTGGGACGACTTCTGGGCGCTGCGCGGCGTGCGCGACGCGGTCGAGCTCGCACGCACCCTCGGCAAGGGCGACCGCACTGCGCGCTGGCAGGCGCTCGCGACGCGCATGGCCGCTGCGCTATTTTCCTCGATTGAACGAACCCGCAAGGAGCGCAACCTCAACTTCATACCCGGCAGCATCGAGTGGGCGGATTTTGACCCGACCTCCACGGCGAATGCCATTGCGCTGCTCGACATGCTCGATGGGCTCGACCGCGGCGCCGTCGAGCAAACCTTCGACAGATACCTCTATGACTGGCGCCGCAAGCGCAGCGGCGCCCTGGTCTGGCAGAACTACACGCCGTACGAAATCCGCATCATCGGCGCCTTCGTGCGCCTTGGCCGCCGCGACGCGGCCCTGGAGCTGCTGCGCTTTTTTCTCGCGGACCGGCGACCGCCTGCCTGGAATCAATGGCCGGAGATTGCGTGGCGCGACGCCCGCGCGCCGGCGCATCTGGGCGACCTGCCGCATACCTGGATCGCCGCCGAATACGTGCTCGCCGTGCGCAGCCTGTTTGCCTACGAGTACCCCGCAGAGCAGGCGCTCGTCCTTGCCGCGGGGCTCGGCCCCGAATGGCTCGCAGGCTCGGGAGTGCAGGTCGCACGTATGCCGACTCTTTACGGTAGCTTGAGCTTTTCCCTGCGCAGGCTCGATGCGCACACGCTGCGATTCGAGATTGCGGGTGGGCTCAACGCCAAGCTCGTTTTGCGTCCGCCGCTCGGCGCCGCACTTTGCAGCGTGACTATTAACGGCGACTCGTGTACGACCTTCGACCGGGATTCCGTGACGCTCGTCAATGCCGCCGCTGCAGTCATCTGCATCATGTCTGACGCCACTGCGGGCGCAGCTTAGCTCCTCGCCGGCCTGCCATGCAGGCGGGTGTGGGGCATTGACCCCGAAGCACCGGAACCACATTTTGTGACGCACGTTTAGGAAGCGCAAAGCAGGCCAATGGATTCCCCAGAAGACATCCGCGGCGCCGCAGCCGCGAGTGAGGAAGCCGCTCACTCGAGCTTGGGGCGGCAGCTCGGCATGATGGTCCGGGCGCTCCTCGCCTCGCCGGTTGGCAAGACGCTGATCTGGCTCGTCGCCGGCGTTCTCGTCATCGTCATCGCCACGGCCTACGGCCAGATCATCCTCAATCGCTGGAACAAGCCCTTTTTTGACGCGCTGTCGCGCCGCGACTTGCATGCGTTTCTCGTGCAGCTGGGCATCTTTTTCCTGATCGCTGGTGGCATCCTGATCCTCAACGTGGCGCAGCGATGGTTGGTTGAGTTGTTGAAACTCAAACTTCGTGAAGGGCTGGTACATGATCTGGTGCAAGGCTGGATGCTGCCGCGCCGCGCCTTCTGGCTCGCGCATGCCGGCCCGATGGGCGTCAACCCGGATCAGCGCATGCACGAGGACGCGCGCAAATTGTGCGACCTGTCAGCAGATCTGGGCATCGGCCTGCTGCAGGCCTCAATCCTGTTTGCCACTTTCGCAGGCGTGCTTTGGATACTGTCCAAAGGCTTCTCCGTCCGCGTCGCCGACATCGACTACGCAGTCCCGGGCTTCATGCTGTGGGCGGCCATCCTTTATGCGGGGGCGGGCTCGCTGCTGAGCTACTGGGTCGGGCGCGACCTGATCAACCGCAATGCGGAACGCTACGCGCGCGAGGCCGACCTGCGCTTCTCGCTGGTGCGCATCAATGAGCACCTCGACGGCATTTCTCTGGCGGCGGGCGAGGAGCACGAGAGACAACGCGTCGAGCTGCATCTCGCCAACGTGCTCGCCGCGACACGACGCCTCGTCGTCGGCCTCACCAATCTCACCTGGGTCACCGCGGGATTCGGCTGGATCACGATCGTGGCGCCGATACTCGTCGCCGCGCCGCTGTACTTCTCCGGCAAGATCTCCTTCGGCGGCCTGATGATGGCGGCCGCTGCCTTCACCCAGGCGCAATCCTCACTGCGCTGGTTCGTCGATAATTTCAGCGTGATCGCCGACTGGCGTGCGACGCTGCTGCGGGTCGCGAGCTTCCGGCGCGCCGTAATGACCGCCTCCGATGAGCCGCCTGAGCTCGAGAGCCGCATCGGCTACGACGAAGGCGAATCCGGCAAGATAACGATCGACGATTTGGAGATCGTATCTCCGGCCGGGTGCGACACGCTGAAGGAGAAGAAGGTGGTCATCACTGCCGGCGAACGCATCCTCATTGTGGGCGCGCAAGGCACGGGAAAAACGGTGCTGTTCCGCGCTCTGGCAGGATTATGGCCGTATGGCGGCGGACGCATTACACGCCCGCGAGATGAACCGATGTTCTATCTGCCGCGCGGCACGCCGTATCTGTCCCGCGGCACGCTGCGCGAGGTGCTCGCATACCCGCTGAAGGTCGACGGTTTCGGCGCTGGCGATTTCGCGCACGCGCTCTCGCGCCTGGGACTCGAACGCATCGTGCCGATGCTCGACACGACGCGCCGCTGGGATCGGGAATTGAGCCAGGATGAGCAACTGTGCCTCGCCTTCGCCCGGATCGTCCTGCAGAAGCCGCGCTGGGCGCTGATCGATGACACGCTAGGTTCGCTCGACGACGAAACGCTCGAGCGCGTGATCGACGTCCTGGGCCACGAACTCGAGGCCACGACGATCATCAACATCGGCAGAACCGCGCAGGCGCGTGACCCGCTTTTTACGCGCATCCTGCATCTCATCAAGGCACCCGCAATACGCACACTTGTGCACAGCAAGACCGCCGCTGCGCAGCGGGCTGCGGCAACCAACGACCAATGAGGATTACCGCCCGTCAAGGCCACCAGGATGCCGGCAATCCCCGCGCGCAACCGCGCGGCGCAGCCTCGCATCGCGGTGCATCGCCGGGCCGGGCGGCGCCGCGCCGGCCGCGGCTCAAAGACGCTGCGCGGATCGCAGGTTGCGGCTTGCTGCTAGTGGCGCTAGCGTTCGCACACTCGCGGGCGCGCGCGCAAGAGTTCGAGTTTCACCCGCCGGTGTCCGCCGCGGACCCAGCGACGCCCGCCATCATGCGCGACCTCGCGGTGCGCATCCTCCCGGTGTATCAGGAGGACGATACCGAGCGCTATCTTGAGAACTTATCCGCGCTGCAGCTGACATCGGGTGACTACGCGGCGGCGTACGCCTCGCAGCAGTCGTTGCGGGAGCGGCGCCAAAATGCGTACCCCGATCGGCTCGGCGGCCAGGAAGTCGTGTCCGATATCTATGTGCGCGCCCGGGCCATCGAGGCGCAGGATAAAGTCTCATTCGCTCAGGCCTTTACGCAGTCATTCCAGGACGTTCTGCTGCTGCTCAACAATCCGGACGCATATGCCCTCTTCAAACGTCTGCGCACACCCTTGTCGGTGCTGCAGCTCGATCTGCAAAGGGCGTTTGACGAGCGACGCGCCAAAGGCACGATCACCCTGCCGGAGGCGGTCGAGCTCATCCGCACTTACCTCACCTTCGATGCCTATAGGAACTTTGGTCCGCTGATCAACGGCTTCGACGTCGAGGATGATCATCGGCGCTACATGACCGCGGAGGACGTGCCGATTGCGACCGCCGGCGGCAGCAGCATCTCTGCCGTGCTGGTGCGGCCGCGCAGCGCCGTCAAGCCCTTGCCCACACTCCTGCAGCTCACGCTCGACCCTGCCGAGCAGAACTACGCCAAGGAATGCGCCGCTCACGGCTACGTGGGCGTGGTCGCTTACATCCGCAGGACGGCCAACGGCTCCGGCGGGATCGTTCCCTATCAGGACGACGGCGATGCTGCGCGGGCGGTGATCGATTGGATTGCCAAGCAGCCCTGGAGCGACGGCCGAGTGGGCATGTATGGAAGCAGCTACAGTGCGTTCGTGCAGTGGGCTGCCGCCAAGCGCTTGCCGCCGGCGCTGCGGGCAATCGCCACATCGGCGGCCACCGCGCCAGGTATCACCGCGCCGCTGGCAGGCAACATTTTCCGCAACTCCGCGTATCGCTTCAGTTACTGCTCCACCCATACCGAAGCGGCGGATGAAAAAAGCTGCAGCGACGATGCGCAGTGGCGTGCGCTCGATGCAACCTGGTACGCAAGCGGCAAGTCGTACCGCGATTTTGGTCGCGTGCACGGCGGCCATAATCCGATCTTTCAGCGCTGGTTGAACCACCCAAGCTACGATCGGTTCTGGCAGAAACTGGTCCCGTTCCGGGAAGAATTCAGCCATATCGACATACCGGTGCTCAGCACCGCTGGCTACTACGCCGACGGGGAAATCGGCTCGCTCTATTACTTCAATCAGCATTATCAGTATGACGCCCGTGCGAACCAGACACTCTTGATTGGGCCTTATGATGACGGCGTCATGCAGCACGGCGCACTCGCCAATCTGCAGGGCTACCAGCTCGACCCTGCGGCGCTTATCGATCTTCGCGAGCTGCGCTTCCAGTGGTTTGACTCCGTCTTGAAGGGCGGCGCGAAACCAGACCTCTTGAAAAGCGCCGTCAACTACGAGGTGATGGGAGCCAACGAATGGCGCCATGCTGCCTCAATTGAGGGCATGGCCAACGGGTCGCTGCGATTCTACCTAGACGCCGCCAGCGAGGGCGAGAGCCACTTGTTGGCGCGGCATGAGGCCGCTGCCGCCACTTTCCTGAAGCAGACTGTCGACCTCAAAGACCGCAGTGACGCCAATTGGACGGCACCCGCTGCCCTGCTCAGCAGAGATCTGAAGACTCAAAACGCCGTGATATTCCTGAGCGAGCCGCTGTCGCACCCGATCGACGTCGCCGGACTATTCGCCGCGCGGCTGGATTTCACCACGAACAAAATGGACATGGACCTGAACATTGCGCTCTACGAGCTCTTGCCGAGCGGCGGATACCTCGCGCTGTTCGCACCCAACTACGAAATCCGTGCGAGCTACGCGCGTGACCGGGTTCATCGTCACCTCCTCAAAGCCGGCGAGCGCCAGCAGCTGACCGTCAGGAGTGAACGGCTGACTAGCCGCAGGCTGCAGGCCGGAAGCCGGCTCGTCATGGTGCTCGGGATCAATAAGCGGCCCGACCGCGAGATTAATTACGGCACCGGCGCCGACGTGAGCGAGGAGTCGATCGCCGACGGCAAGATCCCGGTGAAAATCCGCTGGTACGGCAGCAGCTACATCGATATCCCGATCCGCAAATAGCCACGGCGGACGCGCGACGCGACCCGCTTGCAGGAGCGCGGCGCAGGCTGCAGAGCTCCACTGAGATCCGGCCGCGCACTATTTGGCGGCGGCATTGTGCTAATCTTTCGCGCCATGCGCCAGCCCACCCCTTTTGTGCTCATCGCCGCATGTTCGGCTTTATTGGCGTGCGCGTCCGCCTCTGCCAAGCCCGCCCCCGTCGAGTCGCGCATTGCCGCGCAGAATGCTCTCTTTGACGAGGCATACGAGGCTTATCTGCAGACCCACCCGGAAAAGGCGACTTCCTTTGGCGACTACCGTTACAACGACCGCCTGAGCGATTACTCGCTCGCGGCGCTCAAGAGCCAGCAGGCGAGTGATGAGAGCTTTCTTGCGCGCCTGCGGGCCATCTCCACCGCGGGCTTCGCTGAACAGGACGTTCTGTCGCACGAGGTGCTGCGCAACACTCTCGAGCAGCGCCTCGCAAACTTCGGTTTCAAGGAATACGAGATGCCGGTGAATCACCTGGACGGCCCGCAGGTGACTCTGGCGGATCTGCCGCTCGCCGTACCGTTCGATACGGTGCGACACTACGAGGATTATATTGCGCGTTTGCATCAGATCCCGCGCGTGTTCACGCAGACCGAGGAGGTGCTGCGCGCCGGCATGGCGGATGGTCTCATGCCGGTGCGTTTTCTCCTTGAGAAGATCCCTGCGCAATGCCAGGGGCTTGTGGCGGCCGATCCGTTTCTGCTGCCGACACGGCATTTTCCCGCAGACATCGCCCCGGACGACCAGCGGCGCCTGACGAAAGCGATCTATGACGCTGTCGTCGACGACGTGCTGCCGGCCTACATGTCCTTCGCCAGCTTCATTGCCGAGGAGTACGCCCCGCACGGCCGCACCACACTCACCGTGACGTCGCTGTCCGGCGGCATGCGCCGCTATGTCAACGACATCAATAGCCGCACCACTGTCACCAAGCTCACTCCAAAGGAAATCCATCAGATTGGCCTGCGCGAGATCGAACGCATTGAAGAGGAAATGCGCGCCATCGCGCATCAGGAAGGCTTCGCCGATCTAGCATCCTTCCGCGAGTCGCTCAAGACCAATCCCAAATACATTCCCACCTCGGCCGAGCAGATCGTCGATGACTTCCGCAAGTACATCGGGGAGATGCAGCCTAAACTACCGGAGCTCTTTGGCTTCATTCCAGACTCGCCCATCACTGTCGAGGCCATACCAGCCTTCCAGGCCGCGTGGCCGACTCACTACCAGGTCGGCACGCCGGACGGCAAACGCCCCGGCAGGGTTGTCGTCGCAACTTCCAATTTCGCCACGCGCACGCTGGTCCTCGACGAAGCAGTTGCCTATCACGAAGGAGTCCCCGGACATCACATGCAGCAGTCGGTGGCGCAGCAGCTAACCAGCCTGCCCAACTTTCGCCGGCATACCGAAAATTCCGGATACATCGAGGGCTGGGGGCTTTATGCCGAGGAGCTCGGCAAGGAGGTCGGCCTCTATCGGGACCCGGTCAGCGATTACGGACGCCTCTCGAGTGAGCTTTTCCGCGCGGTGCGCCTCGTCGTCGACACCGGCATTCAGGCGCAAGGGTGGACCCGCGAGCAGGTGGTCGATTTCTTCCGCAAATCCGGAGCCATCGATGAACCCACCATTCAGACCGAAACGGATCGCTATATCGCCTGGCCCGCGCAGGCACTCGCGTACAAGCTCGGGCAACTGAAGTTCCGCGAGCTGCGCGAACGAGCGCAAAAAGAGCTCGGGCCGAAGTTCAATATCCGCGCCTTTCACGACGAGATGCTAAGCGGCGGTGTTCTGCCGCTCGACGTATTGGACTCCCGCACCAACGGCTGGATTCGCTCCCAGAAGCTCGCACCAGCGCACGGCGCGGCAAACTAGCCGCCGGCGATCAAAGTTTCCGAAGGTGCCTCGATGCGGTACAGCCATTGCCGCGCTTATGCTGTGCGTTCTCACGCCGCATCAACTACCATCTGCAAGGCTCTGAAGACGCTCAGAATATTCAGCAGTGAAATGAGGTGGTGCCTGGCGCCGTTCGTCACGGACGGCGCGCTTTGCGCAAGCGGCCCGGGTGCGCAGGTCAACGCCGCCGACTCGACTGCGTTATAGGCGATTGGTCTGTGCAGGAGGCAGGCGTGACCACGCGCCGATCGGGGCCATGGCTCACACGGTGGTCAAATGAATTGCGCCCGTCTTGGACTGTTGCCCGCCCGATACAACGAGGAGCGATGGACGGCATCCTGAGGAGGAACTTATGCATTACTCAACTCTTCCCCTAACAGTGTCATCCACACCAAAGCCATCGCGGCAACATCCTCGGCGGCGCCGCCCGAGTTCATGGCGCGGGCTTGTCGCGGTCGTACTGCCGGGCTTGCTCGCCAGCTGCGGGGGCGACGATCATGGCTACAACTGTTTCAACTGCGGTCCGCCGCAACAGCAGAGGGAGATTTCGCTCGGCGTTGTGAGCGCTGATTTCAACAACATTGGCCTCGCCGACGTCGTGGCGCTCAGCACGTACAGCCCCGCGCTGGCGCCGAATGCTTCCAACCTCAAGACCTACCTGTCGATCGCCGCCGGCGACTTTGCGGCTCCGACCCTGACGCCGGACGGTAACAATCCGTTGTATCTCGCCACCGCGGACCTGACGGGTGATGGCCTGAATGACGTAGTCTCCGCCAGCGCCGACGATGGTGCGTTGCGCGTATTCCTCAACGATAAGTTAAGCCCCGGTACATTCAATACGCCGCTCGTCCTCGCAAGCCCCGGGGCTTCGCAGGTTGCGATCGCCGATGTGAACGGCGATGGCCTGCCGGATCTCGTGTCTGCCGACTTTAATCTGTCCCTCTTTGTGCAGACTTCCCCCGGTACCTTTGCCGCGCCGATCAGCCTTTATTCGGGCGGCGCCAACTGGGTGGCGGTCGGGGATCTGAACGATGATGGCGCTCCGGATATCGCGCTCACCGACCTTGTGGGCGTCAAAGTGCTGATGCACACCGGCGCTGCGTCGGCCACAACCTACGCCGCACCCGTGAGCGTCTTCACACAGACCGCCAACCAGAATCTGCAAGGCGCAAACATCATCGCCATTGCGGATGTCAATGGTGACGGCCTCAATGATCTCATCATCACCGATCCGGGCCCGACTGGCGGCATGTCGCCGACGGTGAATGTACTTCTACAGGAAGCGGCGGCTCACGGAACCTTCGCCGCGCCCGTGAGCTACCCGATCGCCGCGCAGGATTTACCGCAATCCATCATCCTCGCCGACCTTGAGGGTGACGGACACCTCGACATCGTCATTGGCGGACAGCAGTCCGTCACCGTGCTGCTGCATGATCCGGCTACTGCGGGCGCATTCCTCGCGGCGACCGTATATCCGGCACCCGGCGCCAACGAGATCGCAATCGCCGATATCAATGGCGACGGCAAGCTCGACATTGTGGTGAGCAACGGGGTGACGCACCCACTGCAGGATGGCCTGGTGATGACGCATCCTGGCGTTCTGCTGCAAAGCGCGACGACACCTGGCACTTTCGGAGTCCTGCAGGATCTGCCCTGAGACGCGCGCAACGCATCCGGCGGTCGCACGCGGCGCCGGAGCGAAGCTCTCCTCGAAGCCATTGGCCATTCACGGTGCTGCGCCCCGCGCCGCCGCAGCCGTGAGGGTTTTCAGACTCGGATTCGTCATTTCCAGCGCCGGGCGGTAGCACACGAGCGCGACAATGTCGGGCGAAGTAGCCCCGTTGTGCTCGCGGTGGTGGCCGGACTCATGCCGCACCCCGCTCCGACGGAAAAGTTCTTGGACAGCGGACGCCCGGGCCGTACTGTGCACGGGAACAACTACCGAGCGCGATGCCGATGAGCACTCGAATTCTGATTAAGGCGCTGATCGTAACGGTGGCCATCGCCCTGCTGCCCGCGAGTCTTGCAGGCGCTACCGCAGTCGGGCCGGGCTACGACATTCAGATGAGCCGCATGATCGCGATGCGCGACGGCACGGAGCTCGAGGCTTGGATCACCAAGCCATCGAATCTTAAGGATAAGGCGCCGACGGTGCTGGCGCTGACGCAATACGACATCGACGGGGGACGGCATGCAGACTCGCCCGCCAACTTCACACGGCGCGGGTACGTTTTTGTGCGCGCATATGTACGTGGCCGCGGTCGCTCAGGGGGCTTCAAGAGCGACAATCTCGGCTTGCAGGTCGGACGCGACGGCTACGACCTCGTGGAATGGATTGCAGCGCAGCCGTGGAGTGATGGGCGCGTCGTCATGTATGGCGGCTCGTTCGTCGGAATGACCCAGTGGCACACCGCTGCGCAACATCCGCCACATCTGTCCGCGATCGCCCCGTACGTGGCGATCTACCCCGGATGGGACGTGCCGAACACAAACGGAATTCCGCAGGCGTGGTCGGCGGTCATGATGGGTTACGTGTCGGGACGCTCGCTCAACTCCGGCTTTATCGCCAATCACGACTATTGGGGAGGCAAGCTGCTCGAGGCGTACGCAGCTTACCGCCCATTCAAGGAGCTGGATGCAGCGCTCGGTGTCGCCGCGGATGATTGGTGGATGGTCGATGAACGGGGACAAAAGCTGTCCTTCCTCGACATGTGGCTCGATCACGTCGGCGATGAGAAGTTCAACCTCGAAGCAGAGCCGAAGGTGCAGGATTACGCGCGGATGAACATTGCAGTGCTTACGGCCACCGGGTACTACGATGACGATCAGCCCGGCGCACTGCACTACTACCGGCGCCATATTGCCAATGCGCCAGCCGCGGCCGTCGCCCAACACTACCTCATCATCGGACCCTGGGATCACTCTGGCACGCAAGGTCCGACCAAAGAGATCGAAGGTCTTGCGATTCCCGATGCCGCCGTTGTTGACATGGAGAAGCTGCACGCCGACTGGTACGACGCCGCGCTCGGCCGCGGGCCACCGCCGACGCTGCTGCGCGACAGAGTTGCATATTTCATGATGGGCGCAGACGAATGGCGCTATGCACCCACACTCGAGGCAGCCTCATCCGGCGGAAGTCTGAATCTGTATTTAGCTGATTCACAGGGGACGCCGCAGGATTTATTCCATTCCGGCCGGCTCGCCGCCAAGGCTCCCGGTTCCGAGCCGCCCGCCATCATCGTCAGCGACCCGCGTGAGCTTCCGGAGCTCGAGGTCGCGAAATACCTCGCGAGCGAGGATGCGAAGAGCCAGTTCCGCGCCCTTCAAAGGCGAGCCATCACGTTTCACTCTGATCCTTTCAGCCGCGCTACCGAAATTGCCGGACAAATGCATCTGACGCTGGTGTGCGCAGCCGATGCGCCGGATTTCGATCTCTGGGCTCAGGTACTGATGGTGCTCCCGGACGGCTCGGCGCTGCGATTAGGCGAAGACATTCGCCGCGCGCGGTTTCGCAACTCTCAGTTCAGGGAGGAGTTGCTCAAACCGGGGCAGATCGTTGAGATCCCATTCGAGTTCAACTGGACGGCGTGGCAGATCCCGCCCGGCGCCCGGCTGCGTGTGGTCATCGCTCCCCTCAACTCACCCAACTACCAGAAAAACTACAATACCGGAGGGCGCGTGGGGTACGAGAAACTGCAGGATGCGCGCATCGCGCACATCAGAATTTTCCACGACGACAAGCATGCGAGCCGCTTGAGCGTGCCACTCGCCGCAGCGCCCCAGGCGCCGCCGAGCCACTGAGCGCATGCACTTGGTCCGTGCCTGCTGGTGCGCCGCGTTCCCGCGGATGCACCAGGCGTACGGCAGCGGGGCTGCAGCCTCTTAGGGTGCGGTTTGCGTTGCGCTCTCTTCACTAGCGCCTCGCACGCCTGCTCCGCGGCGCGGCCCGGGAGGGCGTGTGCGCTTGACGCGAGCGCTTCTTAGGTTGCGCGCGACGCCCTGTTACCCGCGCCTGCTTCGGCCGTGCATGGCGCGGCTCGTACACGCCAAGCTTGCCGCCACCGGGTAGCGTCAGCTGCGTGAGCAATCCCCAGCGCTCCTCGCGCACGGGCGTGCATGCAATGCTGTGGCCGCGCATCGCTTCGACGAATGTGCCGACATCCTTGCACATGAGGTAAAGCTCATGACTCACCACGCCTTCGGTGGGATGAATAGCCACCTCCGATGGCGGTAGTCCAAAGATCAACCACCCCCCGCCCACGTCAACATGGGGTAACTTCAGAACGTCGCGGAGAAAGGCGCGGTCGGCCGCCTGATCCTTGCTGTTGATGATTACATGCGCACCCACGATCATGGATGTTTCTCTCCATTGTTCGTACCCGATACGCCATTCTACTCGCCATCAAAGGGTCAAAAAACCAGAAACCCTGCCGGGTGGCGAATTCAAATGGCGCCGCACGGTTCCTGATGGGGCGCAGTAGGTTATGGGGCAGACCCTTATCACCTGAGGGCGATTCTTCGAGTCTCGCGCGCACCTACTCAAGCGATGCGGCCGTCGCGCCTGCTGTGACGAACCGCTGAGCAGTCATGCCGCTGCGACCGTGACTACGGTCGACGCAGAAAGTCCATTGAAAAACACCGTATGCCCGACATACCATCCAGTACCGTGAGGTAAATCCATGAAGCCACTCCTTTTATCGTGCTTTGCGACTTCGCTGCTCATCGCAAGTTCCGCGTATTCGATGCCTTTGAAGGCCTACAAGGTGGCTCGGAAAGCAGACAGTATCGAAAGCATCGAAACTTACATTGATGGCGTCGGCAATGGCTTCCTCTGGGCCAATACTGCGCTGCAGGCCGACAACAAAGAACCGCTGTTTTGCAATCCGGATCTGACGCTAAACGAAGAAAACTATCTCGCCTTGCTGGATCGTCAAATTAAGGATGGATCGCCGACCAAGGCGGCGTGGAAAGACGAAGATCCGATTGAGATAATCCTTTTGCGCGCGTTGCAGCGTACTTTCCCGTGTAAGAAGTGACGTTTTGCCGGCGCTGCGATCTGTCGCGCGCATAGGCGCACACGCTGCTGTGCAGCCACTATCCCCGCGCCGCGACGGTTTAGGAGTTTGATGTGCTGCCTCGGGGCGCGACATGCCAGTAAAGCGCAAACGGCGCAGAGCGAAACCCGACCTGCAACGCGACCTCGCCGCACATGTCGGAGCCAGCCGCGAAGCACGCGAATGGGCCGCGAAATGCCTCGCCTACCGCGCCGCCGCCAAGACCGGGCTGGCGAAGAACGCCGAGCAGCAGGCGCGGCGCTGGCTGAAGATAGCCATGGCGCTTGAGACGCAGGCGAGCGTTCGAGCGCGCGTGGCGAATCGAATCTAAATCCCGCGGCCGGCACCTCGCGCGTGACGAGGCACGCGACGGGCCCGATCACGTTCCATGAGGCGCGCGCCGTCGTTGAGCTGGTTCGACTTGCTCAACAGCATCTCCATGCGCCGTGGATACCTGGTGTCTCCCGTTGGCGACTCAAGTGCCCCTTAGGTTGACGCCCACGACGTTAAGTGACTGTAACTCGACTATCAGCCAAGGTTGCGCGAAAATCCCAAAATGCGTATTTGCGAGTTTTCAGAGTTCGCTTGTCGGCATTTGGCGCCAATTCAAGCGGTGATTAAAGGATTTTCGCGTCACGGTCGTAAGCCGTAAGTAAACTGTGACGTTATACGTGTCATGGGAGCAGACAGCTGCGTACTCTGCGTTACAAACATCAGCATGGCGGGCAACATGTCGAAATCATTGAGAAAATTGCAGTTCTTTGGCGTACCCCTGCGCGGGGTGGCATCGATGTTGGCGGCGGCAATTCTGCTCGCCGCCTGCGTCGCCGAGGTGCGCGCACCGCCGCCTCCGCCACCGCCGCCGCCTCCCCCGCCACCGAGAGTTTACGTACCGCCTCCACCACCGCCGCCTGCCGCACCGGCCGTCGACGTCGAGGTGCAGGCGACCGAGGCGCCCCCGCCGCTACCGGTTTATGAACAACCGCCGGTTCCGGCTCCGGGCTATATCTGGACTCCGGGGTATTGGGCTTACTCGCCCGCCGGCTATTTCTGGGTGCCCGGCACCTGGGCGGAGCCGCCGACCGTCGGTCTGCTCTGGACACCAGGATATTGGGGTTTTGTCGGTGGCGTATACGCCTTCAACGTCGGCTATTGGGGCCCGCACGTCGGCTTCTATGGTGGCGTCAATTACGGCTTTGGCTACGTCGGCGTGGGATTCGCCGGCGGGCGCTGGGTGGGCAATTCCTTTGCCTACAATCAGTCCGTTACGAATGTCAACGTGTCGATCGTACACAATACCTACAACGAGACCGTGGTCAATAACACTACCGTCAACAGAACGAGCTTCAATGGCCCCGGCGGCGTGAGAGCCACGCCGACTCCGGCCGAGCGCCAAGCGGCGCAGGAGCGGCACGTCCCTCCGACGCCGTTGCAGAAGCAGCATGTCCAGGAAGCGGCCAAGACCCCCTCGGCCTTCGCGAAGGCGAATGGCGGCCATCCTCCCATTGCAGCCACGCCGAAACCGGCGGCGTTCCACGCGGCAGGCGTCGTCGGAGCACACGGTGCACCTGCGGAGCCGTCGCATCCTGTTTCGGCGGAACAGACGCGCGCGACACATCCGCCTGCGAGCGCGCCCAAGGCGCCGCCGAGCACTGCCAAGCCGAACGCGCCGAAACCGAACGTGAACGCGCCGAAGGCAACTCAGAACGCACAGAAGACGAACCCGAACGCGCCAAAGCCCCCCGCGGCGAAACCGCCAGCACCGCCAAAGCCGGCTGCAAAGGCGCCGCCTCCGAAGCCCAAGCACGAACCGGAGGGTGAGAACAAGTAAGCGCGCGGAAAGTCGCGCCCTAGCCGGCAACCAAGCCGACAGGGCGCGACTGCTTGCTCCCGCGAGCTGCTGCCGAATGTTGCTGCGGCGATGATCCGCGTCAGCCGGACTCGTTGCGGGCCCCGCCCTGCTATTTCCTAGAATCCCCCGCGCGAAACCGCGCGTCTCGCGGATTCAATCGGCCTTCAGCGGCCCCGCTCCTAGGCCATGCATCGGGTTGAATTCACCGGCAGCTGTTACTTCACAAGTGCCGCAGCAACCGTGCACACCGCTTCATCCTGCGAGCCCGTGCCACCGGAGCAGCCGATCGCCCCGATGATCTTGCCGTCCTCGATCAGCGGGATTCCGCCGCGCGATGTAACGACATCATCAAGGCTCAATATGTACTTGTAATCGGATTTTTGTACGGCATCTTCAAAGGCCTTTGTCGGGCGGCGAAACTTCGCAGCCGTGCGCGCTTTGTGCTCGGCGATCGAGATTGAGGCGAGCTGGGCGCCGTCCATGCGTAGGAAAGCGACAAGATTGGCGCCGGAATCGACGACGGCGATGTTCATTGACCAGCCCTTCTTCACGGCCTCGGCAGCTGCGGCCTGGATCAGCTGCTGCGCGCGTTGCGCGCTGATTGGCGCGCCATAGGGGCTGCTGAACGGCATCTTCTCCGGGATGGTGTCGAGATTGGTGGATGGTTGTTGAGCCTCGACATGAATGCCGGCCAACAACGCTGCCCCGGCGAGAATTGAGGTCAGAATCTTGTATCGCATTGTGGGCTCCCAAGCGCACCAGCTGCCACTCTACAACGCAATTCGTCCAGGGTGAAATCCGCCCATCCATGAGCGGCCGTCACCGGGAGCGGATACGCGTTTGAAGCCCTCGCCACCGCGTCCAGTTGCAACGGTTCTGCGCTCCCGGATCGCGTCGACGCGGAGTTCGTAAGTCGAACCTCAACGCGGCCGGCTGCATTGGAGTTCTGCATCACGTTCCAACTCAGCACCGCCGCTGACGCCACCGCCCTGCGTGGCGACCCCGCGACCCGAGAGCGGGAATAAATCCGGCCTGGCGGCAGTCTAGCTAACGGATGCGGCGCGCCCCCATCGCAGAACTTGCGCGAGGTGGCGGCGCTCCCCATCCCTAAAACCAGCGTGGGAGCGTTTTGATGAAACGAGACAAATCCGGGAATGGCATCGTGGCATGCGCGATGGTTGCGGGCATGCTCATCACGGCGGCATCGCTCGCAGCGGCGAATGCCGCACTGCAGGGTGACCCGCAGCGCGGCAAAGGCATGTATCAGGCATGCGCGGGTTGTCACTCCCTCGATGAAAACGATTTAGGCCCCCGACATCGCGGCGTCGTCGGTCGCCGCGCGGGCAGTGTCGGGGATTACTCTTATTCCGCGGCGCTCAAGGCGTCCGGGCTGACCTGGGATGAAGCGACACTGGACCGCTGGCTGACCAATCCCAGCGCGCTGGTGCCAGGCACAAAGATGTTCTTCAAAATCGACGATGCGCAATCGCGCGCCGATATCATCGCATTTTTGAAAGAACAAAACTAACGGCGATGCCAGCTGCGAACGTCGCTTGCGCCAGTGCAGACGCACGGCGGCGCCGGAAGCTCGAGCAGCGCGCCCTCAGCGTGCGCGATACAGGGACGCATACGTTGCGCGCAATGTGTTTTTCTGGACCTTGCCCATGGCGTTGCGCGGCAATTCATCGACGATGAGGATGCGCTTTGGGACCTTATAGCGGGCGAGCCGCCTCTGGATGGCGGCGATGATTTGAGTCTCCGACAACACGGCACCTTCCTTGCTTACGACCGCTGCCGTAACACCCTCACCGAAATCCGGGTGCGGAACACCGAATACGGCACTTTCCGAAACCCCCGGCAGTGCATCCAATTCCGACTCGACCTCTTTTGGATAAACATTGAAGCCGCCGCTGATCACGATGTCCTTGGCGCGGCCAACGATGTGCACATAGCCGTCGCGATCGATGCGACCCAGATCGCCGGTTTTGAACCAGCCATCTGCCGTGAATTCGGCGCGCGTCTTACCCGCATCTCCCCAATAACCGGCGAACACGTTCGGCCCGGCAACTTCGAGTGGGCCCACACCATCCGCTGCGGGTTCGACGGGCCCGCCCGCGGAGCCGGCTACCCGAATCCCAATTCCTCGCAGCGCCTTGCCCACCGAGCCCGGCACACGCGCTCCGTCGTAGGGATTCGAAGTATTGATCAAGGTTTCGGTCATGCCATAACGTTCGAGAATCACATGGCCGGTGCGCTGCAGAAATTCACTGTGCGTCTCGACGAGCAGGGGTGCCGATCCTGAGACGAACAAGCGCATGTGCGCGCTCGCCTCGCGATTCAGGCCCGCCTGCTGCAGCAGGCGGGTGTAATGGGTTGGCACGCCCATGAAGACCGTCACCTGCGGCAGATGTCTCAATGCAAGCGCGGCATCAAATTTCGGCAGCAGCAACAGCGCCGACGCCGAAGCGAGCACCGTGTTGATGGCCGCAAAAAGACCATGTATGTGAAACAGTGGCAGCGCGTGCAACAGCACGTCGCGGCTCGTAAAGCGCCAGGCTTCGACAAGCGCTGCGGCGTTGGACGCGAGATTGGCACGCGTCAGCATCGCCCCTTTGGACCGACCGGTGGTGCCAGACGTATAAACGATCGCCGCCAGAGAATTCAGACTGCTCTGCAACGGGTCGAGATTCACGGCGGACTTCGGTGCGAGTTCGGGAAACGAACCCTCGCCGTCCGCCCCGAGCGTCTCGACATGGCCGATTCCGGCGCGCGCCGCCAGCGGCTCGAGAACCGTAAGATCGGCGGGACGGATGACGGCCACCCGTGGTTGCGAATCGCGCAGAAAATAATCAACTTCGTTGGGCGTATTCGCGACGTTTATCGGCACGAACACCGCGCCTAAACGCAGGCATGCGATGTAGAGCAGTACGGCCTCAGTGGACTTATCCACTTGAACCGCGACCCGGTCGCCGGGCACGACTCCGCGCTGCATCAAAACGGCGGCAAAGCGACTGGAGTCGTCACGCAGCGCTGTGTAGCTGTACTGACGGCCTTCCGGGGTCTTGAGAAATGCCTGCTGCGGGTAATCGCGTGCGGCGTCATCCACCCAGTCGGCGGGATCTTTTACCACGGTACTCACGCCACCGTCCTTAGGGTTCTATCCCTGCCTTGCGCGAGCGGCGTGCGCGGCTCGGTGGAACCCGCAAGGACGGAAGCTCATTCCCGCACGGACGCCGGTAACTCGGCGCGACGAAGGATGTTTCGGGCCGCATTCACGTCCCTATCATGCCACTCACCACAGTGGCAGCACATCCAATCAATTCGCTGGCGGGTCGCAACATCCTGTTGCTTCATGGCTTCTGATGCTGCATCCGCCGGTTACATGGATACGGGCGGCCTTTCCATTCCCGCAAACAATCTTTAGGCCGGCCGCAGATCGCACCCGTCGACCCATTGTGGCGCCTGCGGCCCCGCGAGACTCAATCCGGTCAAGAATGCTTACCCTGCGGCGCTTTATTGATGGCGGTGACGGCTGAATCCGGGCTTTACCTTAAGGCACCAGTTCCTTCGCCAACCGATCAGCGTGGTAGATGTTCTTTAGAGCCTCCGTAATGCCTGTCACATCCACCGACACGGCCCGGTTCACACTAGCGTCATAGCCAAAATCCCCGCCCAATGACTGGATATTCCCATCGAAGATCAGCCCGATCACCTCGCCATTGCGCCCGATCACGGGCGAGCCCGAATTGCCGCCGATAATGTCGAGGGTTGATACAAAATTCAGCTCGGCATCGAGATTGACGGCTTTTTCCGCCTTGATCCAGCTGTCTGGCAGCTTGAATGGATCCTGCCCCGTCGCATGGGCATAAGCGCCGGCAAAATTCGTCACTGGCGCCACGGTGTGTCCGTTTTCCGGGTAACCGGCCACCGCTCCATACGTGAGTCGCAGTGTGAACGTCGCGTCCGGATAGGTGCTTCTGCCTTCCAGCGCGAATCGTGCCTTGGCGATCAGAGCAGCGTTCTTGGTAATCACCGCCTTCACGTTGTCCTCGTAGTCGGCGCGAACTGCGCGTGCCAGCGGATCCAGAACGCGGGCGAAATCAATCAGCGGATCGTGATAAGCATTGATCGCCTTTGCGCCGCCCGCCAGCAAGCGCGTGCGCAGCTTCACATCTGTCAGTTTGGTGCCGTCGACCAGCGCTGCGGCGATCTCCTCCGGGCTGCGCTTGCCCATGAGCGTGCGCACGTCGGCGTCGCTTGTGCCCAAATCCTCGCGCACCTTGGTCAGCCAAAAGGCAAGCACGGTCTTCTCGAGCTTGGTATGGATTGGCGCGGGCGAGATGATCTGCTGTTTGAGCGCCGGGAAGTTGGCATCCGAGTATTCCTCCAGCCGCTGTCCGTCCGGTTTGCCAATTTCGGTCGCGTACCGGTTCAGCGCCACTGCATGGGCCAATAGCGGGGAAAGCCGCTGCGAGGAGCGCTCCAGCATCATATTGCGCACGAATATTTCCCGGTTATGCGCCAACGCCGTCGCGACGGCGGTCCAGGCTCCGCCGTCTGCGGTCGCCAATTTCGGATCGGCCGCTACCTGCTTGCGAAAGGCGGTCTCGGCGCGCGCCTTGTCGGCCATCAGTGACCCCTCCACCAGCGCAAGCTGCCTGCCCTTGAAGGCTTTCAGCGTGTTTTCGACACTGAAGCGCAGCGTGTTCGACGTGCGCATCTCCTCCGGTCCTTTCGTGCCGAACTCGTTCAGGACGCCGCGCAGTTCGGAATAGAGATTCAAAATGAATGGCTGCGCGACATCGCGCGTGTACTGCAGTTGCGCCAACGTATCCTCACGCTCGGTACCGCCCGGGTTTCCGCTGCCCAAAGCGATATCGCCCGCGCGCACACCCCTGGTGGCGAACTTCAGGTAGTTGTCGGTATGCAGTGGTTTGCCGTGATCATAGATACGCACGAAGGCGGTATCCAAATCGAAACGCGGGAACGTGAAATTGTCCGGGTCACCACCGAAGAACGCGACGCTCTCCTCGGGTGCAAATACCACCCGGATGTCCTGATAGCGCTTGTACTTGTACAGATCGTAGACACCACCTTGATACAGCGTGACGACTTGGCAGCGCACATCCTCCGCCGTCCCGCACGCGCTTTCTATTTTTGCCTTCGCCGTGCGCTCCGCCTCATGAAACGCGCGCTCGGACTTCCCTGCGGTCGCGGTCTCCATTTGTGCCGTCACGTCGGTGATTTCCACGAGCTGGTTGGCCTCCAGCGCGGGGCACCGCTTCTCATCCGCCGGCGTCGCGGCATAGAAGCCCTTGGCAATGAAATCATGCTTGGCATCCGCAAGCTCGCTCAGGCATCCACGCGCACAATGATGATTGGTCATCACCAGTCCGTCGGGCGATACCAAGCTTGCCGAGCAGCCCTGCGCCAGGCGGATGCTTGCCAGACGCGCGTGGGTGAGCCACGCAGCGTCAGGTGCCCAGCCGTATTTGGCCCGCATCTTCGCGACCGGGAAATTATCGAAGGTCCACATCCCTTCATCGGCCATGGCGGACAGGCCAAAGCTCATGCCCACTAGCAGCAGCGTCGCGCGCAATGCAATACGCATGGAATTTCTCGTTATAGTTAAAGATAGTCGACCGGATTACCGGTTGGATTATAGCTTCAGGATCTCGCTGGGTGCGATCTCGACACCGCGCCGCAGGGTATCCGTTCGCGAAAGACACTGGGCGGAACGCCCGCGATGCGCATACGGCGCAAGGCGCTCATCCGGGACTCGCGCCGCCGTCCGCGTACGGGTTCTTCCGGCCTTGAACGAACGGTATGCTCGGCCCGGCGGAGGCCGCAGGAAAGGTTCACTCCCAAGGAGGTAGCGCACGGGCGGATGGGCACAGGCGTCCGCGGCATTCATAGAGCCTACATCCTGAGCGACAGGGGGCCGCACAAGGCGGCGGCGCTCACCGCGATGGCTTGTATTTTGGTGGCCTGCTCCCATGTTCTAGGGTCTATTGTCAGGGCACGCAGATGTATAGCGAATGCGCCGCGACGTGGGATGTCGCTCCGGTTTCCGCCTCGGCCGAAGAGCTGCCGCCAGGCGAAAGTACGCCTGCGCTCGCTCCAGACACGAGCTACGATGACGCAGCCTTCGATGCCTACTCGCGCACGGTCATCGGCGCCGTCGACCTCGTAGGTCCTGCGGTCGTCAGCGTCCACGTCGGTCAGCACCGTGAGGACAGCGTCGTAGCCGCCGGTAGCGGCTCGGGCGTCATTGTCACGCCCGACGGATATCTGCTGACCAATCAGCACGTCGTGCATCGCGCCGCAAGAGTGAGCATCACGTTGACGACCGGCGATAAGGTCGAGGCGCGCGTCATCGCCGAAGACGCCTCCACGGACCTGGCGGTGCTGCGCGCCCGTACATCGGGCCTGCCGGCCGTGAGCCTCCTGACGAAGGGGGTACCGCGCGTCGGCCAGCTTGTGGTGGCCATCGGCAATCCCTTCGGGTTCGAGGCGACTGTGTCGGCGGGCGTCATCAGCGCGCACGGACGCACCCTGCGCGGCGCCGATGGACGGCTGATCGAAGGTGTCGTCCAGCACACAGCGCCGCTGAATCCCGGTAATTCCGGAGGGCCGCTCGTCGATGCACGCGGTCGCGTAGTGGGTATCAACACCGCGATCATCGCTGCCGCGCAAGGCATCGGATTTGCAGTGCCCGCAGCCACCGCGGAATGGGTCATCTCCGAAGTGCTGACAAACGGCCGTGTGCGCCGCGCGTATCTCGGTATCGCCGGCCGTACGCGCCGTCTCGACCGGCGGCTGGTCCGAGCTCTGGCGCTGCCGTCTGACTCGGCGCTGGAAATTGTGGCGCGCGAGCCTGATACGCCTGCGGCCAACTCCGATCTGCGCATCGGCGATATAATTCTTGCGGCACAGTCTGAAGACATTGGTAGCGTCGACGCATTGCATCGATTCTTGAGCCGCTGGCCGATCGGCGAGTCGCTGCAGCTGTCGGTACTAAGGCGCACGCAATTGCTGCGGATGGATATTGTGCCAGTGGAGATGCCGAGCAAGTAAGCGCGTTCCGAGGTATGGAAGGCTCTGGCAGCCTTAGCATCTCGCCGCGAGATTGATAGACGGCATGTGCGTATGCCGCGCCAGTGGCAGTCACTCGAAGGAGCGTCGCGATGACGGCAGAGGGCAGTTTTTATCCACTCGATGGAGGGTGCGACTGCGGTGTAGTCCGCTATCGCATGGAAACCCAGCCGCTGGTCGTACATTGTTGCCATTGTCGCTGGTGCCAGCGGGAAAGCGGCGCGTCATTCGCTTTGAATGCGATGATCGAGGCGGATCGCGTCGTGCATCTGGGCTCGGAGCCCGAGATTATCGACACGCCCTCGAACAGCGGCAAAGGCCAAAAGATCGCGCGCTGCCCGACGTGCCGAATTGCGGTATGGAGTACCTACGCGGGTGCCGGTCCCGTCCTTCGCTTTGTCCGCGTTGGCACGCTTGACTCGCCGGATTTCCTGCGACCGGACATACACATCTTTACTGCTACCAAACAGCCGTGGATCGAGCTTCCTTCGGACGTTCCTGCAGTTCCGGAATACTACGATCGTGAAATCTACTGGCCGGCTGAGAGTCTTGCCCGCCGTATGGCAATCTTGCCTCGGATCGAGGCCTATAAGGCGTCGCTGCGCCGCGCTCATGCCTGAGAAACGGCAATCACTCGGGTGTGCACGGCCGCCGTGAGTCGTCGCAGCTGCGTGCGAACCGCGGAGTGCCCACACTCAATTCGTCGACTGCACGCCTTCGTTCTTCAGTGCCGCGAGGCCTGATAGATTGATGCTCGCGACGGCTGCTTTCAATTCATCGATGTTCGCGGCATTTCCCGACGCCGTAACGGAGAAACGCTCGCCGACTATGATGCCATACTCACCGCTATGGCTCTGATTGTCCCATTTCTCATGCACGAGCTGTCCATTGGACTTGTAGGTCTTATCGTAACCCGTATCCGTTTCATGATCCTGTTCCACGCCTGCCCAGCCGCCGGCAAATCCGACCAGACCCTTGAGTGATCCCGTATCTGTAATTTCCAGCTTCAGGCTGTGAGCTGCGCCGTCGGAATACGTTGCCTCGGCTTTGGAGATCTGCATTCCCAGGGCAGCCGAGCGATCCGCTGACATTTCGGTGCGCTTCAAGCCGTCCAATGTGTCAGGCACGAAGGGTTTGAGGCGATCGGGAGTCAGCGACTCAACTTTTCCGCCACTGCCCAGTGCGGCACCGAGCATCGCCCCCACTGCGTTTGCCTTCGCATTGGGATCATTGGAGTTCTGTGCTGCGTCGACTTGCTTGGATGCGGCTGCCACTTTATTTGACCACGCCTGCAAGCCGGCGCCGGCGCTGCCAGGGGCGAAACCGCCGCTATCACGGCTGACCGGTGCGGAGAAAGCCGTCGGAATGTGAGTGCCGCCCATGCCGCCAAAACCCCAGCCGCCGGCCGAATCGACGATCAAATGCAGAACGAAGCCGACGACAATGGCCACGATGATGGTGACAGCCGTGTAGCCGACCGCCTTTTCCGGCGGACACTTCATCGTGAAAGGCAGTCCCATGTTCAACAGATAGATGCCATAGATGGCCCCGGCCAGTGCGGCGATCAGAGTGAGACCCGGAATAAGGCCGATGATCGATGCAACCCAGCTTGCGGTGTACGCGTAAGCGACGGTCTTCAGGGCCTGCACCTGGCTCTTCTGGCCACCAAATGTCGGCGCGAGCGCATCAACGATCAACGTGAGAACGAAGATTCCGACCAGCGCCAGAACGTAGCTGAGAATTGCGCCGCTCAGTGCGGCTCCGACACCGATGCGGTAATAGCCAAGGATAGGAACGGATACGCCGATCAGTGCGGCGGACACGAAGTGCACGACGGCCGGAATCGCCGCCATGATGATGATGTATCTCGTGTAGAGCCCGCCCACGGTGTCAGGCTCCGCGGCAATGACTGGCCATTCGGAGCGCGGCGTGAGAAGAATGGATTTGGCGCGATCGATGATGTTGTTTGCGGCCATTGTCGTTCTCGTTATTCTGGTGAAGGACTGTTTATTAGTGTAATTCGCGGCTCTTGCCGGGAGTGGTGGGCCGGAACGCCAATCCACCTGCCGAATCCTAGTGTGCGCCCCTGCCCGTCGGCAAATGCAGGCGGGCGCCGATAGAGCTCGTCGCCACAGGACCGCCGCGCCGTCAGCATTTAAGATCTTACAAATCAATAGCTTGTAAGATTTATGGGTTCTTTGCCGGATTATGTCGTCTTAGTCGCCAGAGGGAGCGGCGGGCTCAGCCTGTGGCCTGGGCGTACCCGATGTCCGGACGGAAAGCGCGACCCTCGCGAGCAGTCTTTTCAGACTCGCCAACCCGGTGGTTTGCTCACGCGCGAAGAGGATGGTGCACTGCGGCTTTGGTCGACCTTAAGGACCGCGGTAAAAGCCGTTCAGATCACGCCCGGCAGCGGCTTCGGCAAACGCATCGAATCTTCCCTCTTGTGCGATGAGCGTCGCCGCACGCATGAATGCGCCCCACGCCGAGCGCGCCAGGGCTCCGCCAACGCTCACTCTCCGCACGCCGAGCGCTGCGATATCCCGCAGCGTCAACTCGCTTGCCGTCCCGATCAGCAGGTTAACTGGCTTCGGGGCAACTGCAGCGACAACGGCTGCAATGTGCTCTGTTCGCTGCAGCCCGGGAGCGTAGAGGCAATCGGCTCCGGCCTTCGCGTAAGCTCGCAGCCTGTCAATGGTCTCCTCGAGATCGGGGCGACCGACCAGGAAGCACTCGGCGCGTCCGACCAAAATAACTTCCGCACCGGCCGTATCGATTGCCGTGCGCGCCGCACGGATCCTGTCAATCGCCGAGCTAAGATCGTAGAGCGGGTTTGCGACATCGCCGGTGGCGTCTTCGATCGACAGTCCCGCAACCCCGGTCGCCACGGCGAGCGTGACGCTCGCGGCGACCCCGGCGGCGTCGGATGCGAACCCGGCTTCGAAATCGGCATTGACCGGTACATCGGTTGCCGCGACTAAAGACGCCATGTGGGCGAGCACGGTGTCGCGTCCAACACCTCCGTCAGGACGGCCCTGCGACCAGGCGAATCCCGAACTCGTCGTGGCCAGCGCCTTGAATCCCAAACTTTGCAGATACAGGGCGCTTCCTGCATCCCAGGGGTTCGGAATGACGAAGCACCCGGCCTCGTGCAGCCGCCGAAACGTGCGTCGCTTGTCGGCAACGGTGGGGCGAATTTTAGTCACGCGCAACGCTCGAGGGTTGGAATATACCTGCCATTGTGCCCCAGCTGCCGATCGGCATGAGCGCTGTGAATGCGCGCATGCGCCTTGCAATTCGCGTGATCGGCAAACTCGGAACCGGCTGAAGTCCTGACTCAGACACGATGGCCATGAAGACCTCCGGTACGATTAGACTCGAACCTTTCAGCGACGGTGTCTTTGCGATTGCTATCACATTGCTGATCCTTGAGATCAAGGTGCCCGCGCAGGCTGAGCTTCGCGCAGCGGACGGACTATGGCGTGCCCTCGCCGAAAGGTGGCCCAATTATGTGGGCTACGTACTCAGCTTTCTAGTAATCGGCGTCATGTGGGCGAACCATCACACCTTGTTTGAATACATTAGAAGCACCAACCGAACCCTCATCGTGATTAATCTTGTACTCCTCGTGGGTGTCGGCTTTGTGCCGTTCCCAACGGCGGTCTTGGCGGATCACCTTACAGAGCCTGCAACTCGGTCGACGGCCACGGCGTTTTACGGTGCAACCCTCATCTTCACGTCACTGGCTTTCAATGCCTTGTGGTGGATCGGGCGCAAGCAGGGACTGCTCGGCGAAACGGGTGCGCTGAACGCGGGCATTCGTACGATTGCCAGCCGCTACGCCGTGGCCCTCGCCTGTTATGCTGCTGCCACGGCGCTGGCCTTAGTGAACATATGGCTCAGTCTTTCGATACATCTTGTGCTGGCGCTGTGGAACGGATTCTCGGACATGAACGCAAGCTCCCCTTTGTCCGGCGGCGATCTCGCAGTGCTCGACGTGGCCACTCTAAAGAGGTGAAATTGCTCAGGCTCGGAGGTCGCTCAGCCGGCATTCTGGTCGCACCCGACGGGGGGCCTGCCTATGTTGCCGTAAGTGCAACTGGCAAATTCGCGGCGGTGGATTTGAAAACCTTGGAAGTCATACATGAAATCTCTGCCGGGAACCGGCCCGATGGCTGGCCTGGGCTGTGAGGATCTAGCCCGATGGGACACGCGCCATCCACGGCGGCAATTCGATGCCCTTGCCAAAGCCGTTCTCGGCGAGAGGCATCATGACCATTCCCGCGTAGCTGCCGGCACGCGAGAGAGTTGTTACTGAGGAGCACAAAATGCAACAGGCTGTGCGCAAGTACCTATTGGCCCTTGAGGCGGGCGATGCAGATAAAGCGTCCGCTCTGTTTACGCCCGAGGGCTGGGTCGAGTCACCGTTTTTGGGCCGCGTGCCGGTGCGGGACTACGTCGCGAAGGTCGCCGGCGCATCGAGCCGCGCCAAGCTTACCGTGCATGATGTCCTGGTCAGCGCAGAGGGACATCTGCGAGCAGTTGGCTACTATCTCTATGACTGGTGGCTGAAGGATGGTTCGAACGTATCGTTCGAATGCGCCGATGTGTTCAATTTCGATCCCAATAGCGGGCGGATCGCCTCCGTCGTGCTGGTTTACGACACGCATCTCGTGCGCGGCGTCGTAGCCAAGAAGTACCCGTAAGGGCTATCCCGCAGCATGAGCGCTCACTTTCATGCAGCACCGCTTCATCGCCGATCTGAATCTGACGGTTGTATCAACTCGCTGCGAGCGGGCCCGAAGTCGTCCAAGCTGACCTGTGGAAAGTACAATCCTTCCAGTCGACGTACCCACCACTGGCCTGTGGCGCCGTGCGTGCGGCGGTCTGCGAAGCGATAGTCGTAGAGCTGCGCTCGAACATATTTGGGCGGCCCATCGGCAAACGGGTTGAGGTCAAACAATCCCAGCACCGCGGGACTGCCTTCGAGCAGGCGCAGCATCAGACTCTCAATCCAGGGATTATCGCGCAGGCTGCCCAGAGCGGCGAACCACATTTGCCAGTCGAGGCGTGGCTGGTGCGGGATATTCCACAGGGCAGGCCTGGACAGCGGTCCCGGTTTGTACCGGAACACGTATTCGCGCCAGTGATCCCCATCGGCCGACCCCTCAATCACGATTTCAGGTCGTGCGATCGTCATGACGGCGAAGAGCCCATAGGAATTGACGATGAAGAATGGTGCGGCGGCCTCCGTGACGGCTCCGAGAACAGGAAGGTCCGAGCGAGTCAACGTCTGCCAGATCCGGTTCAGTCCGATCGGCAGCACAATGATTGCAAGCACCGCGGCGATCACAGTCGCAGTGCGTCCCGGGAGCGGCGCACGAGCGTGCGCGCGCGATTCGAGCCAGCCTGGGACTAGGCGGCGCAGCGCCGCGTCATCAAACAGAAAGACGCACAACAGCATCGTGAGCAGATTGAAGAAGTTGTAGTTGCCGGTCAGGATGATCAGTGATTGAAGTAGCAGCACGCACCAGGCGGCAATGGTCCTTACACGTCGGGGCAGGAAAATTAGAAACACGCTGCCGAGTTCAATGACCAGGGTGGCCGCTGTTCCTACTCTAAGGAGCCACGTCGGCAGTTGTGCGGCATACCACGCGAGCGGTGTCGGCAGCGGTTGGGTCCAGAAGTGGAATTCCAGAGCCGTCAGGTTGTGCCACGTGGGGTCGCCGGAAAGCAGCTTCACGACTCCCGCCAGAAACACGTAACGGAAGATGAGCCAGCGGAAGAGCCACACGATGACCCGCGATCCGCCCGTGAGGAATATGGCCAAAAATCCCGCCTCGAGCAGGAGCGTGTCCCACTGGAAACTCATGAACCCCTGTCCGGCATAGACATAGGACAGGTAGAGCGCGAATGATCCGATGAGAGCAGGCCGTGTCCACCTGTCCACCACGACGAGCAACCCCAGAACTGCGCCGACGACCGTGCCATCGACCAGCGCCGCATCGCTTGAGTTCAACCAGAAGAGCGTGGGCAGATACCGATACGCCGAGTTACCGAGGGCCTGGCGTGCGATCTCGAGGTAGTCATGCAGCGGAGCGATCCCGGCACGGCCACTCAATCCTAGGATCTGCACGCCGAGGGATGCGAACGCTGCGACATAGATGGCGCCAAATAGCCGTAAGAAAACCCAGCTCACGAGCGTATAGCGCTCCGCCTGAAGAGCAGGGCCCCACAGAAGTCTCGTGAGCCGGTTCAGCAAGCCCCGGCGTCGCGACAGGTACGCGTACGCGCATTCAGTCAGGGCTGCAAAGCCCGGCAGGTGCGCGTAGCACCACCACCAGATTGCGCGTCCCGGCGCGTAACGCAGTATCCGAAACGTCGCGCCCGCGCCTGAATACACTGCCCCGTCGGGCTCGATCAGTTGAATGGCTTCGTGAAACGCCTTGGGGGAAATCTTCGGAAAGTCCACGGCCGCTTCCTGGTACGGACGGAAGACGACGCGCTCGTTAGTGAGTCCCTGCCAATAGGTCACCCAATAGCGGCAGATATCGCAGTTGCCGTCGAACACCAGTGTGGAGAGCCGCTGTGGCATTTCTCGCGTTTAGACAACGATGGATCGCTGTGATGGCGGGGCACGCCACGAAGAATATCTCAGCGTCGAACTCTCAATGTCCCACCAAGGCGCTAGAGCCGCCGCCCCAACCCAGCCACAAATCCACTTGCGCTTACTTCGATTGCGCCCTTATCGCGTCAAGCTTGGACTGCAGCTCAGCACGATGTTCAGGGGTGAGCGCGCCACCGTCCGCTTGCTGAAGTCGCAGCCCCTGGTCGCGCAGCGACTGAAGCTCGAGGGTCTGCATCGGCACGCACCCGGGTTTGGTCCTAGCCGAACCGCAACCCTCGTATTTGGCGTTTTCGTAACCGCGCGCAGCGCCCAGATAGTGCAGCACGCCAGGGTTGTCGTAGCGCCGTACGTGGGAACCGCTAGTTTGCGCCGCCGAACTGGCATGGCCCGCACCGCTTCCGTGGCCGCCTCCCCCTGCGTGACCGCCCCCAGCCTGCGCCGCAGCCGCGACAGCGGCAACACACATGCACAATCCTGCTGCTGCGATCAGGCGAAGCGAATTCATATCGACTCTACCTGTTTGCAGGTCGGGCCTTCTCAAGGATACCACTCGGGTATCGCAGTCTGAAATGCCGCTGAAGAGGACGGGTCGCCCGGCGGTCGGAGACTGAAACATGGTACGAATCAGCGACGCTATGGGCCTCTCTTACAGGGCAGCGCAGGCAACACAAAATGCTCCAGTAAATCGACGGTTTGCTGATGCATCCCATGCGTGTTGTAGTTCTCCCGCGTCACAACGACGGCCGCGCCCAACTCCTTTAGGATCACGATTGCGTTGCCGCCGTTGCCCGCCATGTACCACCCTTCGGTCGTGCCGCAATTGGTGGCATAGGTTCGTTGCCACAGGAGGTATCCATAGCCCTGCTCGGCATTGGCCCTGCGATACGCCGTCATGGCGGCATTCGTCCAGGCCGCCGGCACAATCTCGCGGCCGCGCCAGCGGCCGTTGTCCACGAGCATCCAGGCAAGTTTGGCAAGATCGCGCGATCGCATCTCGAGTCCGCCGCCGGTCATGACTTCTCCGCTGGGCGAGCGCGGCCAATTCCATTTTGCAATGCCTAGGGGCCTGAGCAACTTCGCTTCAATATATTGATCAACCTGCCTGTGAGTTGCGCGTTCAATAATTTGACCGAGAAGAAAAGCTCCGGCGGTGCAGTACGAGAACGGCCCGAGGCCACGGGCGTCGCGCGCATAACCGCCTTTGGTCGGTAGGTCGACGACCCAGCGTGTCCATTGCCTCTGTTCGTGCATCCGATCCTCATTACCGGGACTCGCCTCCGCGTCGTCGTCGCAATCGAGCGCAGAGGACATGGTGAGAAGGTCGGCAATCGTGATGTTCTGCTTTAGCGGCGTATCGTTCTTAAAGGGCGCAAGGTCGGCCAGGTAGGGGAAGGCAGGAGCTGTGGCTGCGCTGATCGCATGGTCGGCAATTGCCACGCCGATGGCGAGTGACGCAATCGACTTCGTTGCCGAACGTGTGTTATTCAGGAACTCTCTGCCCCCCTCCCCGAAATAGCGCTCATAGATCAACCGACCGCGGTATACGACGAGCACGCTCGTCGTTTTCGGGAATTCGCCCGCTTCAACTGCGCCCGTGAGGCGCGCAAGCGTTGTGGCGTCGGCGCCTATCGATCGCGCTGATGCCTGCTGCCATTCCGCATGCGCTTCAGCTGCCGCTGCTCCGGCGACGCGCGGCAGCTCGACGGCCACGCACGCACAAAGAACGGTAAAGACCACGAATCGCGCGAAACTCGGCGTGCGCATTCAAAGCCGCCCCTTGCATAATCGCTGGTTGAGGCTAAGTTTACCCGCGCTCATTGGTCGCAAATCCGCATTATTGGGTGTTGCTACGCGGCGAAACCGCAAAAGGTGTGCGCCTCGTGCAAGAGATATCATGGACAAGCTCGATCTGAAGATCCTGGCGCGCTATCAATACAATACGCGCAGAATTGCAGAGTCCATCGGATCGGAGGTGGGACTTTCCACGGCGGCCGTGCAGCGGCGCTTGAAAGCACTGCGCGCGGCGGGCGTTATCCAAGCTGAAATCGCGCAGCTCAACCCAGCGGATCTGGGCATTAGGATAACGTGCATAGTGACGATATCGATGGCGCCAAGCCCGGCTTCCCACAAGCAACTCGATCGTTTCAAGCGCGATATTTCAGCATCGCCCGCGGTTCAGCAATGCTATCACGTGACCGGCGCCATGGACTTTGTGGTAATCGTGACTGTAGCGACGATGGAGGACTATGCTGCATTCGCACGCCGCTGGTTCGAGTCGAACAGGGCGGTCGCGCGATTTGATACGCATATCGTTCTGCAGCGTGTGAAAGTTGGCATAGGGTTTCCGATTGAATGCGCGTAGCTTCGCCCGCTGTCACCGCCTACAGCGCTGCCAGCGTTGGGGATCGTCGCGCGACGCTCATGAGCAAATGTTGAGATGCTAGCCCTCATATCATTGCTCATCTGGCTCTATCTGTTTTTTGCGCACGGCAATTTCTGGAAGTCTGGCCCGGAACTGGCTCCGGCTACGCCCGCGGAAGCTCCGGATGTGGACATCATTATTCCCGCGCGCGACGAGCTTGAAACAATCCGCCCGGTGATCGCATCCTTGCTGTCGCAGGATTATGCCGGCAAGTTCCGCGTTGTACTCGTCGATGACAATTCCACCGATGGGACGGCGGCGCGGGCCGGCACAGCTCCCAACCTCATCGTCATCTGCGGCCAGCCAAAACCTTTGGATTGGTCGGGTAAGCTTTGGGCACTGCGTCAGGGCGTTGAAACGAGCAGCGCGGCGATTCTGCTGTTCGCGGACGCCGATGTTGTGCACGCTCCGCAACACCTCTCCTCGCTGGTGGCGCGATTATCGCAGCCGCGCGTGGAAATGGTGAGCGAGATGGTACGGCTACACTGCAGTAGCGCGGCCGAACGCGCGTTGGTGCCGGCATTCGTGTATTTCTTCCAGATGCTCTACCCCTTCGCTAAAGTGAACGATCCCCTTTCCCGCGTTGCTGCCGCTGCCGGTGGTACCGTACTCATTCGTCGCGCGGCGCTTGATAAAATCGGCGGACTAGACGCAATCAAATACGCGCTCATCGATGACGTCACGTTGGCAAAGGCAGTTAAGAGCATAGGGCCGATTTATCTTGGCCATTCCGCCCTCGCCACTTCCATTCGCCGCTACCCGGCGTCCAGCGATATTTGGCGGATGATTTCCCGAACTGCGTTCACCCAACTGCGCTATTCTGGCGCCCTTCTGCTGCTGACGATTATCGGTCTCACCCTGATCTTCCTGGTTCCAGTGTGGGAGGTTCTATTTGGGCATGGCTGGCGCTTTGCGCTGGGGCTTGCTGCCTCTGTGCTGGCGTTGGTCAGCTTCATGCCAACTTTGGCCCGCTACGGACAGAACAGGTTGCGCTCGTTCGCATTGCCGTTGATCGCATCGTTCTACATGGCAGCTACGATCGGCTCAGCGCTGACTCACTGGTTCGGCAGAGGTGCCACTTGGAAAAGTCGCGATTACAGGCCGGTAATAGCACACGAGGATGAATGAGGTTGCCACGGCACGGTGTAATTTGCGGCGACACGGATGGCGCTTGCTTTCAAATCCTGGGATCCACGTCGTCGGATGGCCCGTCCGGCTTGCATTCGCCCCAATGTCGCCGCGTTCAGTTTCTTCTGAGCATTATTTCTCCGCGATGTGCCTGACAATCTTGCCGGATTCGTCCATGAAATCGATGGACGCGCTACCAGCAGGGGTGACTGTCAATTTCAGCCGCGCGAGACCTTTTGCGTCGCGCAGGATCACGGTCGAAGCGCGATCCTCTGCCTTGCCAATGAATAGACGCGCATAACCGAAGCCGCCCGCCTCTGCCAGCTTTGCGAATTCGGCGTCTCCTTCGGGCGTGTTCACCTTGTCAAGGATTTCCAGAGGTATCGGAGTACTCGGCCGGTCGAAGAACGTCAGGCCCGCGCGCCGGCGACCGTGCTCTTCGGTTTGATCGAGGGAGATTACCTGATCCTGCTCGTACTGATCAAAGCTCAGATGGCCACCACTACTCACATTTTGACCCTTCTTCGATCCGCCAAAGAGAAGACCGCCGTTCTCCGTCCCCTCGTCATTGAAGAAGAGAATTCCCGCTGCTTGGCGGTTGGGAAAAGGATGCTCCGTGCCCTTAAAGATAAGGCCTGGTGCGGTCGCCGAGTTGGAAATTGTCATGCGCAACGTGCCATCGGGCTCGCGCACGTTGATTCTCTGCACGTCGATCTCCCTAAAGCTCGTCACATTGCGCTCAGCCGCTGCCTGCCCCCAAGCTATGACGCAGAGGAAGAGGCTGATTACCGTCAACCACATGAAGATTAGATTCTTACGGATGAATATACTCATCATTGTCTCCTCGGTTAACGTTCCTGCGGATCAATTGTTCATCCTCACCGTAAGTCAAGCCGGTCGCCACAAGACTCCGCAGAACTCGGGTCGAGACGATTGACGGTCTATTGGCCGTGCTCGCCTTTATTCGCAAACAAGGTGATGCAGATGGGGCGCCTCAGCGGACGCAGCGCAGGGATGACTGCACATCCTTGGCGGGGTTTTCGTGGAATCCGTCCTTGAAGCTCTGTGCCCAAGCGGTGGCGTCGCCGACCTGCAGTGACGACCAATAATAGCCGGTGGCATTCTGCATTCTGCCGGTTTCGTTGAATCCGCCAATTTCGGCGCGATTTTTAAACTGCACGGCCAGTTCGCCTATTGTCGGCATGTGCCAATCTTGATGGCCGGCGATTGACAGCGATTGGCAATATTCAACGGCCTCGGTCCATGTATAGCTACCCGGAGCGTCTTCTGCAGTGGTGTAAAGACTTCTGTTCGAATCCGGAGACATCCCTGCATACACAGTGCCGTCCGGCATCCTGCCACCGGCTGCCTTGATGTACGAGGGTTTGCCCGTATCCATTGAAAGCCCGGCATAAACGCTTCCGTCAGGCATCTTGGTGCCGATATCAGGCAGGGGCTGGTGCGCGTTCAATGCAGCACCAGGGGTGCCTTCGCCCGATGGCTTATCATCGGCATGGGCAGTGGCGCTAGCAGCCGTGATTGCACACCCGGAAATGCACCCCAGGGCGGCAAGCGTACAAGCGCGAGCGGTGATGAATCCCATCCTCATCGCGAAAAATGCCAGCGCTTCGGTAAGCCGGCGGGAGCGCTCGAACGTCCGCAGTTCACGGTCTCGCCGCGTAGAAATAATACTCGGCTTGATATGGCACCCGCAGTTCCTTGCCGATTAGGGCCTCGTTACAGCCATCCGCCGGCGCCTTGCCGCCCGAGGTGCCGATACGCAGGATACTTTTCGTTTCGCTCAAGACGCCGCGCCCCGACGTTGATGTCGCCCTTAGTAGCAACCATGGAATCGCGTTCGGATCCGGGCCCGCGTCGCGCGCAGCGACTTCACCGACCACGCTGCTGCCGTCGGAAGCTTCCCACGTGGGTCCTGCGTAGTGCCGGCCGAAAATGCGATTGGCGCGGTCCCGCAGTTCCGCTTCCGGGGCCTTGAAGGTCCACTCCAATCGCAGAGGATTATCCTTACTCGCCGTGCATTCGTATATCTGCACTCCGGTGGCGTGGACCTGTTGGATTAGTATCTGAGTCGCTGGCACACGCAGCGGCTCCGGCACGCTGGGCAGCGTAGCAACATTTGAGGTGGCGCAGCCCGCAACGGCCGCGATGACCGCCAGATGCCATACGACCGCGGCGTGGCGTTGTCTCATGCTCGACTCCCACAACACTCGCAGTCGGCGCTAGCTTCGTCGCCTGTACAGCCCGGCGCGTTGCTATCTGAAAGTAGCGGCCGGTCAGTACTGTATGCGTCGAGCGTCATGCCGATCTAGCGATGACAATGCTCGTCTTCTTTGTGACCGTCGCACCAGTGTACGTCGCGATGACCAAAGCGATCGATCCTGTCACCATTCTCGTACCTGTATGGACCGTGATCGCGGCCCGTACAACTTGATACGCTCAAGATGATGATGATCGAGCCCAATGCGCTTATCCGGCTGAATCTAGTCATTTGCTTATCTGCCATGGGTTGTGATTTCAGGAGTGTCTGTACGCGCTCATCGCAAATTGTCACTGTCTGGGCAGCGCGTTGGCTGTGCGTCTCAAGAGACTAAAGTTGCCTGCGCCGAAGGTTAAGACCTCATTGAATTTAATCGCCGCCGCATTAAACCATGCGTAGCTACTGTATGAACCTTGAGCGTACAGTCCGCGTTAACTAGAGCGGAATGCCTATTATGACTCTTACCGGCGTTCTTGCTCCACTCCGTTGGCGCCATTTATAGGTGGATCGAAACGTTCCTGTTTCCTCGTCGGTATCCTTGTCGCCGGGAACAATACCGAGGCCTGTCGCGTTCCTGTGTCATCGACCTCGGTCAGTATGGGTTAATCATGAAATTTTCAGTGAAAAAGTGGGCTGCGCTGCCGCTCTTGTGCCTGGTCGCCGGCTTGGTCCATGCCAACAGCTATAGCGACACGATCGCGCGATTTAAGAGTTCGGACAAAACCGCCAGCTTCTTTCGGGATTGCTACGGCTACGCCGTATTTCCAACCGTTGGTGAAGGTGCCATCGGGGTCGGCGGGGCCTTCGGAAAAGGCCGGGTTTACGTACGTGGGCGATATGTCGGCGATGTCAGCATGGGTGAAGTCAGCGTCGGATTTCAGGCCGGGGGCAAAGGATTCAGTCAGATCATCTTCTTCGCGGACAAGCGCGCCGTGGACGAGTTCGAAGCGAGTGGTTTCGAATTCGGTGCAGATGTGAGCGCCGTTGCGATCACTGCAGGTGCATCGGCGACTGCCAGCACGAATGGTGCAAGTGCTGGAGCAAGCGTAGACGTGAACAATGCAGTCACGCGAGGCGTGTATCAAAAGGGTATGGCGGTGTTTACGATTGCGAAGGGGGGCCTAATGTATCAGGCCGCTGTCGCAGGGCAGAAATTTCACTACTCGCCTCTCGGCTCGTAGTCACTCGGCCTGGAGTTGCGCTCGCGAAGCAAGCGAGCGCAGCGCTCGGTTAATTACGCCGTCTAGCGATGGCGGCGGCGGCAGCGCCGATCCACGGCGCGAAGTCCGTCGCTGGCCGCCGTGCTTGCCGTCAAATCTCGGCTCCGAGGCTCGCCTCAGCTGTGCAGATCGTCGACCCAACGAATCAGCTCGGGTGGTTCCGCGGGCTCGATGTCGAGATTGAAGACGAGGCCGGTCTGCCCGCTTCTCGCGAGCACGCAGTGCAGCTGTACCGTGTCGCTGGCATTTATTTCCTGATGCGGGACGTACGGCGGCACATAAATGAAATCACCCGCCTCCGCCTCGGCGACGAATTCGAGCCGATCGCCCCAGCGCAATCGTGCAACGCCGTTGACGACATATATGACGCTCTCGAGGTCGCCGTGATGATGTGCACCCGTCTTGGCTTTGGCATCGATGGTGACCGTGCCCGCCCAGAGTTTCGTCGCTCCTGTTCGGCCGGTAGTCACGGCTGCGCGACGGTGCATACCCAGAGTCTGCGCTGTGCTCGCATCAAGCTCGTTGGCACGGATAATCCGCACTCCCTTGGATCGCCAATCGGTGTCACTCATTATCACCAACCTCCCGCATCCTGGTGAGCCCGCACGTCCGCGCCAGCCAACCGAATTGGCGTACCGCCCGCGAATGCGACATCGACGCAACATCTCGGGACAGAGTTTCGGCTCGCCGTTCCCGATGGTGAGCACACACACTTGCAGGTCGGCCCACCGGCACTGCCTGCAAGGGCGGAAAAAGTATACGCCCAGAAGTACTGTGGAATCGGGTTTCCGCGGCCGGCACGCAACGTGATCTACTTGGTTGTCCTTCGCGGCCGCTGGCGTGAGAGGCACCTTGCCCGATATGCTCGGCGGGAGATGTTTGTTGACATGATCTTGGACGTAGTTGCAAACCTGGGAGCTCGGGCGGGAATTGACCGCGTGGGACCGCGCAGACGGACGGCATGACGCCGCGATCGCGAGTGGCACGCCCGGCTGCAGGGCAAGAGCCATGCCCTGCCGGGCTTGTCGCCAGACTCGATACGAGCCTCGAACTCCTTGAGCGGAGACCCGCGCACGGTCGCCCCACAGTGCTCGCCACCGTGGTTACGGCAACCGGATCCACATATCGCAAGCCCGGCGCACGCATGATGATCATGGCCGACGGCGAATTCGTCGGGCTCCTCAGCGGAGGTTGCCTCGAAGAGGATTTGAAGATTCACGCGCAACAGGTGTTCGCGAGCGGTGAGCCGTGCGCGATCGAATACGACATGCGCGGTCCGGATGATCTGATCTACGGCATCGGTGCCGGCTGCGAGGGAGCGATGCGCGTTCTGCTCGAGCCCGCCGATTGCGGCAGCCTTGCGGCAGCCGGTCTGGCCGCAGCGGGAGACGCCACGCGCGCGGGCCGGCCGACGTCGCTGGTGGTCGTGCACGAGTCCCGGGATCTGAAGCTGGGCACGTATAGAGCGGCTCTGCCCCTGTCACCCATGCTCGTGGCTGCCGCGGAGCAAGCGCTCGTAAACTGCGCCTCGCGCCACTTCGAGGCAGAAAGCGCAGGCCCGCGAACGCGGGCGTTCATCCAATTTCTTGCGCCCCCGCCGAATTTGCTTGTCTGCGGCGCAGGTCCCGACGCCGAGCCTGTCGTGAGCACCGCCTGCGCGCTAGGCTGGCGCGTCATAGTCGTCGATCATCGACCCGCATACGCCGTCGCAAGCCGCTTCCCGGGGGCCGAAGTCAGGCTTGCCGATGCGGGCGCGCTGCGCGCGAGCGTCGACATCGAACGCTGCCACGCAGCCGTGGTGATGAGCCATCACCTTCAATCCGACGCCAGCTACCTGCGAGAGCTCGCCGCGGCCGGTACCCCGGCATACGTCGGATTGCTCGGTCCAGCGGCCCGTCGCAGTCGGCTCGCCCGCGAGCTCGGGGCGACGGCCGACATGCTTCAGACTCGCATCCGCGGTCCCGTCGGCCTTGACATCGGTGCCGCGACGCCAGAAGGGATCGCACTGGCGATCGTCGGAGAAATCCACGCCTGGCTGGCCGGACGTGCAGACGGTGTGGTGGCGTTTGATTCAGCGCGCCCGGCTTGGTAGATCGGCCCGCCTAAGCTGCCCCGGCGGCGTCTTTCAGAGCCCTGTAACGGCCCGTCGGCGAAAGCTGTTCGCGGGCCGCCTGTGCAGTCCAAAGCTCGTTGCGCCTGGCGACGAACTCGCTCTTGGAGAGTTCCTCCAGTGAACCGGACGTCGCGAACAGGAAGCCCTGCCCGGCGACACAGCCGAGCGCGAGCAGCGCAGTGACTTGTGGTTCGAGCTCGATTCCCTCGGCCACGGTATCAAGTCCGAGGGTCTCACCGAGGGTGATGACGGCG